>JAEEGL013696833.1_pt1 | contig 16037 bp, 10 predicted proteins | sample 9134231 | NCBI WGS metagenome assembly JAEEGL01 (sample SAMN16246548, study PRJNA631951) | gut metagenome | biome: gut microbiome; feature: rumen; material: fiber-attached | host: Bos | place: Iran: Karaj | collected 2018-10 | reverse complement strand
CGCATCGGCGCGCACTACAACAACCCTTCCTTCGGCTACGGCGGCTACTACCTCCCGAAGGACACCCAGCAGCTGCTCGCGAACTTCAACGACGTGCCGGAGAACCTCATCGCCGCCATCGTGGAGAGCAACCGCACCCGCAAAGACTTCATCGCGGACCGCGTGCTCGCGCGCGCCGGCTACTACACCGCCTCCAGTGCCTGGGACAACGCCAAGGAACACCCCGTCACCATCGGCGTCTATCGCCTGACGATGAAGACCGGCTCCGACAACTTCCGCCAGAGCGCCATCCAGGGCATCATGAAGCGCATCAAGGCCAAGGGCGCCACCGTCATCGTGTACGAACCCGCCCTGGAAGACGGCACCACCTTCTTCGGCTCCCGGGTCGTGAACGACCTCGCCGCCTTCAAGGCCCAGAGCGACGCCATCATCGCCAACCGCTATGAAGCGGCCCTGGACGACGTGGCGGACAAGGTTTACACCAGAGACATCTTCAAGCGGGACTAAGCCCGGCATACCACCACACTGAAACGGATAACCTGCATCTATGAAACTGACCTCTTTCTCCCTCCGGCCCTCGCGCCGGCGCCACACCACCGCCGAAGCGTTCATCTTCCTGATCCTGCTGGTGGGCGTGTTCGTGGGCCTGGGCTCCCGGATGGGCAGCAACAACCTGATGAACACCATCATGAACACGGCGCACAACCTGCTGCTGAACACGGTGTTCTACCTGATGGGCATCACGGTGCTCACCGGCGCGCTGTCCAAGCTCCTCTCTGAATTCGGGGTGGTGAGCCTCGTCGAAAAGCTTCTGCGCCCGCTGATGAAGCCGCTCTACAACCTGCCCGGCGTGGCCGCCCTGGGCGGCGTGCTCACCTTCCTGTCCGACAACCCGGCCATCATCGCCTTCGCGAAGGACAAGACCTTCTCGTCCTATTTCAGGAAATACCAGCTGCTGTCGCTGACCAACTTCGGCACGGCCTTCGGCATGGGCCTCGTGGTAATGTTCTCAATGATCGGCGTCGGCTATGTGGGCGGCGCGTTCGCCGGCCTGTTCGGCGCGGTGTGCGGCTCCATCATCTCCACCCGCATCATGCAGCGCAGCTGCCTCAAGGCCTTCCCGGAACTGATCGAGCCCGTGCAGAGCGAGACGCCCGAGCAGATTGAGGAAGAGCACCTCGAGCACGAAAAAGAGCGCCACGAGGGCGTGTTCATGCGTTTCCTGAACGCCCTGCTGGACGGCGGCAAGAACGGTGTGGAACTGGGCCTGGCCATCATCCCTGGGGTGCTCATCATCACCACGATGGTGATCCTGCTCACCTTCGGCGCAGGCCCGGAAGGCTACAACGGAGCCGCCAACCAGGGCGTGCCGGTGCTGCCGTGGCTCGCCGGCAAGATCCACTGGATCTTCGAGTGGCTGTTCGGCTTCAAAGACATGCGCCTGATCGCCTTCCCGATGACCTCGCTGGGCTCCGTGGGCGCCTCGCTCGGCCTGCTGCCCACCTTCCGCGACGCGGGCATCCTGGACGGCAACGTGATCGCCGTATTCACCGCCATCGGCATGTGCTGGAGCGGGTACCTTTCCACCCACACCGCGATGCTGGACACGCTGGGCTACCGGAAGGCCATCTCCAAGGCACTGGGCGCCCACACGGTGGCCGGCCTGTGCGCCGGCGTCATCGCGCACTTCGTGTACCTGCTGTTCTCGTTGCTGTAGGACTTTCCCCGGAAATTGCGTAACTTGCCCTCCGTTATGGAGAAGCGGGAACGCAGAAAGATTGCCGTAGCGCTCATTCCCCTCATCGTGCTGGTGGGGTTGCTGGCGCTGGACATCAGCATCTTCGGAAGCGACGCCATCCTGGGCGCCTCGCAGGTGAGCCTGCTGGTGGCCACCGGCGTGTGCGTCTGGCTGTCCATGTGGCTCTACAAGACGCCCTGGACGGCCTTCGAGGAGGCCATCCGCTCCAACGTGGGCGACGTCACGAACGCCATCGTGATCCTGCTGATGATCGGCGCGCTTTCGGGCGCTTGGACGGTGAGCGGGGTCGTGCCCACCTTCATCTATTACGGGCTGAAAATCATCTCGCCGAAGGTGTTCCTGCTGTCGGCCTGCGTAATCTGCGCGCTGGTGTCGCTGATGGTGGGGAGTTCGTGGACGACGATCGCGACCATCGGCGTGGCGCTGATGGGCATCGGCAAGGCGGAGGGGTTCTCCGACGGGCTGATCGCCGGCGCCATCATCTCCGGGGCCTACTTCGGCGACAAGATCTCGCCGCTGTCGGACACCACGGTCATGGCCTCGTCGATAAACCGCGTGCCCCTGTTCACGCACATCAAGTATATGATGGTCACCACGGTACCGTCCATCTGCATCGCCCTGGTCATCTTCACGGTGCTGGGGCTCTCGCACGACGGGGCGCCCGCGCAGCAGATCGGCGACTACTCGGCGGCGCTCGCGCGGACCTTCAACCTATCGCCCTGGCTGATGGTGGTGCCGGCCGTGACGGCGGTGCTGATCGCGCGGAAGCGCCCGGCGCTGATCGTGCTGGCCATCGCGACGCTCCTGGCGTCGGTTTTCGCGCTGATCTTCCAGCCGGGGATCGTGACGGAGATCGGCTCGCGCGTGGTGGATCCCGCCGCGTCCCGGGCCCGGATCTTCTTCGCCGGCACGCTGGAAAGCGTCTATAACAGCGTCTCGCCGAGCACCGGGAATCCGGAGGTGGACGCCCTGGTGTCCACCCGCGGCATGCTGGGAATGCTGAACACCATCTACCTGATCATCTGCGGAATGTGCTTCGGCGGCTGCATGCGGGCGAGCGGGATGCTGCGGGAGATCTCCCGGCTGATCCTGCCGCTGGCGCGCCGCCGCTTCGGCCTGGTCTCCACCACGGTCCTCACCGGCACGGCGCTGAACGGCATCGTATCGGACCAGTACCTGTCCATCATCCTGACTTCGGACATCTTCCGGGACACCATCGACCGGCAGGGCTACGAACGCCGGCTGCTGAGCCGCAGCGTGGAAGACTCCGCCACGGTGACCTCTCCGCTCTTTCCCTGGAGCAGCTGCGGCATGACGCAGTCCACCATCCTGCACGTGCCGACGGTGGCCTATCTGCCTTACTGCTTCTTCAACCTGATCTCGCCGCTGATGAGCATGCTGGTGGCGGCCGTGGGTTACAAGATCATCCATAAAAACCAATGAATATGCGTATCCATCCGACTTTTGCGGCCGTCTGCGCCGCTTTCGCGCTGGCCTTCCTGGCCGGCTGCAGCCCGGCCGAGGCGCCTGTCCTGAACGTCGAGGGCGGGCAGATCCAGGGCGTGGCGTCCTCCGTCAAGGGCGTCTATATCTACAAGGGCGTACCGTTCGCGGCCCCGCCAGTGGGGGACCTCCGCTGGAAGGAGCCCCAGCCGGTGGTGCCCTGGGAGGGCGTCCGGCAGGCCGACACCTTCGGCCCGGGAGCCTGGCAGGCGCCGCACGATTCGTCCAACCCCTGGACGAGCGAGTTCTACTGGGAGGATCCCGAGTTCAGCGAGGACTGCCTGTACCTGAACGTCTGGACGCCTGCGCCGGGCAAGGCCGGTGCGAAGCTGCCCGTGGCCATGTGGATCCACGGCGGAGCCTACACCGGCGGCTGGGGCTACGAGCCCGAGTTCGACGGCAAGGTGTGGGCGCAGAAGGGCGTCGTGCTGGTCACCATCAACTACCGGCTCGGCATCTTCGGATTCCTGAACCATCCGCTGCTTGCGGAGGAGAGCCCGCACGGGGTGTCCGGGAACTATGGCATCCTGGACCAGATCGCCGCGCTGAAGTGGATCCACGAGAATATCGCCGCGTTCGGCGGTGACCCCGAGAACATTACGATCCTCGGGCAGAGCGCCGGCGCGGGCAGCGTGAAGACGCTCGTGACCTCGCCGCTCACCGGAGACCTCATCAAGAAGGCCATCATCCAGAGCGGGGGAGGCGTGAACCCGGCTCCCGGGAATCCGCTGCCCGCCGCGACGACGCAGACGCTCCTGGGCAATGCCTGGAAGCAGGTCTTCGACTGGGCGGGATACGACACGCTGGAGAAGATGCGCGCCGCGTCCACCGAGGATATCTTCGGCCTCACGGCCCGCTACACCGCCGAGACCGGCAACCGCTTCCGCCTGAGCACCTCGCCCATGGTGGACGGATACGTGTTCAACGAGAGCTTCGACGCCGCGGCGGCGGAGGGACGCATCAAGGACATCCCGTACATGATCGGCTACACGAAGGATGACATGGGCAACCCGGAGGCGGGCATCCGCTACTTCTGCGAACTGCGCAACGCGGCCGGCAAGCCGGTGTTCGCCTATCAGTTCGCGCACGAACTGCCGGACGACGAGGCCGGCTCGCACGACATGAAGGGCGCCTTCCACTCTTCCGAACTGTGGTACATGTTCAAGTCGCTGGACCGCGGCGACCGGCCTTTCACCAAGGCCGACTGGGCCCTGGCCGAGCACGTGGTAAGCTGCTGGACCAACTTCGCGAAGACGGGCGACCCGGGCCTCGGCTGGAATGCCTATTCGGCTGACGCTCCGGACTTTATGGTCTTCGACCTTTCTTCCGACGGCACCCGCGACGCCTCCGCCATGGGCACCCCGCTCGCGCGTCGCGCACAGTAACTTCATCCCGGAAAGGGGCGTTATCCTGCTTTAAGGTTTATAATACGGGACCTTAATCCCGGATAAGTGTGTATTTCTGCTTTAACCCCAGACCAACTTGGACCTTAATCCAGAAATCGGCCCCTTTTCGGCTTTTAGTTTAATCATACGCAACCTTAATCCAGCCCAATGACGTTTTTCTGTCTTTGAGGAATCACTGTCTTCCGAACAGTCTTTTCATATCGCTTTGCGGAATATGGAAAATCCGTCCTAACTGCTTGAGGGTTATGCCGGAGCGTTTCGAGAGCCCAGTGCAGAGGACGATCCTTTGATTGAGGTCCAGCACCTCAATTTCCTCCAGGCCATAGAGCCGTTGCGACTCTTCCCGGGCAATGAGGAGAACATCCTGGTCCGGGAGCGACAGCTCCTTTCGGAGCATCTCCTCGTTGACCTTCGACTCTACGCGCTGATTCAAAGCGAACAGATAGTTTGAGGGCTGTCCGAACAGCCGCTCCACCAGTTTGTAGTTGGTGTAGCAGCCCGGCCAAATCATCCCGTCCGGCAGCATGATCCAGTCGTCCGGCAGTTCGACCCGCGTCCCGAAATAGTTGCGGGTCTCATAGGTCGACATATCGCCGAGCGGGCGGCCGCTCACCCCTGAAAGGTCGGCGAAAACCAGGCCGGCGGAACTCCAGCGATAGTTCATGGGAGCGTATGCCAGCCCTGCTGCCATCGGGTTCCGGAGCACGTAAGCGATTTTCTCCCTCAAGTCGTCCTGGTCGGTAATCTGCCAGGCATCGTATACCCAGGGTTCATCCACCGGACTGCCAAACCGATGTTTATGCTGCCAGCTCATCGTGAGGCGGTGGAAAAGTGCCATCCATTTCAGGCAATCCTCGCGCGTGCCGTGAAGGATGAAATGTACATGGTTGTCCATCAGGCAGAAAGCGATCAGCGTGACAGGAAAGTCAATTCTGGCCCGGGCCAGGCAGATGGCAATGCGGTTCATCGCCGCCACAAACTCGCGGAGATCAGAGAATAGAATGCTGTGCTGAAACCCCTTGGTCGCACAGTGGTAATAATGCGGGGTGCTTGAAGATTGTTTCATGGTCGTAATAATAACGATTCACCCCATCCCCGGCAAATGTTTTCGTCCCTGTATTCATCCCATCATCACATTTTTATGTTTTTTATCGATCGCCCGTTTTCTTTGCATATCCGCGTTTTGCACCGTATCTTTGCCTTCGATAGCACTAAACAGCAATTCTACGAAGGCATAAATGGCAGTCTGGGACAGGTTCCTGAAAAGAAATGGCACAACGAAACACGATGATCTTCGTTTCGCCATCGTGGATACGGAAGTCGGGATCAGCGACCGTAAGGTACACGATATCGGTGCCTTACGCTATGATGGCTCCCGGTTCCACCGGGCTTCGATAAAAGAACTTGGAGGGTTTCTTGCGGGAGTGGACTTCGTCTGCGGGCATAACATTATCCACCATGATGCCAAGTTCCTTTTCGCGCAACATCCAGATAGATGGATCCTGGTGGATACGCTTTATCTCTCTCCGTTGCTCTTCCCTGAGCGCCCTTATCACAAACTTGTCAAGGATGACAAACTGCTGTCCGAACAGTTGAATAATCCGCTCAATGACTGTGAAAAAGCGCAGGAACTCCTTCTTGATGAAATCAACCGATGGAATCTTCTTTCCGCTGAAAAACAGGAGATGTTCGCTACTCTTCTGAAAGTACAAGAGGAGTTCGACGGATTCCTGCAAATGGTACGTGCCCGTTTCGGGGAGAAACGTAACCTTGCAGACCGGATCCGAAATCTTTATGACGGGCGGATTTGCCGCAACGCAGATGTAGATTCCTTGATTCATCAGTGGCCTTGTGCGCTGGCCTATGCACTGGCACTCATTGACACCACGGACTATCGTTCCAATACTCCGGCATGGGTTATCCGCAATTACCCGGAAATCGAGTATGTGATGAAAATGCTCCGGCACAACCGCTGTGCAAATGGATGTAGCTACTGCAATTCACAACTCGATATCCATCTGAAACTCAAGCAGTTCTTCGGGTTTGAATCATTCCGTCTCTTTGAAGGGGAGAATCTTCAGGAGAAGGCAGCCCAGGCAGCGGTTGATGGGAAATCGCTGCTGGCAATCTTTCCGACCGGAGGAGGAAAATCATTGACTTTCCAACTGCCGGCCCTGATGGAAGGCCGCTCGGAACATGGCCTGACCGTGGTCATCTCGCCGCTGCAGTCCCTTATGAAGGACCAGGTGGACAATCTGGCGGATAAGGGGATTACTGAGGCTGTGACAATTAACGGTCTGCTGGACCCTATTTCACGCGCCTTGGCCATAGACCGGGTCGCCACCGGAGATGCCTCCCTTCTCTACATCGCCCCGGAGATGCTTCGGTCCAGGACCATCGAGAGAATCCTGTTGTCACGCAATGTCGTCCGTTTCGTTATCGATGAAGCGCACTGCTTCTCTGCCTGGGGACAGGACTTCCGGGTGGACTATCTATATATCGGGAGATTCATCCGGGAGTTTCAGGAACGAAAGGGGAACGGTCGCCGGATCCCGGTGTCTTGCTTTACCGCCACCGCGAAGCAGAAAGTCATCCAGGATATCAGCGATTATTTCAGGAAGGAGTTGGGCATTCAACTGGAACTTTTCGCCTCGAAAGCTACACGGACAAACCTGCACTATAGTGTCATCCACGCCGAGACTCCTGAAGATAAGTACCTCAAACTCAGGCAGCTTATCATCGAATCCGACTGCCCGGCCATCGTCTATGTTGCACGAACCCGCCGTTCGCATGAGTTGGCGGAAAAGCTGACGCGCGACGGATTGCCGGCTCTGCCGTTCAACGGGAAAATGAGGTCGGACGAAAAGACAGTTAACCAAAATGCCTTTATGAACGGCGAAGTACGGACAATCGTGGCTACGTCAGCCTTCGGGATGGGGGTGGACAAGAAAGATGTCGGACTCGTCGTACATTACGATATCTCTGATTCGCTGGAAAATTATATACAGGAAGCTGGGCGTGCAGGAAGGGATCCGAACCTTCAGGCGCAATGCTACGTACTATTCAACGACAATGATCTCGACAAGCATTTCATCCTTCTCAACCAGACTAAAATAAGCATCAGCGAGATCCAGCAGGTTTGGAAGGCAGTCAAAGAGATGACTCGAGTCAGACCCAGGACAGAGTGTTCTGCGCTGGAGATCGCTCGCTGTGCAGGATGGGACGATTCCGTCGACGAAATCGAGATGCGTGTCAGGACAGCGCTCGCCGCACTTGAGCAGAGCGGATACATCGTGCGCGGGCAGAATACACCCCACGTTTATGCTACGGGAATCACGGTGGCTAACATGGACGAAGCCCGCTCAAGGATAGAAGATTCCGTCTTGTTTGAGAAGCAGGACTTGGATAAGGCCATCAAGATTATCAAGTCGCTGATCTCGCAAAAGTATATTACCCGTGCACAGGATGCCGAAGCAGAATCGCGTGTAGACTATCTGGCGGATACGCTGGGTATGACCAAGGCGGAAGTGGTGTCGATTGTGGAGCGCATGCGGCAAGCAGGGATACTGGCCGACAGCAAGGATTTGTCTGCCTATTTGCAGGATCCCGGCTGTTCGGAGAAAAAATCGTCCATTAGGCTGGAGCATTTTTCAAAACTGGAAAGATTCGTATTAGAACATATTTCAGAGGAATCCAAGTGCATATCATACAAAGAGTTGAACGATGAGGCAGTCAAAGAAGGCCTTGAATATGCCACCGAAAAAGATGTCCGCACATTACTCTATTTCCTAACCGTAAAAGGGTATACCCGAAGTTTGGGGACCAACCTCAACAGTGTCGTGATTGCCCGTGAGTCAAATAGGGAAGTCATACGCCAAAGACACGAAAAGCGGTGCAGGATCTGCGGTTTCGCGATTGAGTGGCTGTATGGGCAGGCGGATGCCAAGCCCGCGGATAATGCATCGGAGCAGCCGGTCCAGTTCTCTCTTGTAGAATTGTGCAAGGAGTTCAACAGACAGGAGTCGCAGTTATTGGACGGAAAGCCGGATGCAAAGTTGCCGGATGTCGAGGAAGCGCTGCTCTATCTCCAACGGATTGGCGCATTGAAACTGGAAGGAGGCTTCCTGGTCCTTTACAACGGAATGGATATCCGAAGGATCAAGGAAAACAAGTACAAGTATAGAGTGGATGACTATGCGATGCTGAATGAGTTTTACAAGATGAAGATTCAGCAGATCCATATCGTCGGCGAATTCGCCAACCTCATGGTAAAAGATTATGGAGCAGCATTGGAATTCGTTCAGGATTACTTCCAGATTGACTATAAGAAGTTTATTTCCAAGTACTTCAAGGGAGATAGGGCCCGGGAGATCCAGCAGAATATCACGCCGGATAAATATCGTCAGATCTTCGGGCAATTATCCCCAAAACAGATGGAGATTATTTCAGACAAGGACTCGCGATGCATCGTTGTTGCTGCCGGTCCGGGAAGCGGAAAGACCCGGGTCCTTGTTCATAAGCTCGCTTCGCTGTTGCTCCTCGAGGATGTCAAGCATGAGCAACTTCTCATGCTCACTTTTTCTCGCGCCGCAGCCACGGAATTCAAAATGCGGCTGATGGGGTTGATCGGCAGCGCCGCTCATTTCGTAGATATCAAGACTTTCCATTCCTATAGTTTCGATTTACTGGGGCGTATCGGGAATCTGGAAGATTCATCCGATGTGGTCTCGCGAGCCGCAGCGATGATCGAGAACGGGGAAGTCGTGCCAGGTAAGATCAGCAAGACCGTGCTCGTCATCGATGAAGCACAGGACATGAGCGCAGATGAATTCGCCCTGGTCCGGGCGTTGATGCGTCGAAATGAAGAGATGAGGGTCATTGCCGTAGGAGATGATGACCAGAACATATATGAGTTCAGAGGCTCGGATTCGAAATATCTATATCAGTTGGCTCAACTGGATGGCAGCCGATTCGTGGAGATGACCGAGAACTATCGCAGTTCTTATAATGTTGTCGAGTTTGCCAATGCATTTAGCAGAAAGATTCACGGAAGGATGAAGCGGACTCCCATCACCTCGATGAATCTGGACGACGGCAGGGTTCTGGTTACGCATTTCGCTTCGCCCAATATGTATGTACCTCTTGTCGAGGCATTGTTGTCCAGGCCGCAGTTCGGCAAGATCGGCGTCCTCTGTCAGACCAACGAAGAAGCCGCGATTCTGTTTGCGCTGCTGCGGTCCCGTGGAGTCAACGCAAGACTGGTTCAGACGGCTGACGGATTCAGGTTCAGCGCCCTGGCTGAAGTGCGGTATTTTATGCGTATCATAGACCAGTCGGTCGTGTCACCAACCATATCCGAGGAACTATGGACAAGTGCAAAGGAAAGGACCTTTGAGAAGTATTCAACCAGTTTGGTCCTTCCTTATCTTAAACGTTGCACCGAAGTTTTCGAAAAGACGAACAGAAGTAAGTATTATACTGATTTCAAGGAATTTATACTGGAATCGGAACTAGAGGATTTCTGTGACCTGGGCGGCGCCGATGTTACGGTTTCCACCATCCACAAATCCAAGGGCCGTGAGTTTGACGAAGTGTTTATGCTCATCTCCGATGGGTTCAGAATCGACGACGCCCAGTTGCGGCGATTCTATGTCGGAATGACTCGCGCGAAAAGATATTTGTTCATCTACACGGATTCAGGATGTTTTGACAAGGGACCCGCATCGACAGAGTACAAATCCGATAACAAGGATTATCCGTTACCAGAAAGGATTCTATTGCAGTTGACGCACAGGGATGTCGTGTTGAGTTACTGTATCTCACGTAAGAAAGAGATTCTTTCGCTGGTTGGCGGAGATGAGTTGAGATTCGAAGACGGTTTGTTCTATAATCCACGTTCAGGCTGTCCTGTCGTCAAACTGTCTGCCAAGATGCAGGAGAAACTATCGATATGGTTAGAGAAAGGCTATCAAGTCTGCTCATCGCGAGTCGGATTCGTGGTGGCCTGGAAGCCCAAAGACGCTCCGGAGCAACAAAGCGAAAGTGCTGTTTTGCTTCCCGAAATGGAATTGACTTCTGTATCATCGTAATCACCGACTAAGCAAGGTGTCGGCGTCGGCGATGGAAAGCGCGACGCTGAAGATCAGGTTGATGTTGGCGAGGGTCCCGGAGAGGTCCCAGTCTTCCCGATATTCATCCGATGGCTTGTGGTACCACGACGCCATCGGATATTTGTTCGGCCGGGCGGGATCCACCGGATGCAGGCCGTTCTCGACGACTACGGCAGGCACGCCTTTCTTGACGAAGTTATAATGGTCCGAGCGGAAGAACCAGCCGTCGGAGTTGTCGTCGTCGAAGAAGATGTAGCGGCCCTGGGCGGCCGCGGCGGCCACGTAGTAGCGGTCCAGGCCGCTTTCTCCGCCGCCGAGGATGACCACGTCCTCCGTCAGTTCCGCCGGACCGATGCTTTCGAAATTGAGGTTGGCGGAGGTCTTCTCCATCGGCACGGCCGGGTGCGCGCAGTAGTATTCCGAGCCGAAGAGGCCGCTCTCCTCGGAGGAGGGGAACAGGAAGATGATGCTGCGACGGGGACGGTGGGGGAGTTGGGTGAACTTCCGGGCGGCGAGCAGCAGGCCGGCCATCCCGGAGCCGTTGTCCGCCGCGCCGTTGTAGATGGTGTCGCCGGTCTCGTCGGGCGTGCCGATGCCCAGGTGGTCCCAGTGCGCGCTCAGCACCACGGCCTCGTCCGCTTTGTCGCTTCCCCGCAGGATGCCGGCCACGTTGCGGGTCTGTTGGATGTCGTAGCTGACGGCCATCTTCACGTCACCTTTCACCTTGAGGCTGAAAGACTTGAAGCCGGGCCTTCTGGCAGCGGCCTGCGCGGCGTCCAGGTCCATTCCGGCCGCGGCGAAGAGTTTGCGCGCGCCGTCTTCGTGGAGCCAGCCCTTGACGGCGAGTTCGTCCGCATTCCGGGTATCGGGATCGAACAGGGCGAGGTTGCCCTCCAGGTGCCCGTTCACGCACACGTGCCAGCCGTAACTGGCGGCTTCCGTGTTGTGGAGCACCAGGCATCCCGCGGCGCCCCGGCGGCGGGCTTCCTCGAACTTGTAGAGCCAGCGGCCGTAGTAGGTCATGTTGCGGCCGCGGAAGAGCGTGGCGTCGTAATAGCCGGGATCGTTTACCATCGCGATGACGATCTTTCCCCGGACGTCGATGCCCGCATAGTCGTCCCAGCCGTACTCCGGGGCGTGGATGCCGAAGCCGCAGAAGACGTACTCCGCCTGCTTGAGCTCCACCTTGTCCGCGGCGCGGGCGGTCCAGACCACCAGGTCGTCGGGGTAGCGGAGTTCGGCTTTCTTCTTCCCCTTGACAATCAGCTTGTTCCGGTCTGGCCGGGCCGTGACGGCGATCATCTGGAAAGGCTGGAACCAGTTGCCTTCAAAGGCAGGTTCCAGGCCCAGCCGCTGCAGTTCCCCGGCCAGATAGTGGATGGTGATGTCTTCGTAGGGGGTCATCGGCTTGCGGCCGCCGAACGCATCGCCGCCCAGCGTCGCCACCCACTGGCGCACCAGCTGCTCGTCGCTGGCTCCGGCCTGCCCGGGCGTCTGCGCCCACGCGGTAACGCCGCAAAAGAAAATGATCCCCAACAAAAAGGCGAAAGGCTTTGTCATATGGCTTCACTTGAATTCCCACGAATTTAAACAAATTCCCTCGTTTCGGCAAGTCCCTGCCCAAACGTATCCCCGGCCGGCCGCAAGGACAGCTTGCCGTCCGCACCCCAGGGAAACACCGAACCTTAAAATGGCCAGCAAGAGCCTCCTTGTTGTTTCCCACGGGCCCAAATACGTAGCTTGGGAAACAAGGAGAACCAACAGGTACTGCTTAGAAAAGGGAGAGTGTTTCCCAGTTATTATCAGGCCTGGAGGGCCTTCCAGAGGGCGTCTTTGAGTTCCTGCAGGCCTTCGCCGGTGCTGGAGGAGATGAATACGCAGGGAATCTTGCGCGGCAGGTGCGGTTTGATCAACTTTTCGAGTTCGGCGTCAATCAGGTCGCACTTCGTGACGGCCAGCACGCGCTGCTTGGTCAGCAGTTCGGGGTTGTAGAGTTTAAGTTCCCGCAGCAGCGTCTTGTAGGCGCCGGCGATGTCTTCCTCCTCGCAGCTCACCATGAAAAGCAGCACGGAGTTGCGTTCGATGTGGCGCAGGAAGCGCGTGCCGATGCCGCGGCCTTCGTGGGCGCCCTCGATGATGCCGGGGATGTCCGCCATCACGAACGAGCGGTCGTCGTAGTAGCGCACGATGCCGAGGTTCGGCTCCAGCGTGGTGAAGGCGTACGAAGCGATCTTCGGCTTCGCCGCGGTGACGGTGGCCAGCAGGGTGGACTTGCCCGCATTGGGGAATCCAACCAGGCCGACATCTGCCAACAGCTTGAGTTCCAGGATGAAAGCGCCTTCCTCGCCCTCTTCACCCGGCTGGGCGAAACGGGGCGTCTGCAGGGTGGCGGACTTGAAGTTGTTGTTGCCCAGGCCGCCCTTGCCGCCGCGGCAGAGGATCCGCTCCTCGCCGGCTTCCATCATCTCGAAGAGCACCTCGTCGGTGTCGGCGTTCTTGGCTACCGTGCCGATGGGGACGTCGAGGATGATGTCCGCGCCGTTCTTGCCGGTGCGCAGGTCGGAGCCGCCCTTCTCGCCGTCTTCCGCGTGGATGTTCTTGCGGTACTTGAGGTGGATGAGCGTCCAGAACTGCGGGTTCGCCCGCAGGATGATGTGCCCGCCCCGGCCGCCGTCGCCGCCGTCGGGACCGCCCTTCGGGACGTACTTGGCGCGGTGCAGGTGCGCCGACCCCGCGCCGCCGTGCCCGGAAGCGCAGTAGATCTTGACGTAGTCTATGAAGTTGCTTTCTGCCATGGTGGTGGGATTCTTCTGGGCAAAGGTACACAAAAAAGGGGATTAATGGGAAAAGCTACCGGAGGTATTTCCGGATTTCCGGCTCCGGTAGATGAACCAGCGTGGCAAGTTGCCGGAATGAAATCCTATATCCAGCCCTTAGTGTTCTGGCCAGGGAAAGACGTTGCCCGGTATTTAAAGTCCGGACATCCCTGAAACCAAATTGTGACCGGACGGTTTCGGAACAAATCTTTCTGGCTTCCAAATCCTCCAACATGACACCCCGGCTATCTGCCATCGTGGCAACAATCTCGGCATCCCGCTTTTTCCCGGCGGAGCAATAATACCTGAAACAATTGTGTGTTTGATAAATCTTCTCAAAATGGCTGATATCCACATAATTGGATGGAAGAAGAAAGCCATTGCATACCCGCCAGTTACCGGGGACTTCCCGTTTGGATCGCAATAACGACTTTTGCTCCCGGACAGTAAGGGAATCCATTCTCCGTGTTTGTGACAAACTACCATCCGCGTTGACAGACCATATAGGAATATGGTTCTCCTGACGGAAATACATCGATCCCGTACCCCATAAATAATCATATGGCATCACCCGTTTTCCATCTTTGGTAGGCTGGACAATCGTATAGGCAGCCACGTTGCGCAGATAATCTTCATCGGCTATCGGGTAAAGCTCCAGATAGAAAACCACACCGCCTGCCGAGCCTCTGTTGGACACGATATAATGAAGAGTTGTAGTTTCGTACAATTCTTTAAACTTTACACATTCAGATTCAAGACCATATAATAGTGCATGAGGATGTGAATCTTCGATTGAGAAGGAAAGAACCGCAACACCCGTGGCCGCAGCGCAGACCCCGAAACGATTGAAAGCAGCATAGAAATCTTCTACATCCAGAATGAAACCCCTGGCATCGTCGCCATTGGCGAACAGGTGGAAATAATTCATTGTTTCCATAATTCAAGTTTTAAGTCGTTCTCAAGATAGCGATAATCGGCCAAATGGCCAAAACAAATAGCAGTGGGAAACGCAAACCCTAGTTCTTCGCCTTTCATTATTCTTGATTGTTTCCCACCAAGCCAATTAGGGGCTGTGGGAAACGGCAATCTGCCTCAGATAGCGGGAACGGCCAGTGCTTGTTTCCCACCAGGGCAATTACGGGCAGTGGGAAATGAGCATCAAGCCCAAGTACCATTCAGGCGCCTCTTACTGTTTCCCACCAGGGCAATTACGGACAGTGGGAAACGATAATCCTTTCAGGAGAGGGCCCGCGAGGGGCTCGTGTTTCCCAGTTCTTCCTGGGCCACCGCCGCCGCGCATTACGAAACGTTCGGGGTTGAGGGGCAGCCTGCCAGCGAGCGGAGCCGGAGGACGGGCGCAGGGTTAACCTTTCAGGACATTGATGGTGTGGCCGGTGAAGGAGAGGTCGAGGGGGAGGCGGCCTTCGACTTCGCCGTCGAATTCGATCAGGTCGGCGGAGGATTCGTCGAGCGGGGCGACCAGCAGGTTGGTGCAGCGGCCGCTCTTGATGAGGTCCGACTCGTGGGCCGTGCCCGCGAACAGGCGGGGGACTTCCCGCAGCAGCTTGCCGAGCGGCGCCTTCGGTACGATCATATAATCCAGCAGCCCGTCATCGTTGCGCGCGAGGGGCACCTGGCGCATGCCGCCACCGGACCAGGGGCCGTTGCCGGTGGCCAGCGAATAGACCTCGCCGGAAAACACCTCCCGGCCATCGGCCTGGACGGAAACCACGATCGGCTTGATATGGAAGATCGTGTATCTCAGCGCATTCAGGTAGATCATCCGGCCGCGCATCCCGCGCTCCTTCTGCCGGTTCACCCGCTCGCAGACGTGCGAATCGAAGCCCGTGCCCGCGCAGTTTGCCATATAGCTCACGCGCCCGTCGCGGCTGACCGCACGCACGATGTCCATCCGTCCGAAAGACTCCTGTGCGATGAGGCGGATCACCTCCTCCACGTCGTCGGGCACACCGCAGGACTTGATCCAGTCGTTACCGGAACCGATGGGCACGACCGCCAGGCGGAACTCCTCGGTGGGAACGCCGTTCTCCTCGCACCAGGCGCAGATGCCGCCCAGCACCTCGTGCAGCGAGCCGTCGCCGCCCACGGCCGCGATGCGGCGGTAGCCCGCGCCCGCGGCCTCGCGCGCCAGTTCGACGGCGTGTTTCTTATGGTCGGTCATCGCGGTGATGAAGGGGACGCCCTTCTGCTCCAACAACTTCTCGGCGGGGACCCACTGCGACATCGTCTTGCCGGAACCGGCACGGGGATTGACGATGAAGTACCACTCGGTTTTTGTTTCGGACATACCGCGAATATACGAATTATTTGCTAAATTTGCATATTTGGAACGAACTGGATTTATGGGAAAAGTCATCGCTATAGCCAATCAGAAAGGGGGAGTGGGCAAGACGACCACCGCCATCAACCTGGCGGCCTCCCT
>JAEEGL013079984.1_pt1 | contig 16037 bp, 13 predicted proteins | sample 9134231 | NCBI WGS metagenome assembly JAEEGL01 (sample SAMN16246548, study PRJNA631951) | gut metagenome | biome: gut microbiome; feature: rumen; material: fiber-attached | host: Bos | place: Iran: Karaj | collected 2018-10 | reverse complement strand
TGCCGCTTTCTGTTACAACCGGATTCAAAGCGTTCTGACCATCTATAGCCTGAGCGCGTTCGTCTCCTACTCCAAAGCTTTCGGGGATAGAAGGACCTGTAATATCTGCATCCAGAATTGCAGTACGGAAGCCGTCTTTATTTACACGGCTTGCAAGCAGAGTTGTAACAAGTGACTTACCAACACCACCCTTACCGCTTATAATTCCAATAACCTTCTTAATTTTGCTGTCCTTATGCGGCGCAACCTGAAAATCTCTTTTAGAACAATCCTGACCGCAGGAGTTGCAGTCGTGTGTCCATTCTGACATGTTTTTACCTCTTGGTTTAAATATAATAACAAAACTTGTATAAGGCAATAGTCATATCTTAAGGAAAAACAGATGTGCTTCCGCATTATAAATAAACATATACTTATATAGTGGCTCCCAGTCACAAAACGGGGGTCAAAAGCGCGGGCTAGCCCGCTTGACGCTGACTGTTGTAGTGGAACTATAAAATGCCGCTATCGCGGCATCAACAGTCAGAGTCATTTTGCCCTCCGTTTTGTTCCTTCGCGCCACGGCATAAACTTTTAATTCTTTTATAATGCGCAAGCCCTGATATTCTTTACTTTATATCAAACCCCTAAATTGACTACAACTCAATTCTATGTTAAAATTGTATAATTATTTTAAATTCTAATATATAAAGGGTAACAATATGAAAAAAGGTGTTCTTTACACAATCGGCGCGTCAATCATTCTTATAATTTGTTTTGTCGCATTTGTACTTCCATCCTCATTGTCGCGGGTGGCAGATCAGCAGGAAGGGCTGGTTTTTGGAAAATATAACGGTAAGAAAATCAGTTATGAATACGGTTCTGACTTTACAAATTTCTTGTCACAGTATGCTACAATGTTCAGAAATCAGGGTCAGGAAATAAATCAGTCTAATCAGTTAACACTTTTTAACTATGCATTCAATTCTACTGTTACAAAATATGCACAGGACGATATGCTCAAAACTGCAGGTTATGAAGTTCCTCAGGAATCTATAAACCTCAAGCTTAAAACTTATTTTTCTGATGAAGACGGAAAATTTTCTAAAAAAGCCTATATGCAGGCAGACAAATCTTACATTGAAGATTTAACAGAAAGCATTAAAGAATCTCTCTATTCAGACCGTTACTACGACGACAACTTTGGATCAACAGATACTCTTGGCGGCTATCATCTTTTTGGACTCAAATCTGCAGATGCAGAAACAGAGTTTATCGATTCTTTCGGTCAGGAAAGAAGAACCTTTAAGATGGCTACCTTTGATACAAGTAACTATCCAAAAGAAGAACAGGAAAAATTTGGTAAAAACAATTCTGCAAAATTTACAAAATATGACATGTCTATTATCACTGTAGATACAAAAGAGCTTGCAGAAAAAGTTTTGTCACGTATTTCAAAAGAACAGATTACTTTTGAAGATGCAATTTCTGAATATTCAGGAAAGAACTACTCTGATTCTGACGGAAAGCTTACAAACAATTCTCAGTATCAGATTGAAAATATTCTTAAGAATCCGGAAGAAGCTGCAAAGCTTACTGCCCTTGTAAAGGATGAAATAAGTGCTGTTGTTCAGACTCTCATGGGTTATTCTATTTTCAAAAACAATGGTACTCCTGTTCAGCCGGACTTTACAAACGAGGACACTCTTCGCGATGTAGAAAACTACATTACTATTTATGAAAAATCTGTAGTAGAAGATTACTATTCTGATATTGCCCGTAAATTTACTGCTTTGGCAAAAACAGAGGGAATTGATGCCGCTGCTGCAAATTATGAAAATGTTACAGTAGAAGACATTCCTGCTTTCCCACTTAACTATGGTTCTGTTTCACTTTTTGAAATTATGGACACAAGTTCTTCAACAGCTCTTGCAACTGCAGACAAAGACGAGAACTTCCTTACAAAGGCCTTCTCTCTCAAGCTTAATGATTTTTCTGACCCAATTATTATAAGCAGCAAGATTGTTGTTCTTCAGTATACCGGCGATGAAGAACCGGAAACAAAAGAATCCGCTGAAGATGCAGATGCAACAGAAGAAACTGGTTCTAACTATCATACAAGCTTTGTAAATATGGATCAGAATTCTTGTCAACAGGTTATTTTCCAGAGCCCTGCTTTAGAAAATAATTTCGTAACTGTTTATTTTGACAACTTCTTAAATTCAAGTTATTAATTAATTATGGATGATAAGACAGAGCCCTGTCTCGTTCAAACGTCACAGGGCTTTACTGTTTCTTATAAAGAAAAATTTCTCTATTCTAAATACAATCCTTCAAAAGCAATAAACCAGATAATACAAGATACTCAACTACTTCCACAAACGCTTATTCTATGTGTTTCTCCGGTTCTGTCCTATGGATTAAGGGAGCTTGCACAAAAGCTTCCACAGGACTGTATTATGCTTGGCTGTGAATACGAGGAAAAATTATACGACTTTATTCACACCGCTAAAAAAACAGACGAAGAAGGTTTGAACTTTGAAGGTATTCACAATTTTTCTTTTCTTACAAAAGAGGAATTGCTCAATCTTGGCCCCCTGCTTACTAAAAAGAATGTTACTTTACAAAGCGGTTATACCCTTCCCAATCCAGGAACTTTCCGTCGCGTAATACGAATTGATTTTTCTGCAGGAGTTCAGTTTAATTCCGAACTGTATGAAAAGGTTACCGAAAATGCAGTTAGTGCGCTCATGACATTCTGGGCAAACAGAGTTACGCTTGTAAAGTTTGGCCGTAAGTATTGTACTAATTTTTTCAGAAATCTTTCTTTATTGCCAAAGACTGTTCCCATTCAAAAATACTTTGGGGCTGTAGATAAACCTATTGTTGTTTTTGGAGCCGGAGAATCAGTAGCCGACGGAATTAAAAAAATAAAATCGCAGCCAGGCGGAGCAGTTTCCTTTTTTATTCTATGTGCAGATACCGCATTACAGCCGCTTGCAGCTTCCGGCATTGTCCCGGACGGAGTTTTTATAGAAGAAGCACAGAATGTAATAAGCCGCTGTTTTATAGGCGTACAAAGTTGTAATACACACATTTTTGCAGGGCTTTCGTCAATTCACAGCATTACAAGATTTTTTAAGCCTGAACAGATAAGCTTTTTTACAACTGAATTTACTCAGGCCAATTTTATAGACCGATTTAAAGCGGCTGATGTGCTTCCACCACAAAATCTGCCGTTTGGCTCTGTAGGAATTACTGCATATTATTACGCAAGTCTTTTCAGACAAGACGTTTCCATTCCAATCTATACTTACGGACTTGATTTTGCCTATTCTGCAGGACGGACACATACAAAAGGAACAATGGCAGACAATGCCCGCTTTATGAATGCAACCAGGCTCAAGCCAGCTCCAAACTTTGAGGCAGCCTTTTGCGAACCTGCGTTTAGAACGGCTCCGGATAATCAGGATGAAATTGTTTCGGCAGCTATGTATACCACACCTATTTTGCAAAGGTACAGGGAGATGTTTATGGCCCTGTCATTCCCAGGTGAAGCAATACTGTCATCCCCGGACGAAGCAATACTGTCATCCCCGGGCTTGACCCGGGGATCTCTCTTAAAAAGAGATTGTCGGGTCAAGCCCGACAATGACACGAGGTCTCCCAACAATGACACGAGGTCTCCCGACAATGACACAAACACTATTCTTTCAAACGAACGCACTGCCCTTCTCGAACTCAAGGCTCTTTTGACCGGTGAAAAAAAACTGCCGGCAGACGAGCTGCAGGAAGAAATAACAAAGCTGATTTGTGAACGAGAATATCTTTATCTGCACTTTCCTGACGGACATAAGTTTGTCTATACACAGTCGTTTTTGAACAGGGTTAGAGTTGAAGTGGAGTATTTTTTGAAGGTGCTGTCATAAGTGTCACCCTGAACCCTTCACAGCATAGCTGTTCGGAGACTCGCTAAAAACATGTTTTTGCCCTGCTTTGCAGTGCCGCTCCCTATGTTTCAGGGTCTGCGGATGCCGAAACAAGTTCGGCATGACGCAAGTACTAATTATCTTCCTTTTCTTTCAAAACAGCCAGGAAAGCACTCTGTGGTAATTCTACGTCACCAATCATCTTCATGCGTTTTTTACCTTCCTTCTGTTTTTCCAGAAGCTTACGTTTACGGGTAATGTCTCCTCCGTAACACTTGGCAAGAACATCCTTGCGTACAGGATTTACAGTTTCGCGTGCAATAATCTGGCTGCCGATTGCCCCTTGAATTGCAACCTTAAACTGCTGGCGTGCAATTTCTCCCTTAAGTCGTTCACAAACCTTACGTGCACGATCAACCGCATTTGCTTTAAAGGTAAGCAGAGACAGGGCATCTACCATTTTCCCGTTTAAAAGAATATCTACCTTTACAAGATCTGTTGCACGATAGCCTATTACTTCATAATCAAACGAAGCATAACCGCGGCTATAGCTTTTGAGACGATCATAAAAATCAAACAGAACTTCACTCAAAGGCATTTCGTAGGTAAGCTCTACTCGCTTTGTATCAAGATATTGCATGTTAGTCTGAATACCGCGTTTTTCGGTGCACAAGGCCATTATAGAACCAAGATACTCTGATGGAGTAATAATGCTTGCCTTAATATACGGCTCTTCTGCGTCTATGATTCTTCCCTGCGGATATTCCGAAGGATTATCTATATACATATCTTCGCCGTTCTGCAGGTGCAGCAGATAGCGAACCGATGGTGCTGTAAAAATAACTGCCTGATCAAAATCCCGTTCCAGACGCTCCTGAACAATTTCCAGATGAAGAAGTCCAAGAAATCCGCAGCGAAAGCCGTTACCAAGAGCAAGGGAATTATCTTTTTCATAAATAAGGCTTGCATCGTTGAGTTTGAGCTTTTCCATGCTGTCCTTAAGCTCTTCGTAATCGTTGGAATCCATCGGATAAATTGAAGAATAAACTACAGGTTTAACTTCCTTAAAACCTGGCAGAGGCTCTTCTACACCATCTGCAACAGAGGTAATTGTATCTCCAACCTTTACATCGCTTACAGTTTTAAGACCGGAAATTATGTAACCTACGTCGCCTGCTTCAAGAACACCGGTTTCTTCATAATTAATCTTAAAAATACCGCACTGCTCTACCTTATATTCGCGACCACTGCTCATCATCTTTATAAGGTCTCCGGTTTTGAGCCGACCTTCCATTACACGAACATGAACTACAACACCGCGGTAAATATCATAATGGCAGTCAAAAATGAGTGCAGCAAGCTTACCATCCGGATTGCCCGATGGAGGCGGAAACTTTGTTACAATTGCTTCCATAAGCTCGTCAATACCTTCACCTGTTTTTGCAGAAACACACAGAGCTTCACTCGAATCAAGTCCAAGCTCATTGTCTATCTGTGCCTTACAAGAAGGAATATCTGCAGATGCAAGGTCAATTTTATTTATAACCGGAACCATTGTTAGATCATGCTCCAGCGCCATATACATATTACTGACAGTCTGGCTTTCTACGCCCTGAGTTGCATCTACAAGCAGAAGTGCACCTTCGCACGAAGCAATTGCACGAGAAACCTCGTAACTAAAATCTACGTGCCCCGGAGTATCTACAAAGTTGAGCTCATAGTCATTGCCGTCCTTTGCATGATACGGAATTGTTACCGCCTGACTTTTGATTGTAATTCCTCGTTCTCGTTCAATATCCATGTTATCAAGAATCTGATTCATCATCTTGCGGTCATCTATAATTTTTGCCTTCTGGATAAGACGGTCGGACAAGGTAGATTTACCGTGGTCTATATGCGCTACAATACAAAAGTTGCGCTTGTATTTCATCTGTGTCATTTTTGAGCTCCAAAAATTACATTATTGCGTGGTCCTTCAACAGGCTCAGGAACCACATTCATATATTAAAAATAATTTGGGTTGTCGTAGGAAGCAGCAAGCTGCATTACTATGTCAAGAAAGCCCTTTTTCCGTCGTTGAACAACTACTACAGCCGCAAAAACCTCGTTATCTTCAAAAAAGTTTATATCGCGGAGCTCCAGGTTATCGTTTTCGGAAAAACCATTCTGATCTGCAATGCTTCCTTCCAGAACATATTCTATTCTATACAAATTTTTGTTTGTTGTCGATGAACGCACCATTTTTATTCCAAAAATCGGAATAAAAGAATCCTGAACAAAATCGCTTTCAAAAATTTCTTTTAGAGGGGCTGCAGGACGCTTTTCCAGATAAACAAGACATTCGGAGGCAATTCCATCGCGTTCATAGCGGCAGGTTATAATTGTGCCTGCAGGATATTTCATACAGATATTTTGAAAATCATCCAGCGAGTTTACCGGCATTCCGTCTGCTTCGACAATAACATCATCAATTGCAAGCCCGCTTAGACTGGCAGAACCACCAGGCATTACATACTGAATTTCAAGTCCCTTATTTTCGCTGCGAAGCTTTTTGTCATGGCCATACGAGCCTGTCCACGAATGCACCAGCTCCCCGCCACTATACAAAAACGGAAGCTCCTGCTTTAAATATTCGACCGGTATTGCAAAATTAAGTCCTTGATACTGAAGCATACCTGCAAAAACTATTGCCTGAACCTTTCTGTTTGAATCAATTAAAGGCCCACCGGAGTTTCCTGAATTTACAGCTGCATCAATCTGAAAGCTCTTACCCATTGTAAGCAGCTGACGTGAAACAGAAGAAATAATTCCGCTGGTTAAAGTTCCTTCCAGACCAATTGGCGTTCCAATTGCAGAAATACTGTCACCAACATCAAGTTCAGAGCTGGAACCAAGCTCAAGTACAAATTCGGGTTCAATTTCTGTCTTTAGCAAAGCCAGATCCATTACAGAATCATAACCAATAACCTTGGCCGGTATTTTCTTTTCCATATCGGACGGAAGTTTTATATACAGTTTGCAGGTTGTCTTTCGTTTAGGATTTACCATTTCTGCAATTACATGATGATTTGTAATAATATAGCCGCGTCTGTCTATAAAAAAACCTGAGCCTATTACAATGTCTGCATAGCCGGCTCCGTTTTGTACCTTGTAGCCCTGATCTACCCATACGGTTACAGTTGCATTTACACAGTCGGCAGTCGAAGAAGGAAGTTTTTCTTCATCTCGTTTTAATCCCGGAACATCTGCAAGAAGAGCCTGCACACACTGAGCATATAATTCATTGTTTTCGTCAACCCGGATTCCTGCACTGGCAAGCGATTTATACATACCCGCAGCCTTAGTAAATTCCTTTTGTTCAAAGGCGCTGTCTGCATTTTCCCTGACAAGTTGTGCACACTCTAAAAGCAGAGAATCAATCTGTTCGCTGCTGTTTTTGCACAAAAGGCTGGCCCGGAATAAAGCTTTTGTACATTCATTTTCTTTAAGACTATTTATGAGGTTAATTTCATTTTGAACTACATCGCTGTCTGTATAATCAAGCGGAGTAAAAACAGTTCCCGGTTGTTTTATAGATTTGCAGGAACCTGCCAGAATAATTGCCGACGTAAAAATACAAACAAGCAAAAAGCCACGGTGGATTTTATTCATTCATTCCAACCTTTTTGCAGTAATAGGCATTGCCAATTTTTATTACAGAAATTCTTGTGTTTTCATCAAAGTTTACAATCTGAACTGCACCATCGGTAATGCCGTCATGTATCTGTTCCAGAATTACTTTTTCCAGCCCAGGAGCTCCCTCCTCTTCTATCCAGAAAAAGTTTGGCTGAGTGCCCTTAAATATTTCCATTTCCCGGCCTTCGTATTTGAGCGATACAGGAACAGAATCCTCGGATCTGAGCGAAACATATTCAATTCCGTTGGAGCTGTAAATAATTGTTTCCTCATTAAGTTTACCGTCTTCGGAATCCGGATAGCGGATATACTGATAATCAATTACACCGTTTCCGTCCGAATCCCAGGAAGATATTTTACCCCGGTCTCCAAGATACTGCTCAGAAAACTCTATAAAGGTGTCATAATTACTGTCTATTTCTACCCTGCTCAAATAAAGCCGTTCGCTAAAGGTATTCTGGCCAAATATCTTTTTTATGAGCTCTATATCTTTGGCATCTGTATATTTGTTCTGACTGTCTATATCGTAGGTTTCGGCTGTTTCATAAACATCATCGTTATCGTAATCTACATAGCGGACAAAAGGACAACCTGGTTCAATTACGGCATAGGCATAACGGTTTCCATCGTTCATAAATACAGCAAAAACCGGGCGGCCTTCGAAAACTGTATAAACTACACGGGAATTGCTGCGTTCCTCTGTAGAAAGCTCTGCAGAAGAAGCATGAGAAGCAAGTTCCCTTGAATCAGGAAAGTCAATTTCGCTGTCTATATAAGGAATATAAAAATCATTTGTAAAGCGTAAAAAGCAGGTGTCACAAATCATTTCAAACGGATTAAAGGTATAGTCGGTATTTAAAAAATGATAAATACTTCCATCCGAATTATCGCTTATGCGGTTTACATAAGGAAAAGCATCGTAAACCAACTCATAACGTGAGCCTGCAAAAGAAGCTTTAACAGGGGCACCAAAATCACAGTCGGCAAAAAGCTCAAGAATTCCGTCATTATTCTGATCATAGCGGATACCGACGGCGCGGCCACGTTCATAGGTAACTGCAAGCTCATTAATAAGGTCAAGGTCGTTATCTATGTAAACAGTTCCTTCGAGCGATTTGAGTCTGTCTGTAAAATTTGCACATAATTCGGGGTCTGTCAAAAGCAGGGCAAAGTTTTCCAGCAATCCAAGATTATATATTCCGTCACAAGCCTGGAAAAACAGATTATAGGCTTTTTCTTCCGAAAGCACACCCGTTTTGAGTCCTGCATAGGCAAACAAAGGATGATTCTGATTTTTTTCTCCCACAGCTTTTACAAGCCTTGCCTGCTGCTCACCGCTGGAGAATAAAAGCGCCATCAGTTCTATTTCTACATCTTCTGAAGTATAATCCGGAATTGCGGTAATATAGGAATTAGCAATTGTTTGAACAAGCTCCGGAATCTCATACGGATACCCGGAACGTTCTGCATAATTCATAAAGGCAGTTTCGAACATAAAGAAAATGCTCGGAAATCTGGAATCCTTAGGATATATTTTTCTTGAAGAATTGAGTCTTGTACGTGCCTGCCATATTGAATCGGCAGTACCCAGTCTGTAATAGTTTTTAATTCTGATAAATTCTGAATCTGCAGAATACATGAGCGGCTCTGAATCAAGCACCGCAAGAGATTCGTCGTAAAGTCCTGTATCGCAGAGAATGTCTGCATAAAGAATTCTTGCACTGTTTTTAGAATAGTTGAGCCAGACATCTGTACTAAATGCTTCGTTTATAACAGGAAGTACATCTGCTCTGTTATAGCCAAGATTAGTTAATGCGGCAGCCTTTACATATAAAAGATCGGAAATACCTGAATCGTAGGAAAGTCCAAGCTCTGCCTGAGAAAGCGCATTCTGCCAGTCTCCGTTGAGCATAAAATTTTCCGAAAGCGAAAGACACCTTTGTGCTGTTTTACGGTTTGCAGCACTTGCCACTCCGCCAGAAGTACCTGTCTGCGCAAAAGCAGAAAATGACAGTCCAGAAAGAACAAAAAATATGAGGGTAACTATCCACCTGTTTTTTTTCATTTTTTTACAATCCAATCTTTGTAGCCTTGACAGCTTCCTAAAATACATAAGATTCTTTGTTCAGGCTCATTCAAAGCCTGGACAACCGGAATATAATGACGTAAATTTTCCGCCACATGCCACGAAGCAAGAACATCACAAACCTTTTTACTGCCACCGTCCGCAGTCTGCACCATATCACCGGTGTGCCAGCTGCGAACCATAACAGGAAAATCAAGGTTGTCGGGAACAACAACCTGTCCCCAGGCAAACTCGTACGTTCCGCCATGTTCTATTATATCAGAAAAAACAATTTCGTTCTGTATCTCCGGCGATTTTTTAATTAAAACCCCGTCTTTTTTAAGAACAAACTGCAGGCTGGCAAAGCTTTTTACAGCTGTACCACCGCCCTTTTTTTCTGATTTTTCTTCTATATAATTATCGGCACAATCGCATACATCCCGCAAAAAAACATAGGGAATACGCATATCAAGTCCAAGGCAATTTGCACAGGCCAAAAGAACCCGGATTTTAATGGAACGCTCCAGAGCATAAAAGGACAGGCCGTCTAGGGTAACGCTTACTTTATCCATTTTTGCGTGAGCACTTATAAAAGACTCTACCAGCGGTTTTATTACCTTAGAATCTTCCTCCGCCTTTTGTGAACCAAGCAGCACTCCCCTTTCCCAGCCGGTAAAACGTTCATTTAAAACAGGAACAAGTTCATTTCTTATTCTATTGCGCAGATACGTATTGTCACTGTTTGTGCTGTCGGTACGCCATTTAATTCCTTTTTCTTTCAGATATGCTTCTATGGCAGAGCGATCTGTCCAAAGCAGCGGACGTACATATTTATTGCGTCTGCAGGGAATACCGCCAAGAGAATCGCAGCCAGCCCCCTGAATAAACCGCATTAAAACAGTTTCGAGCTGGTCATTTTTATTATGTGCAAGGCATAAGACATCCAGTTTTTCCGTGGCAATAAAGTCTTCAAAAGCAGCATAGCGGAGCTCTCTGGCCGCAGCTTCTGTGCCAATATTTTTTTTCTCCGAAAGCTCTGCTATAGTGCCTTTTGGTATTTCATGAATTTTAAGAGAAAGCTCATAGCCCTGCTCTTTTAGCCTGCTGCAAAGCTGTGAAACATATTCAACATCGCCGCAGGTTTCTTCTTTACTTCTGATAAAATGATTTACAGTGATTACCTTGAGAGGAATAGAAAAATTCTTGCAAATAACACAAAGCGAAACCAGCAGTGAAACTGAATCCGCACCACCGGAAACTGCAGCGCCCACAGCACAACCTGCTGCAGAAACACTACTAAGATTTACGCCGCATTTTTTGAGACCTGATAAAACCTGATTTTCAAAGTCTGAACACATTGCCTGCATTATAATGACATAAAAAAACACGGATGATAAACTGTCGTCTACAACCCGTGATTCAAGTTTTACTGTTTAATAAAACAAATAAAAACTAGCGTGCCGGTGAAACTGTTACCAAAGGAAGTTCCTTGTCTGTAAGAACTTCTACGTTCTTATCAAGTACTAAATCCTTTACACGTAATGCTTCACTTACGTTGATTTTAGAAATATCTGCAACAATTGTTTCCGGAAGGTCTGCAATAGCAGCCTTTACCTTAATTTCATTGTTGCGCTCTTTCTTGAAACCACCCTTGAGTACGCCGGCTGGTGTACCAGTGTAGTGAACCTTGATTTTCATAACAAGTTTTTCATCTGCTGCAGGTACAAAGAAATCTGCATGCAAAACCTTGTCTGTGCGGATATTGTATTCAGTATCCTTAATCAAAGCCAGGTTTTCTTTGCCGTCTACGACAAGATTGATTGAAGTTGAAGGAGTAATTGTCCTCCAGATTTTGTTGAATTCTACTTCGTTGATTTCAAGCATAGTAGATTCACCCTTGTCATTATACATAACGGCCGGGATACTACCTACTTGGCGAAGTCTTTTAGCAGCTGTCTTACCAGATGCAGTACGCACTTTTGCGTTCAAAGTCTGCTTACTCATTTCGTAAAGCTCCTTATATCCTTAAAATGTTTTACTCTGAAACTCAGAGAATAATTCTCCACCCAGGATTCGAACCCGGACTCTAAGCACCAAAAGCTCGTGTGCTACCATTACACCAGCGGAGAAAGTCCATGTATTTTATCAGTCAGCCTCACCGCCAACCTCAACATGACCAGCTTCATATTCAGCTATAATTTTGCTTTGCAGTTCTGTTCTAAATTCCGGGCTAATTGGATGTGCTACATCCTTGTATTCCCCATTGGCAGTTTTTCTGCTAGGCATGGCAATGAACAAGCCGCTTTTTCCTTCAATAATCTTTACATTATGAACGACAAAACAGTTGTCAAAAGTTACTGTTACATAAGCACGTAACTTACCTTCATCTTCGACTTTGCGAATTCTTAATTCTGTAATCTGCATACGCCAATTACCTCCACTAACTTTTTTTTACAGCAACTGCACAAGAGCACAATTCCAGGTCGTCGCAAGTAGCTTCATACAAGCCTCAGCCCGTTGCCTTAAAGAAAAAACTCCGAACAAAGTAGAACCGGATCCAGACATATCTGCATACTCGGCCCCACCGTTCTTTAACTCTCCCAACGCTCTTGATAACTCACTGTATTTGCCGCACAGCGAAGGAGTAAACGTATTCATAAAAATCCATTTTGAAGGAGCCTTGCGGTATATACCTTCCAGCTCATCCAGTTTTGGACAATTACAAAAAGTTTCTTGTTCAAGCCTGTCATCTACAATAGCATACGCTTCTTTTGTAGAACTACAAATTTGAGGAAAAACCAGTACCAGAAATAAATCTGTACGCGCTTTGATATTTTTTACAATTTCACCACGACCAGAAACGAGGGCACAACCCCTTCCTTCTGAATTGCAGTGCATAAAGAAAAAAACATCGCTGCCTGTTTTTTCCGCAATAAAATATAACTGATCCCCGGAAAGCTTAATATTACAAATCTTTTCGAGAACTCTCACCATAGCTGCAGCATCGGAAGAGCCGCCGCCAAGTCCGCCGCCCGAAGGAATCCCTTTTTTAAGAAGCACACGCACACCTGGTACCTTTCCACCTGTAATCTGGCAGAAAGCACTGTAGGCTTTAGTGATTGTGTTGTCTTTGGGGATATCTATCGAACTGCATTCAACGAAACAGCCGGATTCCTCTGCAACAGAAACCTTCAGTTCGTCGAACAAATCAATAGTTTGAAATATACTTTCTAAATTATGAAATCCGTCCGAACGCTTAGAAAGCACCCGTAGATTAAAATTTACCTTAGCATACGCTTTTTCAGTAAAATTTATTTCCATCAACTTTCTTTATTATACTAATTTTCAAACTGTTGTCAAATATATATAAAAATCTGTTATAGTTATAACAAATCTTTAATTTTTATAAAACAAATAATTGCGGGCGGATTTTTTTTACAGACAATTTTATTTTGTCTGATTATTCTTTGCAGCACGCAAACATCATTTTCGCCCCCGTTTGCGTGCTGGAAAAAATAATCAGACCTTATAAATTGTATTTTTTTTTAAAATCTGCCCCCTTATTTTCTATATATAGTTGAAAAAATTATCAGTTTGTTATATCTTATAACAGGTTGGGAATTTCAATCAGTAAAAAGTAGAACAAATTGCGGGGTATCCTATGTACTCAGAACCAGAACTTGAAGAATTTTCGCTTTATCTCGATGATGATTTCGATGATTTTGACGAAGATTTCGATGATGATTTTGACGAAGAAGAGGACGAAGTCCTGGACGATTTTGACAGCGACGAAGACCTGTACTATGATGACGTTTTCAAAGAAGAAGAAGATATAGACGAGCCCTACGATGATGTTGAACCGGAAGACGGCTATTATACTAACCGCAACCGGAACGATGACGAAGACGACATTACCTTTATAGATAAATACGACTTATAATTCTATTATTTTTCCTTTAAACCACAGCTTTTCAAGATTATAAAATTCTCTTGCCTGTTCGCTCATAAGATGAACTACAATATTTCCCAAATCAATAAGATGCCAGTCTTCTCCATCCGGACTTCTGCGGTTTGTCGGATGAATTTCAAGATCGTTTTCCTTTATATAATCCTTTATCTGTTTTGCAAGTCCCTGCTGCTGGGTAGAGCTTGTAACTGTAGCAATAACAAAATAATCTGCCCAGGAATTGAGTCCGCTTATATCAATAAGGGTAACATTCTGTCCCTTTCCATCCTGCATGAGTTTTGCAATTTCAACTGCTTTCTGTTCTGTTGTCTTTTCCATATTTAGTAAGAAGCGCCCGGAATAACATAAGCACCGTTAAAATCACGGCCAAGAATAACCGTAAAGTCAACCATGCTGTCCCCCCCGCTTCCATCCTCCATTTCTTCTGCTTGTCTAATATTTGTACAGCGAATTAATTCACCAACCTGTTTTGCAACAGCTTCGTTTCCAATATGATCTATAATTACTGTTTCTGCATAGTCGTTTGAGTCGGCATTTACAGCACTTAATACATCGTAGCTTGCATTCTGATACAAGGTAGCAGTACGACGTGCAAGCCCTTGAGTTTTTGTACCGTTCTGAATTTCCAGAATATAAATTCTGTTAGAAATTGTTCCATCCGAAGACATGAGCATATAGGTAGTCTGCTTAACAGCTTCCTTAATAAATTCGCCGTTATTAAGAGGGAATAAAAGCTGCTGATTTTCGCCGCCACGAAGATCTACGTTTCGAAGGGAACCGGTAATTGTCTGCTTAATGAGTGATTCAGTATCCATTTCCGAAATTTCTGCATACAGAGTTTCTTCCTCGTAGTCGGCAAGATTTGTCTGAATACAGTCGGCATATCTTTTAAAATTTTTGTCCTTGTTAAAAATTTTAAAGCTCTGGTCGTGCAAACCTATAAGAAAGGCACCCATTACATTCTGATAGCGATCCTGAATAGTATCCTCGGTTTCGTCTTCATCCTGATATCGAAGGTATACCGCAATTTTATCTCCATCCAGGTTTACCGCTCCCGAAGGCAGCAACCAGCGTTCCCCTTCTTCAGAAACACAATCTATTGGCGAAGGAATAAATACACGCATGCCTCCAAACATATCGCAAAGCTTTATAAAATCGTCCAGCTTTACAACCGAAGTATATGGAATTTTTATTCCAAGCATTTTTTGAACTTCGGTTTTGTATGATTCAATTCCAAGCTCGTTGTAAACCTGATCCAGACGGTCGGTTCTTCCCAATGACTGAAAAATTGCACCCGTATAGCCCGGCAGATTAATAACAGCTGCTTTTTTTGTAGAGGTATCGTAGATTATTACATCCGAAAAAAGAGCACTGCCATTTTCGTTTTCTACAAGAAAAAGAGTACGCAAAAGAGTGTCGTGTTCCAGAGCTTCGGTAACCTTATTTGTTTTAAGTGAATGCGCAAAAAAGAGGCTCATTACAAGAATTGTAATGACAATGAGTACAATAAAAATTATGCCTTTCTGCTCATTTCGTAATTTTTTCATAGTTTCTATCCCACCCTCTTTTCATAATATTCTATCATTTTTAGGGTGTCAGGGTAAATCTCAAAGCCCTTATTTTTTATGTATTCGTAATTTTCTTTTATAACAGATAAAAACATTCCGTCCAGACTAAGCTTCATTAGATTGGCACGATATTCTTCGGTAGACTGAGGACGGCCCGGTTCTGTCTTGTCTGCAAGAAAAAGCACTTTTCCAAGATCGCAGAGCCCAAGGCAGCCCGAAACGTGATTTGCCACTGCCTGCAAAATGTCCTGGTCTGTAATGCCAAATTTTTCCTTCATCATTACGGCAGCAGCACGGCCATGCAAAAGACTTGGCTTTGATTTTTCAAAATCTGTTATTGGCTTTCCGTCACGGGCGGCAGTTTCCATCATTTTGTCGCGGGGCATATCCTTGCACATGTCGTGACCTATTCCCATAAGGTAACCCTTATTTTCATCAAGACCATAACGGCGGCAAAGCTTTACGCACATCTCTGCAACACGTACACTGTGGTCATAACGGGCAGGCTTAACATGAGCTTCTGTATAATCGCGGATTTTTTCTGTTATTGTATCCCAGTCAATCATTTTTCGATCTCCGGGGTCCCTGAGCTTGTCGAAGGGGCCGAAGGGTCATTATACAATCCATTTTTTTCTATAAATTCATACACCGCCGGCGGCACCAGATAGCGGAAGCTTTTACCTTCGCTTATACGGCGGCGGATATCTGTAGAAGAAACCGGCAGCATAGGATTTTCTATATAAATATGCGGATAAGCAAACTTTTGTCTGTCAAACTTTACGGCAAAGTCTCCCTTGTAATTTCCTGTAGGCTTACTTTCGTAAAGGCTGTCTTCCATGGCTTTTACATCGGGG
>JAEEGL011835575.1_pt1 | contig 16037 bp, 17 predicted proteins | sample 9134231 | NCBI WGS metagenome assembly JAEEGL01 (sample SAMN16246548, study PRJNA631951) | gut metagenome | biome: gut microbiome; feature: rumen; material: fiber-attached | host: Bos | place: Iran: Karaj | collected 2018-10 | reverse complement strand
CCAGGAAGACCATAAATACGTTTGATTTTGTAAGAAGCATCTTCACTGATGACATTTTCTCTATCTTTATCAAATCCACCCACATAATCTTTAGAATCGGCAAATGGATAATATGTAGTAATGATTTGGAATCTCTTCACTTTCTTGATGGCCACATTATGATCATCGATAATACCAAAATCAACGCGTTCAGAGACATTTCCATGTAATGTGGGTTCCATCGATGAACCAGAGACAAAAATAGAGCGATAATAAAATGAACGGAACACTAAAATAAAGCTGACACAAACAGCAATGATAAGTATCAAATAGATGATTGGCCAAATGACAGCTTTAACGCGACTTTTCATATTTACCCCTATTTTCATGTCTCATTATATGAGTTTTAGGGAATAGATGCAACTGCGTCACGCACAAAAAAAGAACTCACATTAGCGAGTTCTTTTGATGAGTTTTGATTAAAGAATTTCTTTAATACGAGCGGATTTACCTGAGAGCTTACGAATGTAAGTGATCTTGTTTCTTCTGACTTTACCGCGTCTGACAACTGTAATGCCGGCGATAACAGGAGAGTTGATTGGGAATGTTCTTTCCACACCAATACCACTAGAAATTTTACGGACTGTAAAGGTTTCGCTCACACCACCACCACGACGGCAGATGACAACACCTTGGAAGTTTTGAATACGTGATTTATTACCTTCGATAATTCTCACGGAAACTTTGACTTCATCACCTGAGGAGAAGTTTGGTAAGTCATTTCTGATTTGGCTGGCGGTAACTTCGTTAACTAAATTATTGTTCATAATTCGTTGACCTCCTTCATATTGTGTTCTCTTGGTGTTCATTCTCAATTTTGACAGCGGAGCACCCGTATCATGTTCGAAAACATGCTTTAATATATTAACAACCTAGTTTTTCATTTTCAACCACTTTATTAACTATCGTGTTATAATGCTATCTATGATAGAACTCAAAAGCGCGATTATTCTCAGTAAAAACGCTCCAAAAGAAGAAATATCTTTTGCCTATGATAAAGGCATTATCAATCAAGTCGATTATAGCGAAAAATACAAATTCGCCTTTTTGAAGTTGAAAGATCAAGCATTAGATAAGGGTGAATTCTTCATTGATGATGTAAAGATTTATCCAAACGAAGAGAATGAAAAGACTCTATTTTTCCTGGCGGTTAATTCCCTTATCAAGTTCGATTTATGCTTTGTTGTAGAGAAGAGTCAGAAGAAGGAAAAAGTCAAATCCGTGCAGGATGAACTGGTAACCCTTAGAGACATGCCAACAAGCACAGAAAGTGACAAAAACCTCAAAATTGCAGCGATTTTTGATAAAATTTCACAAATTTCACCATCATATTTACTTTTGGATTACAATGACGAACTCAACCAAAATAATCCCGAATTAACTAGACAATTAGATCTCAAAAAAGATGCTTTTGTCATAATCACACTCAATAAGAAACCGGAAGAAGTTAAACAAGAACCTGAGACACAAAAAGAAGAAGAAATTGAGGTCATGGATTTAAACATTGGTGACGCCCCAACCTCTCAACCTCAAAACTCCAAGAAAAAGAAGGACCGCTTTATCAACTATTCAAAAAAAGATGGCAATTTCTTCAAAACACTATGGAAAACACTCAAAAGTAATATCATGGTGTTCCTATCATTTGTCATCCCCACTATCGGTGTTATCGCCTTCGTCTTATTAGCCCCTTTATATTCCAAATCAGAGAATAACATCTTAATCATTCCATTTATTATTACTATTGTGATATGTTTTGTTCTTTATATGTTAATGACATATAAGTGCACTGATTTTGGAAGTTATAAGGACAAGGAAGCGAATCAAGAAAGATTATATTTCTTTATCATCAACTTCTTGGTAACTGGATTAGGATATGGGCTAGGTTTTGTTATCTATATTCTCTTCAAGAAGTTTGACACTGATATTTCTGGGATGGGTGGTAATGTATTAGGAATAATTTTATCAATTGTCTTTGTTCTCGTTTTGATGACTGCTTGCCTATATATCTATCCTGCTCTCAGCAAATTATTTAATAGAATTAAAAAGAAAAAATAACTGTAAAGCATTTTTACTTGACAGTATATATATCATTAATTAATATATTAACGACAAAAAAAGGAGTTATTACTATGTCTGTTAAAATTAGATTAACAAGAATTGGACGTCATAAAGATCCATTCTTCCGTATTGTGGCTACCGACTCTCGCACCGCTAGAGACGGCAAACCAGTTGAACAAATCGGCTACTTCGATCCTGCAAAAGGTGTTGAAAGTGCAACTATCGATGAAGAATTAGCACTCAAATGGTTAAACTTAGGTGCTGTCCCATCCGATACAGTTAAAGCCATCTTCAGCAAGAAAGGTCTCATGGCCAAATATGCTGAAAACAAAAAACCAGCCAAAAAAGCTGAAAAGAAACCAGCAGCCGAAAAGAAAGCTGCTCCAAAGAAAGAGCCAAAAGCTAAGAAAGCAGAATAACGATGGATTACGAGAAGATTATTCGCACTCTCATTGATCCAATTGTTGAGGAACCAAAATCCATTTTAGTTCGCGTTAGTGAAGACGAAAATGGTAAGGACGTTAATATTCTCGTTGCTGCCGAAAAAGCCGATACCGCACGTTTAATTGGTAAGCACGGTATCATCGCCAATTCTTTAAGAGAAATTCTTTCAGTGGCGGGAAAAAGCGAAAATCGTCGCATTTTCTTAAAATTTGAATCATTTGATGATGAAAAAGAGGATTAGTCCTCTTTTTTGGTAAAAACCTATGGAATATTTATCACTAGGAAAGATTATTGACTCATTCGGTCTAGATGGAACATTGAAGGTCTATTCGACAACCGATAACCAAAAGTTGCGTTATAAGAAAGGCAACAAGCTTTTTCTATACAACGAACAAGAAGATAACAGAATCCCGGTGACAGTTGTTTCGTATCGTAGTTCCGGTAATCTCGACTACGTGAAATTTGAAGAGATTACAAGTCCTGAAAAAGGAAAGGAATATAGAGGCTTTGAGATACACACTATCAAAGATGCTAATGACTTAAAGGTAGGTTATTATTTTTATTCCGATTTAGTTGGTTGCAAGATTATCGACCAAGTTAATAATGAGCTTGGTATCGTATCTAAAGTTGAAGAATTTCCAGCTCAATTAACCCTTCGAGTCAGAAGAGAAAATGGCAAAGATTTCTTCGTTCCTTTCGTGAAACAATTTATTAAAAAAGTTGATATAGAAAGCGAAACTATATCTATTAATGTAATTGAGGGAATGTTATGAAAATCACAATATTAACATTGTTTCCAGAGATGTTTGATGGGTTTATGACTAACTCAATTATTAAACGTGCAATCGCCAAAGAATTGGTCGAGATTAGAGTTGTGAATATACGCGATTATACAAAAGATAAATACGGTCGCGTGGATAGCGCACCTGTAGGCGGAGGTGCTGGTCTCATCATGAAGTGCCAGCCTATCATCGACTGTATCAATGCAGTTAAGGATGATAATTCACACATCATCATGCTTTCACCAAGAGGCCAACAATATTGTCAAAAAAAGGCACATTCTTTATTAAATAGCTCGCAAAACCTCATTCTTTTGTGTGGGCACTATGAAGGAATTGATGAACGAGTTAATAAATATGTCGATGAAATGATCTCTGTTGGCGATTACATCTTAACTGGTGGCGAAATAGGTGCAATGGCTATTGCAGACTCAGTCATTAGATTGATTGATGGAGCGATCGCTAACGAGAGCATTATTGAAGAATCATTCGAGGATGGTTTGTTGGAATATCCACAATATACAGAACCATTTAATTACAATGATGATTTGATCCCTGATATCCTTTATAGTGGTAATCATCAAGCTATTGAAAAATGGAGAAAAAAACAAGCGCTCAAGATTACTAAAGAGTGCCGCCCAGAACTATTAGAAAAGAAAGTTTTATCTAAGCAAGAACAAAAATTGTTGAAAGAATTAGAAAGCGACGAAACCCCGAAATGGGAAAACGACGCAATCGAAAAAGGGCATAAGTTTATTAAAGAAAAATGAGGTTAACACAAAACCTCATTTTTTTACATTGGATAACCACCCATTCCTCCAAGACCGCCAAGGCCTCCGGGGGGCATTCTTCCAGATTTTTTATAAGTCTCCATTTGTTTCATCATGGCTTTCATTTGCTCATATTTCTTAAGCACTTTATTAACATCGGCAATGGTCTTGCCACAACCTGAAGCAACCCTTTGTTTTCTTGAATATTTGAAGATGTCAGGATTGGATCTTTCATATGGTGTCATGGAATTGATAATGACTTCGAAGTTTCTCATTTCTTTTTCAGCAGCCGCTTGTTGCTCAGGTGTAATCTTTGGCATACCTGGAATGAGTTTTAATAAGCCACCTAAAGAACCCATTTTCTGAACTTTTTTCATATTATCTAGCATATCGTTTAAATCGAACTTGCCAGACATCATCTTATTAGCGGCTCTCTTAGCTTCTTTCTCGTCCATCTCTTGTTGGGCTTTTTCCACAAGAGTCATGACATCACCCATGCCGAGAATACGGTCCGCCATACGATCTGGGTGGAAGATATCTAAATCGGTAACCTTCTCGCCAACGCCACTAAATTTAATTGGGACGCCGGTCATATGTCTAATTGATAAAGCGGCACCACCACGGGCATCACCATCAAGTTTGGACATAATGGCACCAGTAAGTGTTAATTGTTTATTGAATGAATCAGCAACGTTAACGGCATCTTGACCAGCCATGGCGTCGATTAATAATAAGATTTCATCAGGATTAACAGCAGCCTTAATATTATTAAGTTCTTGCATTAACTGTTCATCAATTTGCAAACGACCAGCAGTATCGATGATTAAAACATCATAATGTTCATTAAAGGCCTTCTCTCTGGCCTTTTTAGATATTTCAACAGGATTTACTTTAGTGCCTAAATTAACAAGGTCCACACCGACTGTTTTCGCAATTTGTGCCAATTGATCAATAGCGGCAGGACGATACACGTCACCAGCGGCTAATAAAACCTTTTTATTTAATTTATTTTTCATGAGGTAAGCTAACTTACCAGTGCTTGTGGTTTTACCAGAGCCTTGCAAACCAACCATCATAATAACTGTTGGTCTGTTGTTTTGATAATGAAGTTCGCTATCGTCGCTTCCTAATAATTCCACTAATTCGTCATGAACAATTTTAACGACCATTTGGGAAGGATTAAGTTTGCTCAAAACATCTTGACCAATCGCCTTTTCACGAATGTTGTTTGTAAACTCTTTGACAACCTTATAATTCACGTCAGCTTCAAGTAAAGCAACGCGAATTTCTTTAAGCATATCTTCCATGTTTTTCTCGGTTAAACGAGATTGACCACGGAGCTTTTTAAATATACCGGAAAGCTTATCGGATAAAGACTCAAATGCCATGTTTCATAATCCTTTCCACCTCATCTAATTTTGAGGTAATATTCTCATCGTTAATATTGCTTTTGATGTCATGAATAACTTCAAGAGCTTTTAAACTACCTAATTCTTTTTCCAATTGATCTAATTTCTTCTTTCCTTTTTTAATTGCGTCTTCCACAGCAGCACGAGAAATGCTTCTGTTTTCAGCAATCTCGGAAATAGACAAATTGTATGAAAAATAATCATCCAAGATGTCTTTTTGGGTTGGAGAAAGTAACCCCTGATAAAGCATCAAGAGTTCAGAATAGCGAATTGTTTCTTCTAAATTAGTCGCCACTATTCTTCCTCCACACATAAACCATATAGGTATTTATCTAAATCAAATTCTTGCAAATCTTCCATTTTTTCGCCTAAACCGATAAAACGAACCGGAGCTCCTAACTCATCGCGGATTGCCAAAATAATACCACCCTTGCTAGTTCCATCCATTTTGGTGATAACAACACCAGTTAAATTGGTCACTTCCGCAAATGCTTTAGCTTGAATAACCCCATTTTGACCAGTTGTGGCGTCAATAATGAGGAAAGTATCTTGCGGAGCGCCTTCAACTTCTTTTCCGATAACTCTCTTAATTTTAGCGAGTTCACTCATTAGATTGGCTTTTGTCTGTAACCTACCTGCAGTATCAACAATAATAAGGTCACAGCCTGTTTCTTTACCTTTCTTAACACCATCATAAGCTACTGATGCAGGGTCTGCTTCAGGCTTTCCGGTTACGATATCAATATGTAGTCTTTCTGCCCATACTGATAGTTGTTCAATAGCCCCTGCTCTAAATGTATCAGCAGCGACTAACATGACTTTCTTTCCTTGGTTTAAATAACGATATGCAAGTTTGGCAATTGTGGTTGTTTTGCCAACACCATTAACACCGACAACCAATAGTACTGTTGGTGTTCCTTCATAGAACGATAATTCGTTTTGAATATCACCTTTTGAAGCATAGCCAACAAACATTCTATCAACGAGAATTTCATTAATCTTTTCTGGGTCAGTTATACCTTCTTGTTGGCTGCGATTTAGGACTTCTTCAATCGTATTTAAAGCAAAATTGATACCAACATCAGATTCAATGAGAATTTGTTCTAACTCATCAAAATAATCTTGGTTAACCGTTTTATATCTACTAGAAAGATTTTTGAGCTTACTTGAAAAGTTCTTTCTAGACCTCTCCATACCTTTTGAGTATGTTTCAGTAGTTTTATCTTTCTTTCTAAATTTCTCACGTAAAAAGGATATTAGACCCATTAGACACTCCTTTTCTTGAGCGCATTTTTAGCGGCATCTTCTTCAGCAGCTTTTTTGCTCTTTCCGACACCGTAAGCTAAAACGATGTCGTTAAATAACACGCATACTTCGTATGTGCGATCATGCGCAGGTCCGAACTCGCGCGTAGTCACATAATGCACGCTCTCGCGATGTTCGCTTTGCATTTCTTCTTGAAGTTTGCTCTTGTAATCTGTAAGGTCCACTTGACCTAACTTTTTAATATCTTCTTCAAATAATTCTTTAATATAATTAAAGACAAACTCAATTCCTTGATCTAAATAAATTGCGCCAATAAGGGCTTCAAAAACATCTTCTAGAATCTTATCGCTTTGACGTAATTGTTCTGGAGAAATGGAATGTCCACATTTAATAAAATCTTCTAAATGAATCTGTCTAGCATAATTAGATAAAGAACGAGATTTCACCAAATGACTTCTTAGTTTAGACATTCTTCCTTGGTCCATTTCGGAAAATTCATGGAAAATTAAATCGGCAACCACATAATCTAAAACTGCATCACCCATATATTCAAAACGTTCATAGTCAAAATGCTTAGTGTTCGCATCCGCATTATATGATGGGTGCGTAAGCGCTAATTCATAAAAATCTGGGTTATTTGGTTTAACCTTGATAATATCAAATAGTTCTTTAATATTACGCATTTTCGACTCCTAATCTAATCTTTTCAACAACGTTATTTTCTGCTAATAAACGAGCGACACGCAAAGCGTGATAGAACGAAAAAGCGTCGCTTGATCCGTGAGCTTTAACAACGTTACCGTTAATACCGAGAAGCATTGCGCCTCCAGTGCTCTTATAATCCATAGTTTCCGACATCTCATCCATACCTTTTTTCACATGAAGATATCCTAACTTTGTCCATAAATTCTTTTTAAAGGCTTTCTTTAGCATATCTTTCATCATCTTAGCGACACCTTCGCTAGATTTAAGGAAGACATTACCTGTGAATCCATCGGCGACAATAACATCAGCTTCGCCGGTTAAAGCGTATCTCGCTTCAATGTTTCCGGAGAATCCTTCGAAGTTAGATTCTTTTAATAACTTATAGGCTTCTTTAACTTCAGGTGCGCCTTTGCCTTCTTCAGAACCATTAGATAACAAATATACCTTTGGTTCTTTAACTTCACAGACAGCTTGAGCATATAGTTTGCCCATCAAAGCGAATTGGACTAATTCATCAGCGGAGTTTTCATTGTTCGCACCGATATCTAAGATAACAACTTTCTTACCTTTAATTTGGGTAGGAAATGGAGAAATTAAAGCCGCTCTTTTAACACCGGGAATCATCTTTAAATTAATTGTGGAAGCAGATAAGAAACCACCTGTTGATCCACAAGAGACGACAGCATCAAGTTTTTCATCCTTTAAGGTCTTAATAGCGACCATCATAGATGAATTCTTTAAGCGCATGACTTCCAAAGCTCCAGCTTCCATAGGGACAATATCTGGTGCATCGATAACACGACATTTATTTTCTAATGAACTTAATTCTTCTTTTTTACCAACAACGGTGAGTTCAACATCTTGATAATCTTTTAAAAATTTCTCAACTGCTTCGACAACGATTTTGCTACCGTTATCTCCCCCCATTGCGTCAACGACAATTTTAATCATAAAAAAGACCTCGCAATGTATTGTAACATGTATACGAGGTTTAAAACAAATTTATTGTTTTTCAGTGACTATAATTTAATCAATCTTCACTAGAGGCTTCCGCAAGTTGGAGTCCTTTCTTTTGCTTTTGTTTTTCCACCAATTTCTTGATGCCATAATAAGCAAAATAGAAGCCAACCATATAACCACTTTGAAGGAGATAGATGATAACTTGATAGGCCGGTTTATTATCGTGCACTAAGTTTTGGAACAAAGTGAATGGAGTGCCGTTTCCGTCAAAAAAGAACATAAAATTCGCGTGACCACCTTCATCATTGGTTCTTAAATAATCAGTAATTAATGCTGTTGTCATAAAAATCAATAACATGCCAACTGTAAATGGAATATCTCTTTTTTCCATTTTGTTTAAACCGCACATAAAGATAAATAAAGCGGCAAATGCGGCCACACAGTGCATGAATAAACTATTGAATGCGGAGTGGCCGATAACACAACGGCTCGGATAGATATTACCCGCAAAATAAGTTCCTAAGAATCCCATTAATAATCCCCAGATAGCGACAAAATCCATACACCAATTACGGAATCTGCCTTTAGTTAAGGCTGCTAGAGGAAGAATGAATAATTGCATATCGCATAAATAAAGAGGAGCGTTGCCTAAAATAACATCCATAAATTTAGCAAACGAATCGACATTCGCGGTCGCTAATATGTATCCAATTTTAAAGAATTGAATGAGATCAATTACAATCGCAGAAGCAAGCAATGTGATGAATTGCGCTTTTTTGTTGTCTTTAAATTTCTTTCCGAGCATTACCGCTAAGAATAAGAAACTTCCTAAAACAATTGTGACTGACAATATATGTTGCCAAGAAAACATACCTTCAGGGGTACGACCTTCTTCTAAAAAATACCATTTATAAAAATTCATAATCCTATCCTCACTATAATTGCGACGATAATTTATATTAACCCTTAATTATAGAATTCGCATTAACTTCTTTTTCTGCTCTATCAAGAATATATTTATACTCTTCTTTGCTCTTATTTCTCATAATGAGCTTTGCGTCATCTCTTCCAGCAACGAAGAATTTATAATCGTTGACGACATTTAAATAAGAAAATGTCGGTAATCCTGATTGTTTTAATCCCGCTAATTCGCCAGGACCACGCATCTTCATATCGGCTTCCGCAATGACAAAGCCATCTTCACTATTAACTAAAACATCTAATCTTTCTTTGGATTCATCATCATCCAAATCATCAAAAGTTAATAAGCATTTCGCCGGAGTTCCGTCTCTTCCAATACGACCTCTTAATTGGTGTAAGGAAGCTAAACCGAAATCAGCAGCGTCATAAATAATCATCAGGTTAGCGCCTTTAACATCGATGCCAACTTCAATAACTGGTGTAGACACTAAAATAGGAACTTCACCAGAATAGAATTTCTCTAAAACAGCGTTCTTTTCTTCAGCTTTCATCTTGCCATGTAATAAACCTACTTTTTCACCATATGCAAGTTTAAAGCTATTATATAATTTCTCAACAGAATATCTCTCGTCTTCACGATATTCAATTAATGGAGCGACGATATAAACCTGATGTCCTTCACTAATGGATTTTTCAATACTGTCAAAAATGTCTTTATTATCAGAAGATACAACTTTTGTGGTCACATCTCTCTTCTTACTTGGGAAGGTTGTTAAAGTAGAAATATCTAAATCTCCATAAAGAGATAACGCTAAAGAACGAGGAATCGGTGTCGCACTCATCATCAATAAATCAGCATGTTCGCCTTTGCTGGCTAGCATCAATCTTTGGTTAACACCAAAACGATGTTGTTCATCAATAATCGCCAAACCTAAGGAAGAATAAACAACACCTTTGCTAAATAAGGCGTGTGTGCCGATAACAATATCGATATACCCTTCTTCAAGATCTTTATAAATGTCTTTCTTTTTCGCTGCTGGAGTTGAACCAATTAATAATTCAATTCTTAATTTTGTATCTTTAAAAATCTTTAAGGCGTTTTCATAATGCTGTCTCGCAAGAGCGTCGGTCGGCGCCATCAAAGCTCCTTGATCACCTCTTACATAATTCGCATAAAGAGCGGCAAAACAGACCAAGGTTTTACCAGTTCCGACATCGCCTTGAAGTAACCTATACATTAAACCACTTTGGTTCATGTCCTCAATGATTTCTTCCGCGGCTTTTTTCTGATCTTCCGTTAGTGTATAAGGAAGAGTTTTTAACCATGGTTCACATAGAGATAAATCAATTGGTTCTTTCTTAATTTTCGCTAGAGATTTATTTTGCTCGCGGATGATTTGGTTCTTTAAGGAGAACATTAAAGCTTCTTCATATTTTAAATACTGAAGAGCCTTTCTCACTTGGTCGACATTCTCAGGCATGTGAGCCCAGACCATCGCCTGTCTTTTACCAATTAAATGATATTTATTTATAAATTCATAAGGAATAAAGGTCCCAATATGATTAATCGTGTTTTCTAATGCTTTATGAACTAGGTTTGCGAATAAGTGATTTTCATATCCAACCGGCAAAGAATATATCGGTTTAATTCTTTGGTTCTCTGGTATCTCACCCTTATAGATATTAAGCATATCGATTTCATTTCTTTTTTTATTAAAAGAACCAACTAAAGTGAAATTGTCTTCAAGATTCAATATTTTCGCTAAATAAGGGCGATTAAAGGCCACAATTCGGAAATATGACTTATTTACCGTCATATAATCAAATGTCGTTACATCGACGCGTTTTGTCTTATTAACGCGAGGAATTGACATCACTTTGCCAAAGAGCACTACTCTTTGTTTATCTTTTAAATCTCTTTCAGGAGTAAAGTTAAAATTCTCATATCTTCTCGGAAGATGATTAATCACATCGTAATAATCAAAAATCTCCATCTGATAGAGGAGTTTATTTAATCTCGGAGAATTGGTGAGTTTTTCCTTCATTACCTTAATTATTATTAAATAATAAAAAAATAGCAAACCATTTGATTTGCTATTTGAAATATTTTAGAAACTTAATTTGCTTTTCTAATTCTGCCCTTGACGGAGTGGACACGAATGCTACCATCTTGTGACTTCGCTAATTTCTTGGCAAAGACAATGGCTTCCGCTTGGGTGTTAAATAACTTGATGGCTTTTTTACCGGTAGCGAATTTAACTTGCCACATCTTATCTTCTCTTTTAGAGATGTGATAGATACGAGGACCGTTGCTCTTTTGAGTAATCTGTTTAGCCACCGCTTCTTCATCTTCAGGAGTCACTTCCACCTTCGATTCAAGTTCTTTTTCCTCTTCGGTTTCCTCTTCCTCTTTCTTCACTTCATCACCGATAACGATGAGATAAGCGATACGATTGATAAGCCAGAGGAGCATAGAAATTGCTAAACCACCAATAATAAATCCAGGGAGTAAAGCCACTATCCAAATACCGACATTCTTATAATCCATGAAGACATATGGAGCACCTTCCCACCAAGACTGACAGGCTTCGATATTGGAGAATGGAATGGCATATGCCATATAGATAAGAAGGACGATAATTCCAAAGAATGATAATTTGAATGGATATTTCTTATCTAAATCAAAGAGAACAAAGCCTAATGTGAATAACAATGTCGAAGCGTAATGATGACAAATATTGTTAATCATTAACGGATCGGTAAATGCAATGCCATTATAAACCGTATATTGTAAGTAACTTACAACAGTTAAGAAGGTAATCATGGAACCGACGGCAGTAATAAGTTTTAAAACAAAGGTGAAATTATTAACTGCGTAATCTTCATCCTTTTTAATTAAAGCGTCGATATCACAGCCAATAGACACCATACCAACGATGATAATCATTAAGTTGGTCACTAAAGTGAAGAACTTCACAAAGGAAATAAATTTCAAAGATTGACCGATGATTAAAAATCCAGCGATGGAGGCACCGACGGCGAGAAGATTAAAAACTAAAGATAAAATCTTCCTAACTTTCATATACTATTCGACACCAATTAAGAAGGAATAGACTGGTTGTTTGCCTAAATGGATATCCACGTCTAATTCACTATATTTTTTCTCGATAAATTCTTTGACTTTAGCGAGTTCTTCTTCACTAACGTCTTCACCGACGATTAATGTAATTAATGAGCTTTCATCATCAATCATGCGTTCCAATAAAACTTTTAAGACTTCAACTTTATCTTTATTATCGGAAACGATTTCTTTTTCCATAATACCAATAAAGTCATCTTTCTTCACTTTCACACCATTGATTTCGCTGTCTCTAATCGCAAATGTTACTTCACCAGATTTGACATTGCTTAAAGCTGCTTTCATTTCTTCAAAGTTTTCTTCTGGATCAGCTTCTGTATTGAACATAATGGAAGCACTGATACCTTGTAAAATGGTTTTGGTTGGGATCACGAAAACATTAACGTTTTCATCTTCCACCATATCCGCGGCTTGTGATGCTGCCATTAAAATATTGGAGTTATTTGGGAAAATATAAATGTTATCAGCGTTAGCTTTCTTAATTGCTGCTAAGAAATCTTCGCTAGATGGGTTCATGGTTTGACCACCTTTAACGATTTCGGTGACACCGATTTCTTTAAAGAAATCATCAATACCAGGACCAGAACTAACCGCGATCATCGCATATTCAGTTCTTTCTTTTGGAGTTTCTTCTTTTTCGGGCTCTGGAATTAAGTCTGTATGAGCTTCTTCCGGAGATAAAGCACCTGTCGCTAATTGGTGATGTTGTTCGGTCATGTTCTCAATCTTGAGTTTTAAGAATTCACCGAATTGTTGAGCGTAATTCAAAATGTTACCAGGAGTTAAAGTGTGGACGTGAACTTTGACGATATCTTCGTCTCTGACGACCACTAAAGAATTACCATGGCTATTTAAGATATTGGTGAATCTCTTTTCATTGAATGGTTTTTTCACTGAATCTGGTCCTAAGGACATAATGAATTCTGTACAGTAACCAAATTCTTCTTCATCCATAGCTGCGCCTGCTGCGACAATTGGATTTTCCGCATCTGTCGCGGTAGCTTGACTTCTTTCCACGAAGTTACCATTGATAGCTTCTCTCATACCTTCAAAGATATAAATTAAACCAGCGCCACCACTATCAACGACACCCACTTCTTTAAGAATTGGCAATAATTCTGGAGTTCTCTTTAAAGATTCGTGAGCTTCTTTAATTAATAATTCAATCGCCTTATCAATTGTGTGATTCGGTTTGACATTATCATGTAAATATTGGGAAGATTCTCTCACAACTGTGAGAATTGTTCCTTCGACAGGACGGATAACGGCCTTATAGGCAACTTCCACACCTTTTTGCCAGGCATCGGCAAATTCGAGAGCGTTAATTTCACTTTTGCCTTCTAAACCTTGGCTAAAGCCACGGAAGATTTGGCTGGTAATAACACCAGAGTTACCTCTAGCACCCATAAGTAATCCTCTAGAGAAGGCTTTGGCGATTTCATAGACATCATTATCGGTTCTGTTTTGAATTTCTTTGGCACCACTGGTCATGGTAAGGTTCATGTTCATACCTGTATCACCATCTGGGACAGGGAAGACGTTTAAAGCGTCAACTTCTGGATAATGGTTGAACAAGTTGTTTCCGCCTGAAATAAGCATTTGTTTCAAGGCTTGTCCATTAATAGTTTTCATATAATAATCCTCTTTTAGCGGAGTTCAGTAACGTAGACGTTAACTTCTCGGCACATCTTTGGATACTTCTTATCGAGAACGAATTTAATCGATTTTTGACATTCTCTTAAAGCTTCAGTAATCTTGATATCCTGCGCCAATACTAAGTAAATACTGACAGTGAAGGTATTATCGGAGCGTTTGCTCACAAAGACACCTTCCTCCATTTTTCCTTTCTTGGTAATTTTGGAGATGAGATCAACTTCATCTTTAGTAGCGATTGCCACCACACCATAAGAATTTCTTGCAGTCTTACATACAAGAGCGGAGATATCTTTAGTGTGAATATTTAAGCGTTCGCTTTTAGTTTCTTGTTTCATAAATTGTCCGTAAAGACCTATGTATATTATACGTTATTTGTGAACCTGTCAAGCATACGCATATATACGCATGACTTAAGTATAGAATAATAAATAAAAAAGGCGATTTATAATCGCCCTTAAAATTTTAACGTTATCTTTATTGATACTTATTGAGCTTCTTTGTCACTATTGAGGTCGGCACAGCAATACCAACGATAATGAGAACAAGGAAGATGACAGAAACGATTATTCCTGCCACAAAGGAAGATGATAGTCCAGTAATCTCACCAAAGAGATATAACTTACCACCATTGTTTTGATAAGCTTTTTGATAATCGATTCCAGAAATAGGTAGATAGACATTTAACATGGACATAAATCCAAAAATAACACCAATCGCACCCATCATAAATCCATTGTTTTGTTTAGCAAATTTTAATAATTCTGCTTTACCACCATTTGGTTTTAAGTATGTTTTTAGATAATAACTTTTCGGATTGCCTAGTGCTGTAAAAACAGCAATAAGAGGAATTAAAATCAGTCCAAAAACAAATAAGAGGATTGGAACAACTCCATTTACACCGCTATTTGGACACAGAGCTCTATTTCCCAATAACTTGATATAGGTTTGTAATGTTAATGGTGAAAATGTTTGTGGGAAAGATAAACCCATCGCATTAAACATTGATGCACCATCTGGATGAACATTCACACCGGTAAACATACCAATTGGAGAGCATGTGCAGACAAAGAATGGAATAATATAAGCTAGGTTAATAAAATTAAAGAATCTCTTTTTACGGGAAATTTGATAAATGTCTCTGAACTTCTCATCGTTTTCCATGAGATAGTTAAACTTATCGCTATCCGAAACATTTGCGTCAATCAAGATGTTGGGATTTTCTTTTGGTTCTTCCTTAGCTTCTTCTTTTGGAGCTGCTTTTTCTGGTTGAGCTTGAATATCTGGTTGAGCCGCTCCGCAGTTAGGACAAAACTTCGCAGAGTCTTCAAGCTGAGACCCACAGTGAGGGCAATATTTCATAAAGATTATCTCCTTATATGTTTGTGCACTCTTATTGTAGTCTATTTAAATAAATATAAACAAGTAAGAAAAAACAGGCTAAGCCTGTTAAAAATTCGGATCAATTTTGTGTGCTGCTTTGAAAGCTGGAATGTCAAAGAACAACGATGAGACAAATCCAATAGCAATCATAATTGGCACCGTCCTCGCGCAGTCTAAGACATATCTCACAAGAGGATAATTGGGATCAAAAATTAAACGATTAATTAAATAGGAAATTGGAGAAAGAATAAGCGAATACAAGAACGAGACGAAGAATGTCGCTAATAAACGATAGGCCAAGTTATGTGTATATGTATCATTCTTCACATGGAACAAAGCGGTGAACCATTTTCCTAAACCGACCAAAGGTAAGATTAAACCGATAGCCATGGCAATGGGGAAAGAAATACCAAAGTTAATTAAGAAGTCTTTCCAATAAACAATAAAACCACCATTGTTTAAAAACTGTGCGGTTAAAGTGAGCATACAAGTAACTGGTATGTTGAGTAAT
>JAEEGL014929969.1_pt1 | contig 16038 bp, 11 predicted proteins | sample 9134231 | NCBI WGS metagenome assembly JAEEGL01 (sample SAMN16246548, study PRJNA631951) | gut metagenome | biome: gut microbiome; feature: rumen; material: fiber-attached | host: Bos | place: Iran: Karaj | collected 2018-10 | reverse complement strand
AAAGATGAGCATATCAGGGGTTATATCAGGATTCCGGACGGATACGGACAACAGAGAATCATGATGGATTGTCAAACGGAAAACCTGATCCTTCATTTCGTAACGGAGGACGATCTGTCCGAAGTTGCCCGGACTTGGCCCCCCTCCCGCTTTGTGTTATGATAAAAGGCAGTGACATACAGTTTATAATCATTTTTCACATAGAGGATCTGACATGAAAACCACCATCAGAAATCGAATTAGAACAATCATTATAGTAGGAGTTTTGATACTCACCTGCACAGTCCTTATAGCGGAACCTGCATCGGCTAAGAATCTCCCCAAGCACCTTCGGATCCTGGCAGTAGGAAACAGCCTGACCCAAAACAGCCTTTACTATGTCTATGACATGGCAAAGGAGCTTGGTATTGAAGATGTAACAGTGGGGAATCTGTTCATTGGAGGATGCTCATTGAAAAAGCATTGGCGCAATGCCAGAAAGGATAAGAAGGCCTACACCTACTATCGGAAAGAAGGCAAGAGGTGGAGAGTCAGAGATGACGTAAGCATCAGCCAGGCCCTTGCTGACAGAGAGTGGGATTATGTGGTTTTCAGTCCTTACAGTGGTGATTCCGGGAAGACCTATCGGTACAATTCCCTGGACCCTTTGGCGGATTACGTCAGAGACCGGGTGGGAAAGAAGACCATCTTTGTATGGAATATGACCTGGGCCTATAAAAGCGGCAATGAAGCCAGAAGCTTTGCAGCCTATGACTATGATCAGGGGAAAATGTATGAATGTATCGTAGATGCAACAAAGAAAAAAATTGTGACGAATGAAAATATATCCATCATCATCCCCTCAGGGACAACAATCCAGAATGCCCGTACATCCTGTTTCGGAGACAACTTTACCAGGGATGGAAGACACCTCAAATATGAAGGCAGATATATGGTGGGACTTACATGGTTGTCCCGGATTTTGGATCTGTCACCGAAGCAGATCACATACTGCCCGGAGGAGATCACCCCGGAACTGAGAAAAGTTGCGATAGCTTCCGCCGAGAAGGCTTTAAAGAATCCCTTTGAGATCAGTGAGATCGACCAGTGATGGGATGAGATAAAAGGAGTAAACATTGGAACAGTATAACATTACAGGTATGAGCTGTGCCGCCTGTCAGGCCAGGGTGGAAAAGGCAGTCAGCGGGCTGGAAGGCGTGGAAAGCTGCGCTGTAAGCCTTTTGACAAATTCCATGGGCGTAACAGGAAGTGCATCCCCGGAGGCCATCATCAAGGCCGTTGAGGATGCAGGATATGGCGCAAGCGTTAAACAAAGAACGGATCAGGGGGCAGCAAAAGGAGCCCGGCGGATCAGCTATGAGGAAGAGCTTAAGGATACGGAAACCCCGAAGATGAAAAAACGTCTTCTGGCTTCGGTGATCCTTTTGCTTCCCCTTTTGTATGTTTCCATGGGACATATGCTGTGGAATTGGCCCCTGCCGGGATTCCTTGAAGGTAACCATGTAGCCATGGGATTGTATGAACTGCTGCTGGCCGCTGCCGTTATGGTGATCAATCAAAAGTTCTTTATCAGCGGCTTTAAAGGGCTGATCCACAAGGCTCCGAACATGGATACCCTGGTGGCACTGGGAGCAACTGCTTCCTTTGCATATAGCGTAGTAGCACTTTTTGCCATGTCTGAGGCAGTGGTAAAAGGTCAGACGGATCAGGTTATGTACTACATGGACCAGTTCTACTTTGAGTCTGCGGCTACCATCCTGACCTTAATCACTTTGGGCAAGACCTTAGAGGCCAGGTCAAAGGGCAAGACTACGGATGCCTTAAAGGGTCTTATGAAGCTGGCTCCGGAGACAGCAGTGCTTCTTCGGGATGGAAAAGAAGTAACGGTTTCCATAGAAAAAGTACAGGTGGGAGACCTCTTTGTGGTAAGGCCCGGGGACAGCATTCCGGTGGATGGCATTGTAACAGAAGGAGAAAGCGCCGTTAACGAAGCGGCCCTGACCGGAGAGAGCGTTCCCGTGGAAAAGCTGCCCGGTGATAATGTGGCATCCGCCACCATCAATACCTCCGGCTATATGGTCTGCAGAGCGACAAAGGTAGGGGAGGATACAACCCTTTCCGCCATTATCCGAATGGTGAGTGATGCTGCAGCAACCAAAGCCCCCATTGCCAAGATCGCAGACCGGGTATCGGGAGTGTTTGTGCCCGCAGTGCTTTTGATCGCTGCGGTGACCTTTGTAATATGGCTTTTTTGCGGACGAAGCTTTGGTTATGCCATGGCAAGAGCGGTTTCGGTACTGGTGATCAGCTGTCCCTGCGCCCTGGGCCTGGCAACCCCGGTAGCTATCATGGTGGGAAACGGCGTAGGTGCCAGATCCGGTATCCTCTTTAAAACAGCCCAGTCGTTGGAGCTTGCAGGGAAGATGAAGATCATCGCCCTGGATAAGACGGGAACCATTACCACCGGAGAAATGAAGGTTACTGATGTTTTTCCGGCAGAAGGAGTTAGCAAAGAGAAACTGTTAGGCGCAGCTTACACATTGGAGGATAAGAGCGAACATCCCATCTCCAAAGCCATTGTAGAGTTTGCAAAGGCTAACCATTTATCTCCTCAGGAAATCACAGGCTTTGAAGCCGTATCCGGAAACGGATTGAAGGCTCTTTTAAACGGAGAAAGGATCGCAGGGGGTAACGAGGCCTTCATCAAAGGCTTTGTCTCTAAGATCCCTGCACCGGCGCAAAAGCAGCTATCCGATCTGGCAGGCCAGGGGAAAACCCCTGTGCTGTTTGCAAGGGAGAGGCAGCTCCTTGGGATTATCGCAGTAGCGGATACCGTCAAAGAGGATTCTGCCGAAGCTATTAAACAGCTGCGGGATTTGGGGATCCATACCGTGATGTTGACAGGGGATAACGAGGTGACTGCAAAGACCATAGCAGGACAGGTCGGCGTAGATGAGGTGGTCGCTTCCGTTAAGCCTGATGGTAAGGAAGAGATCATAAGAGCTTTGATGGAGCACGGCGCTACTGCCATGGTGGGAGACGGCATCAACGATGCACCCGCTTTGACCCGGGCAGATTTGGGTATCGCCATAGGCGCCGGAACGGACATTGCCATGGATGCGGCGGATGTGGTGCTGATGAAGAGTAGCCTTACAGACGTGGTAGCCGCTATACGGATCTCACGAGCCACCCTTCGGAACATCCACCAGAATCTGTTTTGGGCCTTTTTCTACAACGTCATCGGAATTCCCATTGCAGCGGGCTGCTTCGTAGCGGCTTTCGGATGGACGCTAAATCCTATGTTAGGGGCAGCGGCCATGGGAATGTCCAGCTTCTTTGTGGTATCCAATGCCCTGAGACTGAATCTGGTAAAGGGCTATGACGGCAAAAACGACAGGAAGATCAAGAACCCCGTAACGGGGATACTGATAGAACAATCTGCAACTAATAACACAGGAACGAACAACGCGGAAACAAACAACACAATAAACAAGGAGGACAACAACATGAAGATCACAGTAAACGGAATGATGTGCGGACATTGCGAGGCACACGTAAAAAAGGCTCTGGAAGCCATCGACGGAATTACCTCGGCTACCGCTTCCCATGAGGAAAATCTGGTAACCATCGAAACCACGAAAGCCATCGACGAAAGCCTGATCCGCGCAGCAGTGGAAGAGGCAGGCTACGAGTACGCAGGAAGCGCTGAGTAATATATAAGAATCTGCCGGATTATAAGAGGAATGTCGATTGTCAAGGCTGCATCCCATATGCTATTCTGTGTGGAGGAAGAAATAGGATAATAACTCGGAGAGAACATCAATGACAACAGACCAGTTCAAGCAGCAATGCTCTTTTGAAGACTACATACAGATCCTGAAAAAAGGCGAGGAAAAGCGCCGCCTTCATGCTGTAAGAAAGAGCTTTTTGCATTCCCTGGGAAAGACCAAGAAAAAGCAGAAAAAGCTGCAGGAGTTTGAAAAGACAAAAGAATATAAGCACAAGGCCGCCGAGATCAGTGAGCAGGTGGAAGCGGAATTTGCCATGGCGGATCAGGAGCTTTTGGAGAAGTATCTTGCAAACTACGAGATCTACTGTGAAAACCAGGCCAAGACCCTGACCCAGCAGCAGCTCATCCGGGAGCAGGAGCAAAGAGAATCCGGTCTGTTTGATATCCGCAAAAAAGAGCTTTTGCTATCCATCACAGGTCAGGAGGAATGGATCGCCAGACAGATCTTCGAGAGGGTGTCCCTAAAGCGCCTGGATAAGATGCTCAAAGGCGCCAGGATCAGTGCCGATGACTATCTGAAGATCGGCTCCGTGAATATGACCTTTGAAGATTATCTGCTGCTTCGGCTGGTAGGGGTTCGTCCCGAGTATGCGGTGATCAACGATCTGTACAAGCCGGTAGAGAACCGCAGCATCTATGCCTTTATGAAGGCACTTTTGCTGGAGAAAAGTGAGCAGGCCAGGGAGATGAAGAAAAACCGTCCCCTGCAGCTGCAGAAGATCTCCGAGGAACTGGCAAGAGAACTGTTGACCTTTGATAATCCCATTTGCCTGGAATGGATGATGGATCTGCTGCAGCAGACCACCACCTATAAGAAGCTTCGCAACGAAGTACAGAGAAAAGAAAGATCCCACAAGCAGGAGAAAAAAGAGCGGGACAGACTTCGGAGGATGATCTTAAAGGAGATCCCCGATAAGATCCCGGATCTCTATCCTTTGGCAAGAGAGCAAAAGCGTCACTTTATCATGCACATCGGTCCCACCAATTCCGGCAAGACCTACCAGGCGCTGGAGCGCTTAAAGCAGGCGGAAACAGGTGTATATCTGTCTCCCCTTCGGCTTTTGGCCTACGAGGTATTTGACAGACTCAACCATGACGGTGTGATCTGTGAGATGATCACGGGAGAGGAGGAGATCCTGGTACCGGGTTCCACCCATACCTCTTCCACCATTGAGACGTTGGATATCTATAAAAGCTATGACGTAGCCGTTATCGACGAGTGCCAGATGATCGCCGATTCTCAAAGAGGCGGTGCCTGGACCCGGGCGGTTTTGGGTGTCTGTGCCCCCGAGGTGCATATTTGCTGTGACAATTCCTGCCAGGATCTGGTTACCAGAATGATCACCGACTGCGGGGATGACTATGAGATCGTTTATCACGAAAGAAGCATCCCCCTGGTATTTGATAAAAAGGAATTCAAATTCCCCAAGAGCATTCAGGAAAAGGATGCCCTTATCGTCTTTTCCAAACGATCCGTGTTGGCAGTGGCGGCTGAGCTGCAAAGACAGAAGATCAGCGCCTCTGTGATCTACGGAAAGCTCCCCTATGATGTACGCATGAACGAGGTGCGAAAGTTCACCTCCGGGGAAACCAAGGTGGTGGTTTCCACCGACGCCATCGGCATGGGACTGAATCTCCCCATCCGAAGAATCGTCTTTTTGGAGACGGAAAAATTCGATGGCGTCAGATCCAGACCATTGAACGTAACGGAGATCAAACAGATCGCCGGAAGAGCCGGAAGGCGAGGCATTTTTGAGAAAGGCTTCTATACCTCGGAGTATTCCCGAAAGCTTATACGTGCCTCCGTAGAGGCGGAGCTGGAGCAGATTGATAAGGTGCGCCTGGGAATCCCGGAGAGTATCACCTCCATCGAAAAGCCCATTTCGGAGATTCTGGAGCGATGGGTGGAGCTGCCGGATCAGGAGTACTACAAGAAAGAAGATATCAAGGAGCAGATGATCCTTGCCAAGAAGCTGGAGCAGATCACTTCGGATAAGGAGATCATCTACAAGATGGTTACCACTCCCTATGACAGCAAGAACGAAGCCCTGACGGAGCTTATGCTGATCCTTACCATGGTGGAGTGTAAAAAGAGAGATGATCTGTCGGATCTCATGGCGATTTACATGGCAGAGGGAAGCTACGACGATTCGCCCCTGGAGGAGTTGGAGAGGCTGTACTCCACCTGCGATCTGCTGTTTCGTTATGCCAAAAAATTCGAGCATCCCGACTATCTGCCCCGGATCACGGAAAACAAGCGTCTGATCTCAGAGCGGATCATTCAGATTTTGAACCAGCAGCATTTACCTGTGAGAAAATGTTCCCGCTGCGGACAGCAGGTGCCTTGGAACTATCCTTACAATCTGTGTGAAAAATGCTTCCGCTTATCCCGCGGGAGATGGTGAAAACAGGAGGTACTTCAGTGAAAGAGCATAAGGAATCCGTATTTGCAAAAACCAAATCCGTGATCCTAACCGCAGTGGTCCTTGTCCTTGCCTTAGGGCTTGGCCTATTGATCGGAGCCATCTTTCTGGGCGGAAAACAGAAGGAGCCGGAGCTGACGGCGGAAGGGATCCGGGCCAGGATCGAGCAGGTATCCGATCTGGCAACGGCGGAAATGACCTACCGGGGCCTGGTGGCTTTCAGGGAAGGAGAGATCCCCCTTATCAATCAAAAGAGCTTTCATATGCTTTATGACGCCACCATCCGTGCAGGTATCGATGTCAGCAAGGTGCAGTGCGAGGTGACGGATGAGAAGGTGACGTTAACCTTGCCCAAGGCTGAGATTTTGGGAGATGTGGCGGTAAATCCCGACTCCCTGAGATTTTACGATGAAAGAAACTCCCTCTTTAATTCCAAGGACTATGAGGATGTGCAGTGGGCCCTGTCCAAGGCACAGGAGGAAACCGAGAGAGGTGCCGATGTGGAAGGCCTGAAGGAAGAGGCCCAGGTTAACGCCAAGCAGCTGGTAACGGCTTTGCTGGGACAGGAACTCATCGGTGAAAGAGAGCTGGAGGTCCGGACAGAAAAGTAACAAGCCCGGCAGCAGTAAAAGAAGAATTAGGAGAATCGGATGAGCGCTTTACTGGAACATAAATGTCCCGCCTGCGGAGGCACCATGGTCTTTCGACCGGAGGAAGGGCTTCTGCAGTGCGAATACTGCGATACGAAGATGAGTGTGGAGGACTACGCCAAGGTTCAGGCTGAAAACACCCACCAGATGGAGTCTGAAGAGCCGGCTGCCCAGGTGTCCTCCGAAGCACAAGAACCCACCGGAACTCAAGTACCCACCGGCGCACAAGCACCTGCCGAGGTACAAGCAGCTACCGGGGCAGAGGCAGCGACAACTACCCAGGAAAGTGGGCAGGCAACTACCCAGGCAAACCCGCAGGCGGATGCAACGGCACCCGCCACAGCTTCGGAGCCTGCCGAGCCCGGTGATCCCCACAACCAGATCACCGGCTTTGACTTTGACGCCATCACGGATCAGGTCAGCGACGAGGCAGCGGCCAACCTTCCGGTGTATAACTGTGTTTCCTGCGCGGCTGAGGTCATAGCCCCCGCTGAGCAGGTGGCTCTCAGTTGTCCTTACTGCGGCAATAACATCGTCTTGACAGATAAGGTTTCCGGCCCCCTCAGACCGGATGCCATCATTCCCTTTGCCATTACCTCCGACAAGGTGCCGGAGGCAGTAAAGCGTTACTACAAGGGAAAGGTTCTTTTGCCCAAGGGCTTCTTTTCAGGAAGCCGCATCGGCAATATCACCGGCGTGTATCTGCCCTTCTGGGTTTTTAACGGCAAGGTAGGCGGTACCGTCATCTATACGGGAAATAAAACCTCCCACTATTCCGACGGAGATTATAACGTTACAGAGGTGAAGCACTATAGCCTATCCCGCAGGGTGTCTATGGAGTTTCAGTCCATTCCCATTGACGCCAGCAGAAAAGCGGATGACGCCCTCATGGATACGGTGGGGCCCTTTGATATCAGCAAGGCAAAGCCCTTTGATATGGCCTATATGGCAGGCTTTACCGCGGATCGTTTTGATGTAAACAAAAGCTCCATGCAGAAAAAGGCCAACACCCGGATCATGAACAGCGCATCCAGAGTAGCCATGGCCCAGGGTACTGCGGGGTATTCGGGAGTAAAACATTCCGGAGGCAATCTGAAGGCAGATCTTTCGGCAAAATATATGCTGTTTCCCCTGTATATGTTTGAACTGGAGCATGAAGGAAAAAAATATCCCTTTGCCATGAACGGGCAGACCGGGAAGGTGGCAGGAAAGCTCCCCATCGACCAGACAGTCAGCAGAGTGTATTTCTGGAAACGAGTGGGAGTAACAGCCGGGGCGCTGATCCTGTTTTCCGTGATCAAGTATCTGTTGGGATTTTAAGGAGAGGGATATGAAGATAGGAATGAAGAAAAAAAAGAGCATAGCGCTGTTTTTGCTGCTGGCCCTGGTGCTGGGATCGGTGGTGACAGCCTTTGCAGATGAAAACTGGAGCGAGGCCTATTACCGGGCGGTGGATCTGACAGGAGAGCTTTCCGATGCCCAGAGAAACTCCCTGGATGCAGACTGTATCGAGTTTATGAAGACCTACCATCTGGATTGCAGCCTGCTGGCCGTACCCACCAAGCGATATGCAGATTCCTCAATGGAAGAGCTGGCCCGGGGAATGTTTACGGAAAATGATTTCGGCTACGGGGAAGGCAAGGATGGCTTTTCCGTGGTTTATGATGCCGAGACAGGGGCAGCCGTGATCCTTTGCATGGGGGCAGCCCAGGGCGTCATCGAGGAGCCTTATTTGGATTTTATCATCCAGACCGTTCCGAAGTACCAGGAGGAATACGGTACCTATGGTCCTCTCTATGCTTCCCTTCGGATGCTCTCCAAAAAGATGGAGCAGATCACCGAGGAAGAGGCCCAGCAAACAGAGGAGGCATCCAGGGAGATTGAGGAAAGTCTGACGGAGGACGTTGAGGAGGCTGCAGAGGAAGCGGAAGAGACCACTGTCTCTGAGACAGAGGAAAAACAGGAGGCTGTAACCGAAGCTGCAGAAACCACCAACTCAGTGGAAGAAGAACAGCCCGCTTTGAACGCAGAGCCCAACCTGTATGACATACTCACCGGGTATGAACTCTATGCTTACATCGAAAAGAATCCAGATGCGGATATTACCAGAGGGGAAACGGATTATGTGACCCAGGCGGATGAATCCAGATCCAGAGTCATTGACGGAGCGGATCTGTTAACTGATGAAGAGGAGGCGGCATTGGAAAAACGCCTTGCCGAGATCCGAAAGGAGATTCAGCGGGATCTGGTGGTGCTTACAGATGTTTCCTGCTACGGTCATGAGCGTTCCGTCTATGCTGCGGATTTTTACGATTATAACGGCTACGGCTGCGGAACCATGTATGAGGGTGCGGTGCTTTTGATCTGTATGGATCCTTCTGACAGAGGCTTTTGGACAGCCTGTACAGGACGTAAGACCAGAGGGGCCTATACGGAGTATTACGCCAATCAGGTGGATGATATGCTCTACGACTATGCCAAAGCAAGTCGTTTCAACGAGGGTATCACCGACTGGGCGGAAAATATGAGAAGGCTTCTTTTGTACGGACAGCCCTTTTCCTATGACTGGATGAACGGACCCCTGCCGGACAGCTTTTCGGATCCCGAGGCTCCCAGGGTTGTGGATGACGGACATTTGCTAACCTCTGAGGAAATTGAGACCCTTAAGAAAAAAGCAAGGGAGCTTTCTGATGTTCACGACGTGGATGTGGTGATCCATACCGCTTATAATACAGCGGATCTGTCCATGGAGGAGTATGCGGAGCGCTTTTACAAGGCCCTTGGCTACGGCAAGGGAGACAATCACAGCGGCGTGCTCATCACCGTCAAAAAACGAAGCGGCTACTCTGCCACCGTGGATGTTGCCTGCTTCGGAGACGCTGTGAAGTATCAAACAGGCGTGGGTATGGATCGCATGCGGTCAAGAACCGAAACCAGGATCAGCGATGATGGGGCAGCCACGGGTCTTAGCTTTTGTCTGGATCTTCTGGATAGCCAGATCAGAAAGGGAAGGGTACCCAGAAGCGCTGCGTCATGGGCTTTTTCCATTGTCTGTGAACTGATCCTGGGACTGATCGTAGGTGGGATCCTGAGATCAGGTGCCAAAAAGAGAATGGATACCCCCAAGGTGGAGGAAAATGCAATGGCTTATCTGGTGAAGGGAAGCCTGTCCATCCAGAAGTTACATGATTCCTTTATCAACTCCTCCGTTTCCAGGACCAGAAAGCCCAGGGAAACCAGTAGTTCGGGAGGGTCTTCTTCCTACAAATCCTCCTATAAATCTTCCTATTCCGGTTCCTCCGGAAGATCCCATTCGGGATCGGGACGGAGCTTCTGAGAAGATGCTTGTACTATCTGTGATTATTTGTTATACTTACTAACGGAATTAGGCAAAAGCGGTCAGTTTTTTGACGAATTCGGTTGCTTAAAATGGAGGTATAGGGATGAAAAAATATGTAGCGGAATTTATCGGGACATGTACATTGGTATTATTGGGCTGCGGAACCGCAATGCTGGTAGGCTGCAGCAGTGAGCAGGGCTCCGGATATCTTTTGACGGCTCTGGCTTTCGGACTTACCATCGTAGGCATGGCTTACTGTGTAGGTAACATTTCCGGATGCCACATCAATCCGGCAGTTTCCCTGGCAGTTTTGATGAACGGCGGCATGACGGCTTCCGATTTCATCGGTTATCTGGTTTCCCAGTGTCTTGGCGCAACAGTAGGATCTGCATTGCTTGCACTGATCTTCGGACTTGGCGCTGTAACGGATAAGACCGGAGGCTTTGGCAGCAACGGTCTTGCAGGCGTAAACGGAAGCGTAGTTGCAGGTCTTTTGGTTGAGATCATTCTGACCTTCATCTTCGTTATGGTGATCCTGGGCGTAACCAGCAAAAAAGCAGGCCACGGCTCCTTTGGCGGACTTATCATCGGCTGGGCACTTGTACTGGTACACATCCTTGGTATCGGCCTTACCGGAACCAGCGTAAACCCTGCACGTTCCCTTGGCCCTGCTATCATCGCAGCCATCAACAATAACACCGCACCTCTGGCTTGCCTCTGGGTATTTGTAGTAGGTCCCCTGGTAGGCGGTGCCCTTGCAGCAGTTGTTTATAAGTTCCTTGAGAGTGAGAAATAAAATACAAACATCAAACAGGAGGTCACGAGCATGAAAAAGTTTTTGGAAGAGTTTAAGGCATTTGCACTGAAGGGTAATGTAATGGATATGGCAATCGGTGTGATCATCGGTGGCGCCTTCTCCGCAATCATTACCGCATTGACAGAGAGCTTCATCAATCCGTTGATCAACAGCATCGGCGGTGCAGAGGTAGCAGGCAGCATCAAGCTTCCCTGGGTAGATTACACCGGACTGGATTCCGAAGCAGCCGCAGCACTTTCCTTAAACTACGGTGCCTTCATTACGGCGGTCATCAATTTCCTGATCGTAGCCTTCGTTCTGTTCTTAATGCTGAAGGCCATGAACAAGCTTATGAACCTTCGCAAGAAGGAAGAGGAAGCAGCAGCTCCCACCACCAAGATCTGCCCTTACTGCAAGAGCGAGATCAACAAGGATGCGACCAAGTGCCCGCATTGTACTTCTGACGTAGAGTAAGTCAAAACGAAAGCGGATCTGGATGCCCCGGGTTTTCCGGGGCATTTTCTTTCAAAAAAAGGAATGAAAACATGAAGGAAGCAGAAAGATTGCAGCAGGAAAAATCCCCTGAGGTAAAGCGCCTGGAAGAGTACTATAATAAGTTCAACGAAGATAAGCGGCTGCTAACCCGTCACGGCCAGGTGGAGTACCTGACTACCATGCACTTTATCCATGAGCTGGCAGAGACTCTGATGGAAAAAAGAGGCCAAGAGTCTCTGGATATCCTGGAGATCGGGGCCGGCACGGGGCGCTACTCCGTAGCCCTTTCTGAGGAGGGGCATAGGGTAACTGCAGCAGAGCTTTCTGCCAGTAACCTGGGTAGGCTGAAGAAAAAGAAAAGCAGCGTCAAGGCCATGCAGCGGGATGCCAGAAACCTATCCGGCATCGGGGATGAAAGCTTTGATCTGGTGCTGTTGCTGGGACCATTGTATCACCTTCACGACGTTGCAGATCAGCTAAAGGCCCTTTCGGAGGCCAAGCGGGTTTTGCGAGGGGACGGCTATTTGCTGGCGGCTTATTGTATGAATGAGTACAGCATCCTGACCTATGGCTTCTGGGAGCATCATATCAAGGAGGCCTTGGAAAGCGGCCAGGTGGATGAAAACTTTCATACCCTGGCGGATGCCAACGAGCTATACAGCTATGTCCGCTTATCGGATATCGACGCCTTAAAAGATGCCGCCGGGCTTCAAAGAGCGTTTATCTTTGCAGCGGACGGAGCAGCCAACTATCGAAGAGATAAGCTAAGGCAGCTTTCCGAAGAGGAATTTGCACTGTTTATGCGCTATCAGCTGGCTACCTGCCGCCTGCCGGAGCTTTTGGGAGCGTCGGCCCATACGGTGGATGTCCTTTGCAAACCGTAAAAGTAACCAAGTCAATCACAGATGGGGAAAACAATGAGTAAAAACGCAAAGATCACAATCGGTATCATGGCCCATGTAGATGCCGGGAAAACCACCCTGTCGGAGCAGTTTCTGTTTCGGGCAAACGTTATCAGGAAAGCAGGCCGTGTAGATCACGGGGATACCTTCCTGGATGGCAACGAGATGGAGCGAAACCGCGGTATCACTATCTTTTCCAAGGAGGCGGAGCTGACTCTGGGAGAGCACAGGCTTGTGCTGCTTGATACGCCGGGGCATGTGGATTTTTCCGCAGAGGCAGAACGGTGTCTTTCGGTGATGGACTATTGCATCCTTTTGATCAGCGCACCGGAGGGCATTAAAAACCATACCCTGGTGCTTTGGAAGCTGCTGGCGGAAAAAGGGATCCCCACCTTTTTGTTTGTGAATAAGATCGATCAGTTTACGGACGGGGATAACAAGGATACGGATGAGATCTGGCTATCCAAAAAGAATGAGCTTTTGGAACAGATCCGTAAGCAGCTCTCTGCGGAGGCTGTGGATTTCTCTGCCCTTCCAACAGAGCGGGGCCGGGACTTCTGGGAAGAGATCGCCATGTGCGATGAAGGCGTCATGGAGCGCTTTTTGGAGGCAGAGAGCCTTTGGGAGGAAAAAAGTGCAGGGGAGAAGAAAAAGGAAAACTTCTTTTCTGAACAAATGAAGGACTGCAGCTTCGGGAATCTTATACGGGAGCGAAAGTTGTTCCCGGTGTTCTTTGGCAGTGCTTTAAAGGAGATCAGCCTGGATGCATTCTTTGAGGAGTTTGCCGCCTGCATTGAAAGTAAAAGCTTTCCGGAGCAGTTCGGCGCCAAGGTCTTTAAGATCTCCCGGGACGGGCAGGGGCAGCGCATGCTCCATGTGCGGATTACAGGAGGAAGCCTTGGAGTCAGAGAAGAGATCGCCTTCTGGGACAAGGACGGCGAGGAGAAGCGAAAAGAAAAGGTAAACCAGCTGCGGATCCTAAGCGGCGGCGGCTTTACTTCCGTGGATCAGGCTGAGGCCGGAGATGTAGTAGCAATCCTGGGCCCTACCCTGGGAAGCGCGGGAGAGGGCCTTGGCTTTGAAAAGGAAGGATCGGCGCCCTCCATGGTTCCGGTACTGGGCTATCAGGTCACGGCAGGTCCGGAAGTTCCGCAGCCTCTTTTGCTGGAGAAGCTGCGTGTGATCGAAGAAGAAAATCCGGAGCTTTCCGTGCAATACGAAGAGGAAAAGAAGCAGATCCTCATCCGACTGATGGGCCGGGTTCAGACGGAGATCTTAAAAAGCCAGATGGAGCAGCGCTTCGGCATTTCCATTGAGTTGGACGAAGGACAGGTTTTATACAGGGAAACCATTGAAGATACGGTGGAGGGTGTCGGACACTTTGAACCCCTCAGACACTATGCGGAGGTACACCTTTTGTTAGAGCCCCTGGAGCGGGGAAAAGGCATTGAACTAAAGAGCAAGGTATCCACGGACTTTCTGGCTACCAACTGGCAAAGACTGATCCTGCAGCACCTTTCCGAAAAGCAGCACCGTGGGGTGTTAACAGGATCCCCCATTACGGATATGCGGATCACCGTAGTTGCAGGAAAGGCCCATCCCAAGCATACAGAGGGTGGGGATTTCAGACAGGCCACCTACAGGGCGGTCAGACAGGGTCTCATGCAGGCCGGCTCTCTTTTGCTGGAGCCCTACTACAGATTGCAGATCACGGTGCCCACGCCCCTCATCGGCAGGGTGCTATCGGAGCTGGATCAGCGGGCTGGCAGCGGCAGGGCGGAGTCCATCGGAGAGGAAACCTCCCTTATTATTGCCAAGGCACCCGTTGCCACGGTACGCAATTTTGCTGCGGATCTGGCGGCTTTTTCCGGAGGACGGGGCCAGGTGCAGATGCAGTTTGCAGGCTATGAGACCTGCCATAACACCCAGGAAGTGATAGAAAGCAGGGGCTACGATCCCGAGCGGGACATCCGCAACCGGGCGGACTCTGTCTTTGTATCCCACGGCAGCAGCCTCATTGTGCCCTGGGATGAAGTCTTTATGCACATGGATCTGGAGCTTGTCACCAAAGAGAAAAATGAGGATGCCTTTGCTGCGCCCATAGGACCGGCAGGAGGCATGTCCCAAAGCGCGGGAGAGGATGAGCTTCGGGAAATCTTTGAAAAAACCTTTAAGTCCTCCTGGGAGGGAAGAAGGGAAGAGGTAAAGCAGCTTAACGCCAGAACCGTAAAAGCACCCAAGCCCGATCCCTATGACGGCTTTCAGCAGACAGCCCAAAAGCCCAGGGAGGAGGTGCTTCTCATTGACGGCTACAATCTTTTGTTTGCCCATGAAGAGTTATCGAAGCTGGCAAAGGAAAACCTGGACGCCGCGAGAGGAAGGCTTTTGGATCTTCTGGGTGATTATCAGGGAACGGGAAGCGGCAGGATGATCGTGGTTTTTGATGCCTACAAGACAGAGGGCGGCAGGATCCACAAGCAGGATCATCACAACCTGGAGGTGGTCTTTACCAAAGAGCAGCAGACTGCAGATATGTATATTGAAAAGACAGTGCATGAACTGGGTAAAAAAGCCCGCGTGAGTGTGGTTACCTCAGACGGGCTTGAACAGATCGTTGCAAGTGCAAAGGGAGCGCTGCTTTTCAGCTCCCGTGAATTCCTCCGGCAAATGGAGGATCGGAAACAAAGGATCAGGGACGAGTATCTTTCCCGGCCTTCGGGAAATATCAATCCCATTCAGGGACTGTAAGGCTTATTGCCATCCGCCGTCCAGGGAAATGATCTGGCCGGTGAGATAGGAAGGTGCCTCGAGGACGTGGTGGACCATCTTGGCTACTTCGATGGCGGTACCGATGCGGTCTGCCGGGATCTCTCCTTTGAGGATCTCCAGATCCGACATGGAAAGGTGTTTGTTCATATCCGTATCGATGACGCCGCAGGCAATGGCATTGACCTGAATGTTGCTGGGAGCCAGCTCCTTTGCCAGAGATCTGGTGAAGCTGTTAAGCCCACCCTTGGAAGCGGAGTAAGCAACCTCCATGGAAGCACCCACATTGCCCCATACGGAGGAGATATTGATGATCTGTCCGGATTTTTTTTTCAGCATCAGGGGGATGGCTGCCTTGCTGGTATAAAAGCAGGAGGAAAGGTTGGTACGGATCACGTTGTCCCAATCCTTATTGTCCATCTCGGAAAGCAGGCCCACGTAGGAGATCCCCGCATTGTTGATCAGAACGTCCAGGTCCGTAACCTCCGAAAAGCATTCAGTTACAAAGGCGGGATCCCCGATGTCACCGATAAAGCTGGTGCATTCGATCCCATATTTGGAAGCCATTTCTCCGGCCAGTTGTGTCAGCCGTTCCGAAGAGGAATGGCAGGTCAGATACAGATCATAACCACAGGAAGCCATTTCTCTGGCGATGGCCTCGCCGATGCCCCGGGATGCCCCGGTGATAAATGCTGTTTTTCCCATACACTCACCTCCCATTATGATTGTCACGTCTTTTGTACCTTCAGTGTATCACAATCCGGAGCAGAATGCATAGAAATCTTTGCGATTCGGTTACTTATCCGGGGCTATTCGGTCATTCCTTGTATTCCTCTACTTTCTCCATATATTCCATATTGTAGGAGACGATCTTTT
>JAEEGL013202288.1_pt1 | contig 16038 bp, 12 predicted proteins | sample 9134231 | NCBI WGS metagenome assembly JAEEGL01 (sample SAMN16246548, study PRJNA631951) | gut metagenome | biome: gut microbiome; feature: rumen; material: fiber-attached | host: Bos | place: Iran: Karaj | collected 2018-10 | reverse complement strand
GAAATTCCGGATGAAAAAGCCGAAAAAATCAAAACGGTTGGCGAAGCTATTTCTTTCATTGAAGAAAACGCCAAAAAATAAGTGTGTTAGAACAAGTAGAGCATATCATTGGATATTGCTTTAAAGATAAGACAATCTTAAAGGAAGCACTCACTCATAAGTCTTTCGCCGGAGAACATCGCGGCATTCGTCATAACGAACGTCTGGAGTTCCTGGGGGACAGTATTTTAGGTGCCATTGTTGCAGATTATATCTACAACCAATGCCCTCACGACGAAGAGGGAGTGCTTTCTAAAATTAAGTCTAACTTAGTTTCGCGGAAAAATCTTTATCTTTGGGGCAAAAAATTGCAGCTCGGTACATATATGTATCTAGGGCATGGGGAACTTGCCACCGGCGGAAGAGAAAGAGATAGCATTATTTCCAATGCTGTAGAAGCCGTTATCGGCGCCGTTTATTTGGACGGTGGTTATCCAGCCGCACAAGCATTTATTTTACCCTGGGCAAAAACCCAAAAATTAACAGAAGATACGCGGGATTATAAAAGCATTTTGCAAGAATTTTTACAAAAGAAAGGGCCTCACACTCCTATTTATGAAGTAATACAAACCGTTGGCCCCGAACATGATAAAACTTTTACCGTTCAAGTAAGTTTAAAAGGTAACGTCTTGGGTTGCGGAAAAGGGCATAATAAAAAAGAAGCCGAGCAAGCCGCTGCACAGGATGCTTTACAAAAATTACAAGGATAGCATTTAGATATGTTTTCCAAGAAGAACACTTTTTCCACAAATAAAAGTTTTGGCAAAAAGACAACCCGTCCCGGTGAAGAAAAACTTCAAAAAACACTCGCCGTTGCCAAAAGTAAACCATATGTTACTATGTTTATCATAGCGGCAATTCCTCTATTGCTGTTATTAGCTTTTACATTTAAAAGTGGTTTTTCTCCGTCAGCAAAGAGCAAAAATGTTGATAAAATTGTCGTAGTCAAAACCCATACAGAAATGGCCGACGAAATGACCGCTGCCCTGCAGAAAAAAGATGACCAAACCTTCTTCCAGTTACTTGCCAAATACGGAAAGAAAGACATCAATATGGTAAACAGCAAGGGAGACACGTTACTGTTGGTAGCTGCAACGCTAAACAATGAGGTAGCCGTTGATGAACTACTGGCATTAGGTGCGGATGTAAACAAAGCCAATGCTTTTACCAAAGATACTCCTTTGATACGTAGCCTTTCTTACGGAAGCCCGGAAATTTCCCAACGGTTGGTGTTATCGGGTGCTAATTTAAATGTTAAAAACAATTACGGCCAATCTCCCTTATATATTGCATTGGAAAAGAAACAACCCGAGTTAATCGATTTGTTTTTATCCAGCGGGGTAGAAGAAGGACTAAATACCAATTACCTGTTCCGAGCGGTTGCTAAAAAAAATCCGCTGGGCGTACTGGCTATGTTAAAGGGGGGGGTTGATGGCAACGTTGCCAACGAAAAAGGAAATACACCTCTTATCATTGCGTCTTCTTTAGGAGATGTAGAAAGTGTCCATTATTTATTGACATATCGTGTAGATTTAAACGCCGCCAATAAGGACGGTAACACCGCTTTAATTTACGCAGCACGTTACAACAAGCCGGAAGTCATTGTAGAATTGTTACGGCCTCAAACATTACAAGTTCCGTTGGATATTAACGCCCGCAACAACCAAGGGCAAACGGCTCTTTGGTGGGGGGCTTCTAAAGGTTTTACGGAAGTAGTCAAACGTTTACTGGCTGCAGGGGCAGATCCTACCATCGCTTCCAATGATGGTTATGTTCCCTACAATATTGCCCGCAAAAATGGCCGGGGGCAAGTATTGGAATGGTTTGAAAAACCCATAGAAGAAGTAAGAGCTTCCGTTGAGGAAGCCGATAATGCCCTTGCTAGAGCAGAAGGGCGATTGGTTTCCCCCACGAACAAACCCGCAGAGAAACCTCTCACGGAAGGTGATATTTTTACTGCCATTGATGAAGATGATGCTGAAAAATTTGGTCGCGTTATTGATACTTTTGGTCCTACCATTGTTCAGCGGAAAGACAAAAACCAAATGTCCGTATTTTTACGTGCTGTCGAAAAAGGAAATACGGATATGATTAATTTAGCAGTAGATAATGGCGCTCGTTTATTTGAATCTTCTCCACGTGGAAATGCTTTCCATATTGCTGTTAAAGAACAAAATATAGAAATTTTAAAACACTTGGTACAACAAGCCCGTTCAAACGGCAACCTGGCAATGATGTTAGAATATAAAGCCCCGATAGCAGATATAAAGATAGTTTCCGCTTTGGGTACATTAGTACCTGTTACCCCGTTGGGAGTAGCCGGCTATTTGTGCAATCAGGAAATTTATAATTATTTGGTTTCTATCGGTGCCAAACCGGGTACTGGGGCAAATTCCCCGGCCGATTTGATGAGTAAATGTAAATCTAAACCCACTCAAGCAAAACAATTGCGCACACAAGCTGCCACCCAACAAAACGCTAAAAAATAAAATGATTTAAATACAAAACACCCGCTCATCCGAGCGGGTGTTTTTGATCTATCTAGTTAAAACTACGGCCTTATTTTATCCATCATACGCGGGAAAGGAATCGTTTCGCGCACATGTTGCAAACCACAAATCCAACGCACCATACGCTCTATTCCCATTCCAAATCCAGCATGAGGCACACTGCCGTATTTGCGTAAGTCCAGGTACCAGTCATATCCCTGCGGGTCAAGGTCTTGTTCTTTCATGCGCTCAATAAGCACATCATAATCGGTTTCTCTTTCACTGCCACCAATAATTTCACCCGCACCTTCCGGACCGATTACATCAACAGCCAACACTACTTTCGGGTTTTTGGGATCCCGTTTCATGTAAAATGCTTTTATTTCTGCCGGATAACGGTGAATCATAATAGGCGTATCATAATCTTCGCCCAGCAATGTTTCTTCATCCCCGCCGATATCTCCACCCCACGGGGTATTGTTGCCTTTTTTATGCAAAATCTCAATTGCATCAGTGTAGTCAATACGTGGGAATTTCTTTTCCACCGTAGCTTGTAATTTAGTAGTATCACGTTCCAACGTTTTTAAATCATCAGCACGATTTTTAAGAACTTGCGCCACAATGTATTTAATAAAATCTTCGGCCAAATCCATGTTATCGTCTAAATCGTTGTAAGCCACTTCAGGTTCTACCATCCAAAATTCCGTTAAATGGCGGCGCGTTTTTGATTTTTCCGCACGGAATGTAGGGCCAAAACAAAAGGTACGCCCCAAAGCCATGGCAGAGGCTTCTCCGTAAAGTTGACCACTTTGCGATAGAAAAGCTTTTTCACCAAAATAATCGGTTTCAAACAAAGTGCTTTTTCCTTCACAGGAAGCAGGGGTCAAAATCGGAGAATCAGACAATACAAACCCATTTTTATGGAAGTATTCACGGATAGCAAAAATAATTTCATCCCTTATTCTTAAAATAGCCATTTGTTTGGCCGAACGAAGCCACAAATGACGGTTGTGCATTAAAAATTCCGGGCCATGTTCTTTAGGAGAAATGGGATAGTCTTTGGCCAATTGAACAACTTCCAACTTGGTCACCCCCAATTCATACCCTAACGGAGAACGTTTGTCTTCCCGTACTGTTCCTGTTACGATAATAGAAGATTCCTGTGTCACTTTATCGGCCAAATCAAATTGTTCAGGGGATACATCCCCTTTAAACATTACACATTGAATAATGCCACTACCGTCACGCAATTGTAAAAAGTGTAATTTGCCACTAGAACGTTTATTGTATAACCACCCTTTCAATGTAATCTCTTGGCCTAAATACTGGCCAACATCTTTCACACGATATTTACTGGACATATTGTACCTTCTTGTTAAAAAGGCCCCTGATGGGGCCTAAAATTTGGACGTGATCGGGATCGAACCGACGACCTCCTCGTTGCGAACGAGGCGCTCTCCCAGCTGAGCTACACGCCCGACAAATCATTATGCCGTAACGACAACACTTTTATTATAACAAATCTAATTGGGTTTTTCAAAAAGTCTTGAGAAGATACGCCTTCTCTTTCCCGTACGCGCCTAAAATGCTAGAATATCTTATATGGCAAAACTCGTACGCGGGTTCCGCGATATTTTTGAACCCCAATCTAATTATTTTACCGAATTGGAAAACTGCGCACGCGGAGTGTTTTCCTTATATGGGTTTAGCGAATTACGCTTACCCACTGTGGAACAGAAAGAACTATTTGTGAAATCCACCGGCGAAACAACCGACATTGTCCAAAAGGAAATGTATGCTTTTGAAGATGCTGGGCACCGTCAGTTGGCTATCCGACCAGAGGGAACACCCGGTGTAGTGCGTGCTTATTTGGAAAATAATTTTGTGCAACAATCGCCGGTACAAAAATTTTATTATATTGGCAACATGTTCCGCGCTGAACGTCCCCAAGCCGGACGTTACCGTGAATTTGAGCAAATAGGTGCCGAATATATTGGCAACTCCGCCCCTGCCGCTGATGCAGAAGTAATTTTGATGCTCAAAGACATCGTAGCCAAATTCGGCGCAAAAAACTACCGCGTGAAAATCAATAGTTTGGGATGTGATAAATGCCGCCCGTTATATCGCCAGGCCCTTATCGATTTTCTATCCAAAGAAAAGGAAACTCTCTGTGAAAATTGCCAAACACGTTTGGAGAAAAATCCATTACGTGTATTGGACTGTAAAATTGATGGCCCCCGCTTTATGGGGCGTGTCCCCACCTTACAACTTTGTCCGGAATGCCAAGCTCATTTTGATGAAGTGCAATCTCTCTTAAAAGGGAAAATTGACTTCGAAGTAGATCCCATGTTGGTCCGCGGGCTTGATTACTATTCCCGTACTGTATTTGAATTTCAGGCAGGGGATTCTTCCCAAAACGCAATTGCAGCAGGAGGGCGCTACGATAGTCTTATCAAAAACATGGGCGGCCCGGCTACCCCTGCCATTGGTTGGGCCATGGGAGCAGAACGGGTAATTTTGTCCAGAGGAGAAACAACCACTGAAAAATCCAAATCTGTGTATGTTGTTTCTTTAGAAAAATCTTGCAATGAAACTGCTTTTAATGTAATGCAAACTCTTCGACAAGCGGGTATCCGAACGGAGGGAGGATTGTTTGACAAAAACATCAAAGGTCAAATGAAACAATCCAACCGCTGTGGCGCCAGTTATGCTTTAATTTTAGGTGGCGATGAGCTATCAAAGAAAGTAATTACTTTAAAAAATTTAACGACGGGCGAACAACAGCAAATCGCTCTAGCAGAATTAGTAAATGAGGTCAAAAAAGTCTTATGAAACGCACAATGTACTGCGGCGACGTAACCGCTGCTCAAATTGGAACCACTCAAACTCTTTGTGGCTGGGTAAATGCCTACCGCAACCACGGTGGAGTTTTATTTATTGATTTAAGAGACCGTACCGGTTATTGCCAAGTAGTAGTAGAACCTTCCCGTTCTTTTTTTAATGAAGCCTACGGTGTGCGTAATGAATATGTTCTTGAGATTACAGGAAAAGTACAACACCGTATTGAGGGAGCCGTTAATAAAAATATCAAAACCGGGGAAGTAGAACTAGTAGCTGAAGAATTTAAAATTTTAAACACATCTATTGCTTTGCCCTTTGATGTGGACAAATCACGCGAAGCGCAAGAGGAAACTCGTTTAAAATACCGCTACTTAGATTTACGTAATCCAAAAATGTTTTCCAATTTGTATTTACGCCACCGTATCGCACAAGCCGCGCGCCGCTACCTGGATAATAACGGATTTATTGAAGTAGAAACGCCCGTTTTAACACGCTCCACACCGGAAGGGGCACGCGACTATCTCGTTCCCTCTCGTGTCCACCACGGGGAATTTTACGCCCTTCCGCAAAGTCCACAAATGTTCAAACAAACGCTGATGGCCAGCGGCATAGACCGTTATTTTCAACTGGCCCGTTGTTTCCGTGATGAAGATTTGCGTGCTGATCGGCAACCCGAGCATACCCAAATCGATATGGAAATGTCTTTTGTCACCATTGATGATATTCATGAAATGGTGGAAGGGTTAATGAAGGAAATCTTTAAAGTTGCAGGGAAAGAGCTGCAAACACCCTTTGTAAAATTATCATTTCAAGAAGCCATGGAATCCTTTGGTTCCGACAAACCGGATTTGCGTTATAGTTTAAAATTAAAAAATGCATCATCCATTTTTTCTAATACGGAATTTAAGGTCTTTAAAGATGTATTGGCCGCCGGAGGGCTTATTCAAGCCGTGCGTGGCGAAAAAGGTGCCGCCTATGCCCGCAGCCGCATGGATAAACTAACGGAATTGGTAAAGAAAAATGGGGCAAAGGGGCTGGTATGGTTAAAAGTCACCAACGGAAAAATAGAAGGACCCTCTGCTAAGTTTTTCTCAGCCGAAGAGCTGGAAGCCACCAAGAATTTAGTTGGCGCACAAGAGGGAGATGCCATTTTTATCGGCAGTGATGTAACTCCTCGTACTTGTCAAACTTTCATGGGAGCACTTCGAAAAGAATTGGTGAAAGAACTCAAACAAGAAAAAGAATGGGCTTTTGCTTGGATTACCAATTTTCCGCTTTTAGAGTTCATTCCTGAAGAAAACCGTTGGGATGCCGCTCACAATCCTTTTACAGCTCCAGTGGAAGAAGATTTGCCCAATTTGGAAAAAGACCCTGCATCTATCCGTTCTTATCAATTCGATTTGGTGTTAAATGGGAATGAGTTAGCTTCTGGGTCTGTGCGCAATTGCCGACGGGAAGTACAAGAACGTATTTTGGCACTCATGAAGCATTCTAAAGAAGAGGCTGCCCGCCGTTTTGGTATGTTACTCAACGCTCTGGAAGCCGGAGCTCCTCCCCATGGTGGAATCGGATTAGGTTTGGACCGTATTACAGCCTTATTGGCGGGGGAAGATTCCATTCGGGAAGTAATTGCCTTCCCTAAAACAGCTCAAGCCGTCTGTCCTTTGACGGACTCTCCCAATGTAGTGGATCAAATTCAGTTGGAAGAATTGGGAATTGCTTTAAAAAAAGAAAATTAAATTTTTAAGTGGGCTAGACAACAAACCCGGGGAAGGGTATAATAAGGCATGGAAGACAAGCAAGTATTAAAAGGCGGTCTCATTTTCTTGGCATTCCTCACTGTGTTATTTGCAGGATGGAGGGTAGTATCCTATCGGCCCACACCATCCTCCGATACGGTAGAAGTACGCAATCCCAACGGAACAGCCTCTTACTATTCTGCAAAAGAATTACAAGATTCCCATTCTGAACTGGTTAAAAATTTGCGTACACAAGAACTGATGCAAAATCCAATCTCTGAGGAGTCAGAGGATATTTCATCTTCTTCTATTGTTTCATCTTCTCCAACACCCATTGTTCAAGGAAAAATGAGAACACCCGCTACTTCTGCTCATTTTTCTTCTACCAATCCTTCATCGCAAACGGTATATTCCGCTCATTCACCCGTTGTTTCTACAACTGGTTCTTTGGCATCAATAGGGGAAACGTCTTCTCCCATTCTTACCGACAAGACGACAAAGCCCGGAGTTTACCCGTTAACCAAGGAAGAAAAAATAATGAAGGAAAGAGAAGAACGCATGCTGGCCCCCTATCTTATACCCGATAAAGAAACACAAAAGAAAATTAATGATAATTTACAAAACCTCAGCGCTGCTATTGCACAAGCTGTGCAAAAAGCTTTAACACCAAAAAGTAAAAAAGAAGCCAATATTGAAAAATACTTAAATAAATCATCTACGGGAACTACCGCAGCTACAACAAGCATTTCCAATCCGTTCCAAACCATGATGGCACAAATCAACACTCAAAAACAGGATATCATTCAAAATGTTGCCAAAGCCTATGGTAAAGAAGCGGGGCAACGTGCCGGGCATTTAATGGACCAATTCCAAGGGGATTTACAACAGGCTATTTCTCAACCGGATCAAACACCTCAAACCATTGCAAAAAATGTGCAAAAGATTGCCGACAACTATCAACGTAAATTGAATAAGATGAATCAACAAAACCAATATGATAAATATGTCTCCGATCTTACAGACAACTATCATAATCAGGTAGCACAATTACAAAAATTATATCCAGACAATGATGCTTTGAATCAAGAATTTTCTCGTATTACTGAAGAAGCTTTAGCCAAAGAATTAGCACTCCCTTCATCAGAACTTACTCCTGAAGAATACGCAAAGCAACAGTATGCTATCCAGTACAATATGCGCCAACAATTAGAAGAAGCCACCAAAAAAGCGGGAGCTTCTACCACAGGGTTGCATACATATGATAATGACCGGGCCAAAGAAATATTAGAAAATTTACAACAACAAGAAGAAGCCGGCAATATCATTAGTGTAGCTCGTAAAGTTTCTGAATCGGATGCTGCCGGATTATCTGATACGCTTTTAAAAGAAGGATCCGATATGCTCGCCCAAGTAGAACAAGTATATGGGGCAGAAGAAGCGGCTGCCTTTAAACCTATCTTGGATAATTATTATCAGCAAATGATGGCTACTACTCAAGAAGAATTAACCCCGGCGCAACGCCAACAAAAACAAATGCAACTACGCCTTGATTCAAATCGGCAGATGTTGGAAATGCAACGGAATGCCATTTTACGTATGAACATTCCTCAAGAACAAAAAGAACAAGCTCTTCAATCTATCGAACAAGAACTCAATTCTCTCCCAAAAATGTAATATTGTGGCTACTTGCCGTAATAGATTCCATTTCTACGGGAGAATAAAAATCGGCTAACGGGAAATAATGTTTTAAAATGGTTTGATAATCTTGCCCTTCTTCCGCACGTCCGGCTGCGCCTGTCTGATCAAAGCCAACGCCATGCCCCCAACCTCCGCCGTAAAATACAAAATATTTTAGTTTATGCTTTTCATAATTAGGCTCGATTACAAAAAAACTGCTACGCAATAATCCCCAACTCAAATTAGCCCGAATCATATTTTCTTTATTTAGCACTACCTCGCCTTTTGTACCTTTGATGACCAATTTACTCACATACCCGGAAGCACTCCGGCGCAAAGGAACCAGTGCTACAATTGTGCCAATATCTTTTTTCTTACGCTTTATCATTTTTTGCAAATCTTCTACCCGCACAACGCGCGTCCAGCGAAAAGCGGCTTTACTGACATTTTTATCATAACGGCTATAAGAATCTATCGGGTATTGCAATAATTCTCTAAATTGATAGGGTTGTAAATTTTTTGTACCAAAATTTTTATAATCAGAAACCGAATGCAAGTAAGGAGTCTCACTCCAACCGGCATCTTTGGCACTTTGTGTAATTCCACCGGTATTGGCAGAAAAAACACTTTCGATGGGTTTATCTTCGTATAACAGCACTTCTCCTAACGTGGAAGAAACAGCCCTATTGCCCCTTTCCGTCTCTGCCGAAACCCCTCCATAAACCTGGCAATTCTGGCTATCACACACATCAAATCCGTACCGTTTATGCTTATTCTTATGTTTCAAAGCATACGTACGTGCCAGCACAGCTTGTGCTTTTAGCGCTTCCAATGGGAACGTGGTAGGCATTTCGGATGAAATAACTCCTTGTAAATATTCGTCCATTGTAACAATGTTAATGGGAATAAGTGTATTGAGTCCACTATGGTAGCTTACTTGTAATTTTCCTCGGTATTCCTTATCTGAAACGTTCATCCAAGTCATTCCCGCTCCGCTGACAATATCTTTCAGTATAATCGTAGAGACTCTGGTATCGTCATTAGAGATGGGGACAATCGTTACTGTCTTCTTAAACGGAATTTTTTTCCCTTTGGGGGTAAGAATAAACGGCTTACGCTGTTCCAACACTATCTTCCAAATTTCACCTGCTTTTCCACGCGTTAGCATAATGCCTTTTGAATTTTGAATTGAAAAATCATCTGAAAGTGAAAATGTTATGTTAGAGCGGACGGAAGGACGTCCATTTTGTTGTACACCCAATCCAATCTTGATTTCCTGTGGCGTATATCCTTCTTCTCGGGGTAAAGGAGTTACCGTTGTATGAGAGGGAGGGGTTGTAACGGTTATTTTAGAGGAAGTGCTTTCTGCCTTTACATTGGGAAATTTTGCTTTTAGACGTGTATAAGCCTGTGTGATACGTTCGTTATGTTTCTCCGATGCGTACAAGGTACGATATTGACGGAAAGCATCTTCGGGTTTTCCTGATTTTTCTAATGCTTCCGCCCAGGCTAATCGTGCTTCTGTAAATTGAGGATCATAGGCAACTGCCTTCTCAAAACATTTGGCTGCTTCCGCATATTTTTTATCTTCACTTTGCAGTGTTCCTAACAGATAATTGGCCAACGCCGTATGCGTTCCTGCCCGCGCCGCCATTTTTAGGTTATATTTGGCCAATTCACGTTCTTCCAAACCCAATTGTGTACGCGCTAAATTGATATAGTAAAAACCCGCTTTTTCGGAATTTTCCGGTAACAGCGATAGGATCCGTTCTGCCGCAGCATATTGGCCATCTGATAAAAAAGCCTCTGCCAACAACTCTAATATTTCCGTATCTTGCGGATAGATACGGTAAGCTGCTACCATAATATCCACCGCTCTTTTGGGTTGATTTTGTTCCAAAGCGATAAAAGCAGCATTAAGGAATGCTTGACGATTTTGTGTTTCTTTGGATAAAGCTGTATAGTCGTCCATGGCTTTAATCGGTTGCCCGGAAAAATAAAGTTGGCTAATCTCCGTTAACCGATCTTGTACTTCTTGTGGCCAAGACGGTATCGCCAAATATATTATCCCTAAAATCATCAAAAAAAGTTTCATATCTTCTATATTATAACTTTTAAGAGGAGCGTTTTTGTATAATAAATAATATGGAAATACCTGTTTGGTTAAAAGAAATGGTGGGTAAAAACAAGGCAGCTTTTCACTCGGAAACAGCCCAACGTGCCCAACATGCATTGGAAAATCACGCCTTACACACGGTGTGCCAAGAAGCGCACTGCCCTAACAGAGGAGAATGTTTTTCCTGTGGGGATGCTACTTTTATGGTATTAGGGGACCGTTGTACCCGCGGCTGTCGCTTTTGTGCGGTTACCAAGCAAAAGCCACTACCACCCGATTCTCAAGAACCTGCCCGCATTGCTCAAGAAATTAAAGCTTGGAATATTCGTTATGCCGTGCTGACAATGCCTACACGTGATGACCTTTCCGACGGTGGGGCTTCTCATTTTGCGAAAGTGATAACGGCTATCCATGCCCTGACCCCTGACGTAAAAATAGAACCTCTTATTTCTGACTTCAATGGAAATGAAACAGCTCTTTCCACACTTCTTCAGGCTCAACCACACGTTTTAGCACACAATGTTGAAACTGTCAAAGAACTTTATTCTTCCGTGCGAATTGGAGCCCAGTATACCCGTTCCCTACGTTTACTCAAACGCGTCAAAGAAATGGCTCCTTCTTGTTTTACCAAAACAGGATTTATGGTTGGATTAGGAGAAACGGAAGAACAAATTAAAACTCTTTTAAATGATTTACGTGCATGTAACGTAGATTTGCTAACAATTGGGCAATATTTGGCCCCTTCCAAAAATCATTATCCCGTACAATCTTATCCCACTCTAACAGATTATAAGCGTTGGGAGAATTACGCTTATAGTATTGGATTTAAAGCCGTAGCCAGCGGTCCGCTGGTACGGAGCAGTTACCATGCCGGAACATTATACAAACAAGCCTTACTTTGCGAGGTGCAATCATGAAAAAGTTTCTTCTGCTGGCCCTTCCTATTTTTATCTGTGCCTGTGCGGGAAATCCTCCTGCTTGGTGGAATCCATCTGGGAAATACCAGATGCCGGAAACGCACACGGCGACTTCGGACAACATAGAATCTCCCTCTGTCGATTCTACTGATTCTTCTATTTCCACTTTTACACCTGTAGAAAGTGTATTTGAAGAAATGATTATTGAACCTCTGCCTGACGAGTCGGTAGAAATAGAAACTGAAGACCTTGTCCCCAGTATTTTAGAAAAATAAAATACCCCTTGAAATTTTTGTAAAAACTCTTATACTAACACTATAAGCAGTTCGCCTAAAGTGCGGCGGGTTGCCGGGTTAATGTGTGGGTAGGGGGCTGTTAGAGGGGTTCTTGCCTGTGCATTTCCAAGTTGATAAATTGATTCGGCTTGAGGCCTGGTTGTAAAGCCCGTTGCCTAATCCAAGCGGACAGTGCAAAGAAGGAGGCGTATGACGCCGTGTAACTAGTACCCCCTGGTTGAAGAAACTGGGGGGATTTTTATGTCCTCCCGCTTATGCATTAGAAGGCTAACTAATCAACATAAAAATTCCCCGAAGCAGCCGGGGAATTGTAAATTATAATATCTTGTCGCCTATCTTTTCACTTGTTTTTATAATTATCTAAAAATAAGTATATTTTTCTATGACGGCAATCAACAAGCAAAATGAACGTATGAAGAGAAGTTTTTGGTTGGAAACGCATTTCCACCATTCCGTCTTGGTATTTTTTTGCCTCAAAAATGTAATCTCCATGAGCAGTTTTATATTTAAGCCCTTGCTTAAAAGCAGTGGCCAAATGGTCCACTTCCCATTGTGCTACACTGGTTAGATCCGTTGGAACAGGCACTACCAACTCATAACCTAATAGAATGCCATTTCCATTTATAGAGCGTTGTAAGAGATTCGTCCGTTTGGTAAACAACACTGCCTTTTCTTTCGCTACCGGAGCTTGCGAAAAAGTAGGAGTCTTGGAAGCGTAGGAAGACCCATAACAATTTACTTTTTCTTCTTCCACCCGCACCAACTGCACCCAAGGGAGCTCTTGCTCTTGGGCATTCGCCGCACTACGCTTTACAGATTCCTTATATCCTTTTTGTCTGGTACATCCTACAAAGAACTGCGCTTGTGCTATCGAAGGGAATAACAACCCCACAATAAGAATAAAAATAATATTTTTTTTCATTTTATATCACTATAACTGTGTAATATCAGCCGTAGTTTGTGTCAGGAGATTACGTGCGATATTCAATAAGGCTAAACGGTTATCGCGCACAGACGTCTCTTCCACATTGACCATAACATCTGTGAAGAATTTCTCCAGAGGTTCTTTTAGAGTCGTCAATTTTTTCAATACAGTCAAATATTCCTTTTCTGTTTTAGAAACGGACGGAATTTGCTCTTTTAAAGCATTCAAAGTAGCAAATAATTCCTTTTCCGCCGGAAGCTCAAAGAGCGATTTATTCACTTGCGTCGTGGGCGTATCTAATTTTTTCAAAATATTGCACACACGTTTAGCTGATTCCAATACGGAAGAGAATTTTTCATTATGCTTTACTTGTTCCAAAGCGCCAACCAATTCTTCTACCTGCCACAACGGCATTTCTTGCCATTGACGGACCGCATTTACAATTCCTGGTTGGTGCCCTCTCTGTTCTAACACCAAAGCCAAACGTTGAAATAAGAAAGAGGGTAATTCTTTCAACCCTTTATCCACTGCCCCCTTTGGATAAAGTGCAATGGATTGGGCAATTAATTCTTTAAATGTTACATCCATTTTATTTTCGAGCAAAATGCGTACAACCGCAAATGCTTGACGACGCAAAGCAAAAGGGTCTTCACTTCCCGTAGGAATTTGGCCGATCAAGAAATTCCCCACTAACGTATCGATTTTACCGGCGAGTGAAACAATGTTACCCTCCTCCGTTGAAGGCAAGGCAGATGTCGAGGTTAATGGGAAATAAAACTCTTCTATTGCTTTCGCTGCTTTTTTGTGACCTTCCAACGCAGCATATTGGCCACCCATATATCCTTGCAATTCCGGGAATTCATACACCACATGGCTCGCTAGGTCTGCATAGGCATGTGATGCTGCATAATTCACCGTCTCTTTTAACGACTGTTTTTGTAGCTTTTCCGTTAACCAAACGGCCAATCGTTGCGTTCGGGCAGATTTGTCAAACAAATTTCCGAGCCCTTCCAAAAATTGAATATTTTTAAGTTTTTCTTTGAATGTTTCCAATCCTTCTTTTTTGTCATTTTCAAAGAAAAACACAGCGTCAGACAAACGGGCAGACATTACTTTTTTAAATCCGTCTGACACTTCTGTCTGATTCACAGAAACTCCATCACGCACGGCAATGAAATAAGGTTGTAATTCTCCTTTTTTGTTCATTACAGGGAACATCTTAATTTGCTTTTTCAAAACCGTTGTAATCAAATCTTTGGGCAAAGTTAAAAAGCGAAGTTCAAAATCTCCACCCACAGCAACAGGATGTTCTGTAAAACAAACCGTTTCTTCTATCAAACTTTCATCCAAATCTGCCTGATAGCCACGAACTTTTGCTTCATTGGAAACTGTTTTAATCAAAGCTTCACGTCTTTCCTCTGGCAAAACCAAAATAGGAGGATACTGATTGCGCAGTAATTTAACATACGCATCCTTATCTGCCGAAAGCACTTTAATGGGTTTTCTGCCAAAAGATATCATCGGGTAAGTATAACGCCCTGATGTCACTCCGGCCACCGTAAATTTCACGACTTTGTCACCATACAACCCGATCAAAGAGCGAATGGGTCGCCCGTATTTGAGTTGCGTTTCTTCCCATACCATATTTTTGGCAAATTCAAGTCCGGTAACAATACGAGTAAAAATCTCCGGTAAAAGTTTGGAAGTTCTTTCTCCTTTTATTTTGATATCCGCATAAATAAAAGGCCCTTTGTCGGTTTCTTTAACAATTAATTTTTCCGGCGCAATTCCATTTTTTTGTGCAAAACCTGCCGACTGGGGGGTAAATTTTCCATCTGTCCCTTTTAGCAACTTAGCGGGGGGTCCTTTTACCTCTTTTTCCAAATCGGCTGATTTTTCTGCCAAATCATACACCATTACCACCAAACGACGGTAGGTACCAAATGTCTCCACATTTCTAAATGAAAGACGTTTTTCATTCAAAATTGTTTCCGTTAAGGTTTTTAATTGAGATAAGGCCGGGCGAACAAACCGTGCCGGTAAATGTTCTGTACCAATTTCTAATAAAGCGTTCATTTGGCCGCCTCCTCTTTTTTCCCTTCGACACTTTCCACATAAGCTTTAGCACAAGCTTTGGCCAAATTGCGAATCTTAGTAATGTTGTTAGTCCGATCAGAAACGGAAATCGCTCCTCGAGCTTCCAACATATTAAAATAGTGTGAGAGCTTCATGGCATCATCATACGCCGGCAGATAAAGTCCTTTTTTGCACAGGGCATAACATTCCTGTTCACATTCTTCAATATAACGGCGCAAATGGTCAACGTTAGATTCCTCAAAATAATAATGAGAAAATTGACGTTCATTTTCATGATGGACATCACGATAGGTAATTTTATCGTTCCAGCGCAAATCAAACACATTGTCCACTTTTTGACAATACATAGCAATTCGTTCCAATCCATACGTAATTTCAACCGTAATGGGATTCAGGGCAAACCCAGCCATATTCTGGAAATAAGTGAATTGTGTAATTTCCATTCCATCCAACCAAATTTCCCAACCTACCCCAGAAGCCCCTAACGTTGGAGATTGCCAATCATCTTCAATCCAGCGTACATCATGCTTCTTAGCGTCCAAACCAATAGCTTTTAGGGAATTTAAATAAATTTCTTGAATATTTTCCGGAGCCGGTTTCATAATCACTTGGTATTGATAATATTTTCCCAAGCGATTCGGATTTTCACCATAACGGCCATCAGCTGGCCGGCGGCAAGGTTCTACGTAGGCGCGGTTAACGGGTTTTTTGGTTAAAGAGCCGAAAAAAGTTTCCGGGTTATAGGTCCCGGCTCCTTTTTCCACGTCGTAAGGCTGTACTAAAATACAACCTTGTTTGGTCCAATAATGGTTCAAAGCGGATATCATATCCTGAAAATTCATACCGTGTTTCATAGTTACATTATATAAAAATTAAAGATACTATTTCCTTATGCATCTCTG
>JAEEGL012984433.1_pt1 | contig 16038 bp, 9 predicted proteins | sample 9134231 | NCBI WGS metagenome assembly JAEEGL01 (sample SAMN16246548, study PRJNA631951) | gut metagenome | biome: gut microbiome; feature: rumen; material: fiber-attached | host: Bos | place: Iran: Karaj | collected 2018-10 | reverse complement strand
GGACTACTCCTCCTTCAGCAACCTCGACTTCGGTACCGTCAAGGGTATCACCGCTGAATACGACCTTCGTAGAACGAAGAACGTCCGTGTCCGTGCCAGCTATACTTTGCAGTATGCTAACATGACCGGTGCTTCCACTACGACCGCCGCCGCTTTGATCAACGCTGGTGTGCCGAACCTGAGATCCACCTTCCCGACAAGTGTTGACCGTCGTCACAACTTCTCCCTCAACCTCGACTATCGTTTCAGTTCAGGCAAGAAATATGACGGCCCCGTCATCAATCGTGACAAGTCAGGTAAGACCCCGCTGCAGATCCTTGCTAACGCTGGCGCTTCGCTGACGCTCACCGGTGGTTCCGGTACTCCTTACACCGCATCACGTACGGTGGTGTCCCCGATCTCTGGCGGTAACTACCTGCTCGCTGGTACCTACTTCGGCTCCAGAATGCCTGCCTCCTTCAAGATCGACCTCCGTGTCGACAAGGACTTCTACTTCACCCTCGGTGGAAAGAAAGAAGGTAGAACTGGTCACGAGGCCTTCGTGAATGTCTATGTGAATATCACGAACCTCCTGAACGCTAAGAACATCCTTCAGGTTTATGAGGCTACAGGCGACCCGGATGATGATGGTTACCTTACTTCACCTAAGTATCAGAGCCAGATCCGTTCTCAGATCGATCCTCAATCCTTCATTGAGATGTATCAGATCTATGTGGATCGTGGTGGTCACTACTCTACTCCTCGTCAAATTAAAATTGGCGCAAGCTTTAACTTCTAATCCATGAGGTGTAATCTAAACGAATAATCACAGATACTATGAAAAATATACTTCGTCTATTGTTTGTTGCGCTCCTCATAGTTGGTGTCGCAATGCCCGGAAAGGCTGAGATGTTTAAAGGTGATCGGGGAAACAAAGGTACCCGTAACCTCAAACAGACCACAGCCGGTTGTTCTCCTTCATCTGCTTTTGAATGGTTGAACATCAACAATGTCAGAACGCGTATTAATGCTGGTGGTGATATGTGGTGGGACCTCCCTGGTGGAATCGGCTCCCAATACTATATCCCTGCCAACGGTTCTGCTACTTCTCTTTACGCTGGCTCACTTTGGATCGCTGGTCTTGACATCAACAACCAGTTAAAGTGCGCTGCCGTTCGTTTCCGTCAGGATGGTAATGACTTCTGGACGGGTCCTCTGAACCTGGAAGGTGCCTCTATCGATGAGATCACCTGCGCCCGTTGGGACCAACTGTTCAGAATCACCCGCGCTGAAGTCGACGAGTTTTTGAACCACTGCGACCCTGTGACCGGTGCCTTCGTCCCCTCTGATGACTATCAGATCCCTAAGTCCATCTCTGATTGGCCGGCTCACCCGGAAGTGGTCGGTGGTAACATCGATGGCGTCAGCCATTATATGGCTCCTTTCTTCGATAGAGACGGTGACGGTGAGTATAACCCCACTGCGGGTGACTATCCTTACTATGACATCGAGAACAAACTCTGCCATACCAAGACTCCTACCATGGAGGAAGAGCATTTCGGTACCGTCCATGGATCCATCCTCGCTGACCAAGTGCTGAAAGGCGACCAGACCCTCTGGTGGGTGTTCAACGATAAGGGTAACTCCCATACCGAATCCAATGGTTCCGCCATCGGTCTCGAAGTGCGCGCCCAGGCTTTCGCCTTCGCCACCAACGACGAAATCAACAACATGTCCTTCTGCAGCTACGAGATCATCAACCGTTCCACTTATGAGTTGACCAACACCTTCTTCTGCCCTTGGACTGACGTTGACCTCGGCTTCGCTAAGGACGACTACGTCGGTTGCGACGTCGCCCGTGGTCTTGGCTACGGCTATAACGGTGATAACCAAGATGGTGACGGTGAACCTGAATCCTACGGCAACCAACCTCCTGCGGTCGGTGTCGACTTCTTCCAAGGCCCTTATATGGATGCCGATGGTTTGGATAACCCCAAATACAAAATCACCATCAACCCCGATTCCAGCATCGTCCAAGAACAACTCTGCGACGCTTCCATCAATGGTGTGAACTTTGGTAACGGCATCGTCGATGACGAACGTTTCGGTATGCGCCGTTTCCTCTATCACAACAACTCCTCATCTGCCCTCGGTGACCCGGACAACGCCGCTGAGACCTACCTGCTGCTCCGTTCCTACTGGAGAGACGGTAACAAGATGCAGTTCGGTGGTACCGGTTATCCTGGTGGCGCCGGTACGGTCGGCCCTGCTTGCGACTTCATGTTCCCTGGCGATACCGACCCGTGCAACTGGGGTACCGGTGGAATCCAACCCAATGGTGGCTATAACGTCAACGGTAAGTACTGGACTGAGGAAAACGAAGGCAATCCTCCTGAGGACCGTCGTTTCATGCAGTCTGCAGGCCCCTTCACACTGAAACCAGGTGCTGTCAACTACATTACCTTCGGTGTGCCGTGGGCTCGTGCTACCTCAGGTGGCGCTTGGGCTTCTGTCGAGTTGCTGCGTGTCACTGACGATAAGTGCCAGGCACTGTTCGATAACTGCTTCAAAGTCATCGATGGACCTAACGCTCCTGACCTCACCATCCGTGAGCTGGATCAGAAACTGATCATCTACATCTCCAACAGCGCCATCTCCAACAACTATCGTGAAGGTTACATCGAAATGGATCCTCAGATTCCGGAGTGCGACCCGTCTGTTGAAGACTCCTGCGTCCCTGCCGATCGTTTCTATCGTTTCGAAGGTTACAAAGTTTATCAGCTTGCCAATGCTGAAGTCGGTGCCGATGAGCTGAACGACAACAGCAAGGCCCGTCTGGTCTTCCAAGCCGATATCAAGAACAACGTTGGTTCTCTGGTCAACTATGAATTTGACAACCATATCGGCGGCAATGTGCCTGCCCTTAAGGTTGAAGGTGCCGATGGTGGTATCAGCCATAGCTTCGTGATCACGGATGATAAGTTCTCCACCAGCGAAAGCAATGCACTGGTCAACCATAAGACCTATTACTTCATGGCTGTCGCCTATGCTTACAACAATTATCTGACTTATTCCCAGGAACCTGCCGACATCTTCGGCCTCTATGGCCAAAAGGCTCCTTATCTCGAAGGTCGTAAGAACATCTCTTGCTACAGCGCTGTTCCTCACAAGATCGTCAATGGTACCGTCATGAAAGCCAACTATGGCGATATGCCTTCCATCACGCGTGTGGTTGGCCAAGGTAATGGTGGCAATGAGATCGAACTCGTCAAAGAGGATGTCGATGCCCTCTTCACCAAGAAACTGGCGAATACCGTGATCATCAACAAGGACGGACAAGAGTACGAACATGTTAGCTATGGCGCTCCTGAAGGTGATACCCTTGACCAGGTGGTCTTCGGTCACCCCGATTATCCTGCTATCTATCACCCGACTTATGAGATCGGTTACGGCCCGCTGTCTGTCAAGATCGTTGACCCGTTGAATGTTAAGACTACGGACTATGAACTTTGGTTCGATACCTTGTTCTCACACTATACGCACGGCGTCAGCTCGAACCAATCCGTCATGGGTGACTCGGCACAGCGCTTTGCCTCTCACTGGTTCCTGAAAGACCTGCAAACCGATGAGGTGTTCCGGAGCGACACTATCACCGTCTATACCGATGAGAAGATGTTCATCGATAGAGGTATCTCCATCACTGTTTCACAGCAGTTCCCGATCGGCCCGGTCCTCGTTGGCCAGGTTCACGACAACACTTCGGGCGATAGAGCCATGAAGGAAGTCGTTGCTCCGAATAACGGTATGATCACCTCCTCACTCTCCTTCCAAGACAGTACGCAACTGTGGCTGGATGGTATACGCGACGTCGACGAGGCTCAGTCAGTGTTGAACTGGATCCGTTCCGGAACGTACCACGCTGACGAAGAGTATGCTATCTATAACGACTATAGTGTCTCCAGCGCCACGGGTGGTCTGAGTACCATCTATGACCCAGGTGAGGACTATGAAAAAATTGCCAACCGTACTTGGGCTCCATTCCTGCTTACCTCGTTGAGCGATCCTTCACATAACAATCCTGGTCCTCTGCCGAGCGATATCTATCGTATTGGTGAATACTTCCAGAGACTGTCAAGTATCGACATCGTCTTGACCGCTGACCGCTCCAAGTGGACGCGTTGCCCGGTCATCGAGATGTGCATGGACACCAGCCTTACTAATGGCGTCAGCCGCTTCAGACTCCGTCAGGCTCCGTCCATCGACATGGATGGCAATCCTTACACTGGAGAGCACTGGAACTATACGCAAGATCCTGATTCGCTGATTGAGGCCTCTGATGATCCTAATGATCCTAACTACATCGCCGCTCAGGGTATGGGTTGGTTCCCAGGCTATGTCATCGACGTTGAGTCGGGTATGCGTCTGAACCTTCTCTATGGTGAGGATTCCTATCTCTCCGATATGAATGGTAGTGACTTGATGTTCAATCCTCCACAACTGAAGAAGAGCACCGTTGAAGGCACGACGCTTCCGGAAGCTGATCCTGTCTTGTTCCGTCAAGTGGATCTCGAACCGCTGCTTGGTGGTAAGCACTTCGTGTATATCTGGGGCGTTGACCGTCCTACGGATGTTCCTGCCACAGATGCCTTCCCGTACAAGGATTTCAATAGCCCTGCCTACGATGCTGGTAAGTATATGTTCAAAGTGCTGAATGCCATCCAAAACGCTCCAAAACAGAACCTGGTTACCCAATACAGCAAGAGATTCTGGCGTCAATGCCTCTGGGTCGGTATGCCTATGGGTATCGAAGGTATGGCTTGGCTGCCGGAAGGCAATGATGCCAAGATCCGTATCCGTATCGCTAAGCCTTATGCAAAGGGCTATGCTGACATTGCGCTTGATTCGGTGTACGATGGACTGGATATCAACAACATGTATCCTAAGTTCAGCTTCTCCATCGATGGACTGGATCCTGTCCTCAACGATCCTGTCAAGACGGAAGAAGACCTCAACCTGATCACCGTGGTGCCTAACCCGTACTACGCTTATAGCTCCTACGAAGCTAACGCCCTCGTCAATAAGGTGAAGATCACCAACCTTCCGAACGACTGCGTGGTTACCATCTACAACATCAGTGGTACCAAGATCAGACAGTTCAAGAAGGACAATGAGGAGCCTTCCATTGACTGGGATCTCACGAACTTCGCCAACACTCCTGTTGCCTCCGGCTTCTATCTGATCCACGTGAAAGACAACACCAGCGGTGGTGAACGCACCATCAAGTTCTTCGGCGCAATGCGTCAAATTGACCTGAATACATTCTAATTTATCGTGAAATGCTAACTATTAAAAATTGAGAATCATGAAGAAATCATTTAGATATATCGTACTGAGCCTTGTTCTCCTCTTGGGATTCAACGCTCCAGAAGCATTTGCAGGTAATGAAGACCGTTCGGGCCAAGCCGGTGCCGCAGAATTGTTGATTAACCCTTGGGCTGCCTCCGCTGGCTTCGGCAATGCGGGTATGTCCTACGTCAAGGGTGTTGAAGCCCTGTTCGGAAATGTGGCTGGTCTCAGCCACATCCGGACCATGGACGTCAACTTCTCCCACACGGACTGGCTGCATGGTAGCTCCATCAGAGTGTCTTCCTTCGGTCTTGGCGTGCGCGTCGGTGAATCCAGCGTCCTCGGCCTCGGCTTCATGTCGTTCAACCTGGGTACGATTCCCCAGACCACTACGGAAAGCCCTGACGGCGGTATCGGTACTTTCAAGCCGAGCCTCCTCAACATCAACCTGGCTTTTGCGAAGACTTTCTCCAACAGTATCAGTGGTGGCTTCAACCTGAAGATCATCAACGAGTCCATCGCTAACATGGGCGCCTTTGGCGTTGCCCTTGACGCCGGTATCCAATATGTGACCGGTCCGTTCGACAACATCCACTTCGGCATCACCCTGAAAAACATTGGACCTACCATGACCTTCTCAGGTGACGGTCTCTCCATCAAGGCTTACCTCCTCCCGGGTACTACGCTGCAGCACACGGTGATCCAACGTGCTGACCAATTCGAGCTTCCTACCCAACTGAGTATCGCTGCCGCTTACGACTTCCACCTTGGCGAGACCTCTCGCCTTACCGTGGCCGGCAACTTCATCTCCAACTCCTTCACCAAAGACCAGTATGTCTTGGGTCTCGAGTACGGATGGAAAGAATACTTCCTCCTCCGTGCCGGTTACACCTATGAAAGCGGCCTCTTGAGCGGTGCACTGGATGATGAGTGCATGAACCTAAACAATGGTTTGAGCGCCGGTGTCTCCTTCCAGGTGCCGATCTCCAAGAAAGAGGATGCCCCTATGTTTGCTGTTGACTATGCCTACCGTACCACCTACAGCTACGGCGGCACGCACAGCATCGGTGCGAGACTTATTTTCTAAAATGTCTTGCGACATTAAAAAATAATTTCGTATCTTTGCACATCTGAAAAAAAGCAGACCCTTATTTCGGTAAGGGTCTCTTTTTTCACATTATTTAAAAACCTATCATCATGTCAGAAATCAAATACTTTACCCCTGAAGGGTTACAACGACTCAAGGACGAACTTGACGACCTTATCTTACGCGAACGCCCCCGTATTGTCCAAGCAATCGCTGAAGCCCGCGATAAAGGCGACTTGTCGGAAAACGCAGAGTATGATGCCGCTAAGGAAGCTCAAGGCCTCCTCGAAGCCAAAATCGCCGACCTTCAGGACTTGATATTCAACGCCCGTGTTCTCGACGAATCCAAAATCGATACCTCCAAGGTGCTCCTCTATTCTATCGTGAAGATCAAGAATACCAAGAACAATATGGTCATGACCTATTCCATCGTCCCCGAAAAAGAAGCGGACTTCAAGGCCGGCAAGATCTCCATCAACTCGCCGATAGGTCAGGGTCTCCTTGGAAAGAAAGTGGGCGAGGTCGCCGAAATCGCCGTGCCCGCCGGTAAGATGTTCTTCGAAATCCTCGAAATAACCCGATAATTAAAGCCATGGCTACGATCTTCTCTAGAATCATACAAGGTGAGATCCCTTGCTATAAAATCGCGGAGAATGACAAATTCTTCGCTTTTCTTGACATCAACCCGGTGTCAAAAGGCCATACCCTCGTGGTGCCTAAACAAGAGACGGATTATCTCTTCAACCTCGACGATGCCGATCTTGGTGAGATGATGGTCTTCGCGAAAAAAGTCGCCAATGCCATCGAGAAAGCCATCCCTTGCAAACGGATCGCCGTCGCCGTCATCGGCCTCGAAGTGCCTCATGCACACATTCATCTCGTCCCCATCACCAAGGAGGGAGACCTCGATTTCAAGAAAGAACACCTGAAACTCTCACAGGAAGAGTTCGTCGAAATCCAAAACCGTATCGTTTCCAGTTACATCAACCAGTGATAGCTGGGATTCTTGAACAGCGGGAATGAGAGACCAATCGTCGCTTCCCACCCTCTCATCTTGCGTGTGATTTCCGTATCTGGAGTATCTTGAAAGACTTTCTTCGGTACCGTATTCAGCAATCCTAATTTGTAGGCAGCTTCAAAGCGCGCCCAGAATTGGTAGTCGCTGATGTCGATCTTGACATTGATGCCCGCACCAGCCAGGATGTTGAGGTTCAGCGGAGTGGCGTATTTATTGCCCCAGGAGACCCCATAGTTGTTCCAAACGGAATACCCATGGATGGAATTTCCCAAGACAGGAATGGAGTCCATGCTGATATAGGTGCTGAGTTCCGGAGCGGCAAAGACATAGGGGGACACCCTCTTATGCTTCAGAAAACTAACCCTCACGGGAATTCGGACACTCGCATAATAGGCGGAATCACTCTTGGCCATGTGGTGCTTCCCCGACCTGTCCTTCGCATTCAGACCATTTACCGTCAACTCCAGTCCGTAGGAGAAATGCGGCAAGGTGCGTTCAAAGGTGATGCCTCCCATCATGCAACTGAGGAGTTGATGGATGTCGGTGAGCGTGCTTCTGGAATATAGGACGGAATGATTCACGAATTGTTCCGCCTGCTGCTCACGGTTGACGGTATAAGCCATGTCCATGGCGTTAACCCCCACCTTGAAACCGATCATCAGATTCTTTTCCCTGATGGGACTCTCAATACCTATATACTGTGCCTTGACGGGAAGAAAAACAAACAACAGGGCCGCGATAAACAAATATGGGATGGTCTTTTTCATTGATAAGCGATTTATCCAAAATGTTCAATCTGCAAAGATAGAATTATTTTTCTTATTTTTGCAATGAATAACCTCGATAAGTATAGAATTCATGAAAAAGCGATGCTGTCTGTTCTTGTTTGTTTTTACCGCTCTGGTGGCTTATTCCCAATCCGTCGACCTGCCTTGCGCCGACTTGGACTACAAGGAAAACGTAAAGTCGGTGCTGCTCTATGCGGACGGGAACCAAAACAAGGAACCGCTGATTCCGCTCGACGACATGCGAAACAGACTCACCCTCTCTTTTGACCTCCTTGGCAATGAGGCTGAAGTGCTGAACTACACCTTCATCCATTGCACCCATGACTGGTACCCCACGGATATCCAAAGAACCAATTATGCCATCGGATTCGACTATGGCCGTGTCGATGATATCCAGTTCTCTCGCAATACCCTCATCGACTATACCCATTATCAACTGACCTTCCCCGAGGAGGATATGATGCCGCTGCTCTCGGGCAACTACCTGCTGATTGTCTACGGCGATGACCTGTCCGAGGAAAACATCTATCTCACCCGTCGTTTCATGGTCTTCGATGAAAAATCCACGATTGAGGTCACGGTGCCACGCTATTGCGACGACTTGTCCTTGAGTGATACCCACCAACAACTGAACGTGAAGGTCGTCATGCCCAACATCATGACGAGCAATATCCAGCAATTCACCCATCTGACCATCCGCCAAAACGGACGATGGGACAATGCCGCCATCGGAATCAAGCCGAGCTTCGTCTATCCGGAATACATCGCCTATGAGCATCACCCGCAGACGGTCTTCGAAAGCGGCAACCAATATCGACGTCTCAACTTCAGCAACTTCTATTTCCAATCGGAAAACATCGCCAGGATCTATCAGACGGACGATTATTACGTCGTTGACTACGCCATCTGCGAATCGCGCGCCCGGAAGCCCTACGTCACCTATGAGGACATCTACGGCGAGAAATACATCTATGTCGCCAATGACGGGCTGGAGACGGATACCGAGGCCGATTATGCTTGGGTGAATCTGTTCCTGCGCTCTCCCTTGCTGCCGGAGGATCTCTATGTGATGGGCGCCATCAACAATTGGAGTTTCGATGACCGCAACCGTATGAATTATGATCCCAAACTGGGCGGATACCTCTGCCAACTCCTGCTCAAGCAAGGTTATTATAACTTCCTGTTCGTCACCGCCGACCGGGAGACTGGTCTGGTCAGCACCGAACTTACCGAAGGCAACCATTGGGAAACCAACAACCTGTACCGTCTATACTTCTATTATTTCAATGCCAATAAAGGCTATGACGAGTTGATTGGCCATACCACCATCAGCTCCCATTGATCCCCCCTCTTGCAAGTTTCCCATGTCCGATCAAGATAGAATCACCCTTTTTTGTGAAGTCCTGCTGCCGATCCCGGTGCCGGGAACCTTTACCTATCGTGTGCCTTATACGTTGAATGAGGCCATACGGGTAGGGCAACGGGTCGTCGTCCAGTTCGGGAAGACCAAGATCATGTCAGGACTTGTCCTCTCGATCACCGACAAGGTGCCGGAAACGGAAGTGAAGTTCCTGATGGACATCCTTGATGACCGACCCATGGTGAATGACCTGCAACTGCGTTTTTGGGATTGGATCAAGAACTATTACCTCTGTCACCTCGGCGAGGTGATGCAGGCCGCCCTTCCGTCGGCATTGAAGCTGAGCAGCGAGTCCATGGTTGCCCTCTCCAAGGACTTCGTCCTCGACAGCATGGCGCTCAACGACTATGAATATCTCATCGTTGAAGCCTTGCAAACCCAGCCGAAACTCACCATCAGTGAGGTAAGCAAGATCATCGGTTTCAAAAAGGTGATGCCTCTGGTCCATACCATGATGGAGAAAAGCATCCTGGTGATGGAGGAGGAGCTGAATGACAAGTACAAGGCGAAATATGATCGCTTTGTCCGACTCTGCCAAACCTACCGCGACGAGTCTTTGCTCCAGGAACTCATGGATGCGCTCTCGAAAAAAGCCTATAAGCAACTGGAGGTGCTGCTGGCCTATCTCGCCTTGGGCGGGACCTGCGACGTCGACCTGAAACTGGCCGATGTGCAGAAGAAAGCCAATGCTTCCAGCACCATCGTCAAGGCCATGGTCGATAAGGGAATCTTTGAAGTCCAGGAACGCCAGGTCAGCCGCCTGAAGGATCTCAAGGCTCAGGTTGACGCCGACTCCATCCAGTTGACCCCAGCCCAGCAACAGGCCTACGATCAGATCCGGGAGGGCTTTGAGGAACATCGCCCGGTGCTCCTCCATGGCGTTACCTCGAGCGGGAAGACCGAGATCTACATCAAGTTGATCAAGGAAACCATCGACCAAGGTAAGCAGGTGCTTTATCTCCTCCCGGAAATCGCCCTGACCGCTCAGATCATCAACCGTCTGAAACGCTTCTTTGGCGACAAGTTGGGCGTGTATCATTCCCGTTATGGCGCCAACGAAAGGGTAGAGGTTTGGCAGCAAGTGCGGGACTTCGCCCAGTCCAAGGACTCCCAACGGCAGGTCATCATCGGTTCAAGGTCCGCGATCTTCCTGCCTTATTCCAATATCGGCCTGATCATCGTTGACGAGGAACACGACAGCAGCTTCAAACAGGTGGATCCCGCCCCTCGCTATCATGCCCGTGACGCCGCCGTGGTGCTTGGAAACCTTCATGGGGCCAATATCCTTCTCGGCTCGGCGACACCCTCCTATGAAAGCTATTTTAACGCCAGAAAGGGGCGCTATCGGCTGGTGGAGATCACGGAACGCTATGGCGGCGTGGAGATGCCGGAGATCATCCTCAGCGACATGCGGGTGGAACGGAAACGGAAGACGATCCAGGCGGATTTCGGCAGCGTGCTTTTGAATGCCGTGAAGGGAACGCTCGAAGACCATCACCAGGCGATCCTTTTCCAGAACCGGCGAGGCTTCTCCCTGAGAGTGGAATGCGACGACTGCCACTATGTGCCTCAGTGTATCAACTGCGACGTGAGCCTGATCTATCACAAGGGCCAGAATGTCCTGAGATGCCATTACTGTGGCTATACCGCCAGCGTCCCCACGGAATGCCCGCAATGCCACAGCACCACTATCAAGATGCACGGATTCGGTACGGAGAAGATCGAGGAAGACCTGAAGACGCTGCTCCCAGAGGCTAAGGTCGCCCGACTCGACTTGGACACCACCCGCTCGAGAAATGATTACCAACAGATCCTTGAAGCCTTCCAAGATAAGGAAACGGATGTGCTGGTGGGCACCCAGATGGTCACCAAAGGCCTCGACTTCGACGCTGTCAAGGTGGTCGGTATCCTCAATGCGGACAATATGTTGTCCTATCCCGACTTCAGGGCACACGAACGCAGTTTCCAACTGATGTCGCAGGTCGCCGGAAGGGCAGGACGAAAAGGATCCCAGGGCAAGGTCATCATCCAGACCTATGAGCCGTCGCATCCTGTGCTTCAGGATGTGCTGCGTAATGACTTTATCGGCCTTTACGAGAAACAGATGCTCAACCGCCAGCAGTTCGGCTATCCGCCTTTCTATCGTCTCGTCATGATCCGTCTCAAGCATAAGGACTACCAGAAACTGAATCCTGCCGCCTCTGCCCTGGCAGGGATGTTGCGTCCGATCTTCAAACAGGATCTGTTGGGACCGGAATATCCCATCGTTTCGCGGGTCAAGAATCTTTACATCAAACAGATGCTGGTGAAGTTCAATCGAGACCATAACGCGCAGCAGGTGAAGACGATCATCATGGACAAGATCCATCAATTCCAACTTAATCCTGATTATAAATCGGTTCAGGTCCAAATCGATGTGGATCCGATGTGATGCTGGCAGCGGCGAAGAGGAAATGTTTTAATTTGCTTGCTTTTAACAAAATAATATCCTAACTTTGAGGGCGTTATTTCGTAACGCTTTAAAGTTCAGGATCATGCAAAATAATAGCCCGTCTTTTAAGCCTTTTAAGATTGGGATCTCCCACGGCGATTTCAATGGCATTTCGTATGAGATCATCCTAAAGACATTCGCGGACTCCCGAATGCTGCAGATGGCTACTCCTATCCTTTACGGACAGTCAAAGGTGCTATCCTACTATAAGAAAAGCCTTGGCGTGGAGGATTTCAACTATTCGCTTACCCGAGACGTGCGACAGGCATGGCAGAACAAGTTCAATATCGTCAACATCACGGATGATGATCTGAAAATCGAACCGGGATTGCTGACGGAACAGGCAGGGAAGATGGCGACCTTATCCTTGAAGAGGGCCGTTGATGACCTGTTGAAAGGCTATCTCGACGCTATCGTGACGGCACCCCTGAATCCCGCCCTCCTGAAATCGGAGAGCTTCCCCTTCGTCGGGCAGTCGGATTACCTCTCCTCGCTCTTTAACCATCAGGATTATCTCGAACTGTTTGTGAGCGACTATCTCAAGATCGGCATGGTGACGCCCGACATCCCCATGAAGGATGCGATCGCTGTGGTCAATAAGGAGATGGTGATGCATAAGCTGATCATCTTGGCCAATGCCTTGAAGAAGGATTTCAACATCAATGCGCCGAAGATTGCCGTTTTGGGCCTAAATCCACACGCTGGTGACGCTGGCCTTGCTGGCAAGGAAGAACAAGACGTCATCGCGCCTGTGGTCGCCATGGCGCAGAAAAACGGCCTATTCGCCTTTGGACCATTCCCATCGGATCGTCTCTTCGCTACAGGGGAATGGAGGAAATATGACGCAGTGTTGGCGATGTATCACGACCAAGCCGTCCTGCCTTTCAAGATGATCTCGGTCAATGGGGGCGCCATCTATACCGCGGGGTTGCCCGTGGTGCGAACAACACCTTACCACGGACCGGCCTACGATATCGCCAACAAGAACGAAGCGTTGCCTGACTCCATGCGACAGGCGGTGTTCCTCGCCTTGGATATCCTAGGCCACCATAAAAAGCAATAAAAAAAGGAGACTCTTTTGAGTCTCCTTTTTTTGATATTCCCCACACGGGATTATTTCACAACGAACTTCTGTGTGTCAGCACCGGCATTGATGAAATAGACGCCGCTGCTCAGAGCAGAGATGTTGATGTTGTTCATGCCGACATGACCTTTCACGGTGTTAACAACCTGTCCGGTGATGGTGTAGATCACGATGTCGGAACTATGATTCAGGCTGACATTCAGTTGCGTGGTGGCCGGGTTGGGGCTGATCGTCATCTTGGTGTTGTTAGAGATTTCAGGAACGCTGACACTCACGTTCGGGAAGATCTCGTTCAGATCATAGAGATAACCCACGTAGAAATTGTCGCCGGGATCGGCGTCTTCGGAGTTGTTGGAGTATTGGACGTAAGAGCCAGGGATCTCGTCAACTTGGGCTACGACGACCAGCTCATTGCCGATGACAGCAGCCTGAGGATAAACCATCTCGGCGTTTTCATACATCCAATAGTCATCGCCAGCGCAGAGAGAAACCATGTTGCCCCAAGTCAAACCACCGTCTTCGGAGTAGTTGGCAAAGAGGTGATAGTAGTATTTTTCGTTGACGGAGCAGTTCTCATCGAGCATGGCCCAGACAATGACTAAGTCCTCTGAATTGGGGACTTGGCAGAGCACCGGGAAGGAGGCGATGCCTTGGTAATAGGTGCCGTGTTTGCTGCCTTCACCATTGCCGCCCGTGATGTTCATTTCTTCAGCGGTGTTGTAGTCTTCGATATTGCCGTTGGCATCCAGAGGAACCATGTAGCCCATATATTCTGGCCACGGATCATGGGTGGCGTCACTCCACCACCACATGCCAGCGTAAATGTCTTGATAGAGGTAGGCGGTATCCAAGATGAAAGGCTCGCCAGGGACGAGGTTGCCCGGGATGGCGCTGACCGCTTGACCTTCTGGGTTGTAGACCAGGTTGTCACCCCAGTAGGCGACGCCGCCAAGGCCAGGATAGTAATAACTGTTGTCGGGGGTGCCGGTACCGGCATTCCAGCCATAAGCGACTTTCAGGCAGTCGCCAAACCACAAGGCAGAGTTACAACGAGGATAGAAGAACCAGTCGGAGGTGTCGATGCCGTGGATGTTCGGGTGGGAATAGAACACCTTGCGGTTCCAGGTCTCACCGTTGTCATCGCTGTAGATGACCATGCCGTCGGACCATTGGCTGCTGAGGACAAGAGAGAGACGGTTGTTGTCGGTGGTCTCCATCCAGTAGGCGCAGTTGGGTTGGAAGTCAAGACCGTATTCCGCAGTCAGGTAAGGAAGAATGACATTCTGCTTGTCCCAGGTCTGGCCGCCGTCCATGGAACGGAAGTAGATCAGTGGGTCGGAGACGCCTTCAGCGCCGGGGACATCGGTATGTCCGTTGGCGGTGACGATGACGTGGATGATGTCGCGGTTGGCGCCAGAGGTCATCACATTGGGCCAGGTGGGAGAGTAGGTGTTGTCCAAAGCGCTGGTGGGAGCCATGGATTCTGCGGTGACACTCTCTCTGTCTTCAGTAACGTAGACATGGCATTCGGTGGCGGTGTGGGCTGCTACGACAAGGCCATTCTCTCCATAACGAGCGATGGTGCCGAAACCGGTCTTCTCATTTTCGACACGGCCTTCTGAGGAAGACCATGTGCCAGTGTTGCCATCATAGCTGACGATGCCGGTGCCACGGGTGTTAAAAGCGGCATCTGCAGCAGTCGTGAATCCGAAGTCGACCTTGCCATTGTTCCAGTTGATCGTCCAGGTACGTGCAGCGTCGTTGGTCTGCCAGTCGTAGAAGGTCTGCTGGAGCTCTTCACCTTCGACTCTTAGAAGGTTATCCTGAGGTTGAACGTTTTGTAAAGTCTCCATGCTTTCAACACGGCTCGGTTTCATGATCCGCTCGGCTTTGGGCCTGTAGTCTGTTTTTGATGATTTCATGATTTGGGCATAGCCAGCGCTGGCTACGGCCAAGACCATCATTAGGGTAAATAGTTTTTTCATTTTTTTTTGATTTTTGCTAAAATAAATGATTGTTCTAAAACGGAAAAAAGAAGGAGACTCGAAAGCCTCCTTCTTCTTTTAGATGTCAGTTGTGATGATTATTTCACAACGAACTTCTGAGTGTCAGAGCCAGCGTTGATGAAATAGACGCCGCTGCTCAGTGAGGAGATGTTGATGGTGTTCATACCAACATGACCCTTCATGCTGTTGACCATTTGACCGGTGATGGTGTAGATCACGATGTCAGCGTTCTGGTTCAGGCTGACATTCAGCTGAGTGGTAGCCGGGTTGGGGCTGACCGTCATCTTGGTGTTGTGAGCAACCTCAGGAACGTCGAGGGTGGCGTTCGGGAACAGTTCGTTCAGGTCGAAGAGATAGCCCATGTAGTAGTTGTCACCACCTTCGGTGTCGTCGGATTGGACAAATGAGCCAGTGCCTTCGTCAACTTGAGCCACAACGGCCAGTTGGCCATTGATCACGGCAGCTTGAGGATAGGTCATCTCGCTGTTTTCATACATCCAGTAGTCATCGCCAGCGGTGAGATTCACCATGTTGCCCCAAGTGAAGCCACCGTCAGAAGAAGCGTTTGCGAAGAGGTGATAGTACCACAGACCGGCACCATCATGCTTGTTTTCATCCAGCATAGCCCAAACGGCTACCAGGTCGGATGATCCAGGAACTCTGCAAAGCGCAGGCCATGCAGCGATACCTTGGTTGTAGTGAGCGTGGTTGCCACCTTCGCCGTTACCACCAGTGATGTTCATTTCTTCAGCGGTGTTGTAGTCTTCGACTTCACCGGTTTCGTTGTCCAGAGGAACCATGTAGCCAATGTATTCAGGC
>JAEEGL012773149.1_pt1 | contig 16038 bp, 13 predicted proteins | sample 9134231 | NCBI WGS metagenome assembly JAEEGL01 (sample SAMN16246548, study PRJNA631951) | gut metagenome | biome: gut microbiome; feature: rumen; material: fiber-attached | host: Bos | place: Iran: Karaj | collected 2018-10 | reverse complement strand
CATGGGCATTGGCGGTGAGTTGTCGAACGGCGAGAAGCACGACGGCCGTGCTCCTGACTACGACGACGGGTCAACGATGGGCGAGAACGGTTTGGAGGGCTTGAACGGTGACATTCTGATATGGTATCCCGTGCTGGGTCGTTCCTTCGAGCTTTCGACGATGGGTATCCGTGTGGATAAGGAAGCGCTGCTGCGTCAGCTGAAGATTGCCCACAAGGAGGAGCGTGAGCAGCTGTATTTCCACCAGAAGTTGCTGAACGATCAGTTGCCCCTGTCGATTGGCGGCGGTATCGGTCAGAGCCGTCTGTGTATGGTGCTGCTGCACAAGGGTCACATCGGCGAGATTCAGGCTTCGATATGGCCGGACGATATGCGTGCCGCCTGCAAGAAATTAGGAATGACGCTGATTTAATTGAGAACTGACAATTGAGAATTGACAATTGAGTCAGGCGAGTTCCAGTGCAAACATTTCCCTCAGTTTCCCGACTGAGGGATTTTGTTGTTCCATCATCTCGAACTGTTCGCGTCGGGTCATGACCTTCACCTGTTCGTGGTGTTCTGCTATGCGGATGTTGAGGGTGATGGCGTTGTTGTGGAGATAGAGCTTCAGCGTGTTGACGATGCTGCCCTTGATTTGTTCCATCTGGTCGAAGGCCAGCTGGTTTTCCACGACGACTTCTACGGTGGGGAACTCGGTGATAGTGGGGGTCATGTTCTTCATGCGAGCCGCTATGCCGCTGAGTTTCTGCGGCATGCGGATGCACATCGAGAGCCATTGCAGCTGCAGGTCCTGTTGTGAGAACTGCTGCTGCTCGGCTTTAGGTTTGGCGTTGGGGTCGGCGGCATCCAGTGTGCCGGGGATGATGACCATTTTCTTGGGCTTGCCCATCTCGCGGATGTTGTTCCACGAGAATCCGATGCTGCTCTTCAGTTTCGGAGCGGCCTTTGCCGGCTGCTGCTGTTGCGGTGTGGCAGTAGCGGGTGGGGTGGTAGTCACAGGCTCAGCGGCGGCCACCTGCGGAGCTGCCTGCTTTGGCTGAGATTGTGCTACCAGTTGCTTAAACAGGGATTTCAATCTTCTGGGCCTACGCCCATTGCTTGGCCCCTCGTCGGGCTGTGTGATCTGTGCCACTTCTATGAGTGTGAGCTCTACGAGCAGCCGTTTGTTGCTGGCTTGCCGGTAGTTGATGTCGCACTGGTTCATGAGTCGCAATGCCTCGTAGAGCATGCGGCTTTCGCATTTCTGTGCCTGCTGCTGGTAGCGCTGGCGCTGTTGGTCGCTGACCTCCAGGAGCGGCAGCGTCTGCGCATCCTTGGCCATCAGCACGTTGCGCACATGCTTGGCCAATCCCTGCACGAGCAATCCTGGGTCGAAGCCCTTGCTGATGACGGTGTTGAGCAGCACCATGATGTCGGCCACCTTATTATTAATAGAGAGGTCGATGATCTGGAAGTAGTATTCTGAGTCGAGCACGTTGAGGTCCTCGATGACTTTCTGGTAGGTGATGTTGCCCTGACAGAAGGATACTGCCTGGTCGAAGATGCTCAGCGCGTCGCGCATGCCGCCGTCGGCTTTCTCGGCGATGACGGCCAGTGCCTCGTCCTCACAGGTGATGCCCTCCTTGGCAGCCACCGACTTCAGGTGGTCGATGGTGTTGCGCACCGTCATTCGCTCGAAGTCGTAGATTTGGCACCGGCTGAGGATGGTGGGCAGAATCTTGTGCTTCTCGGTGGTTGCCAGTATGAAGATGACGTGTGCGGGCGGTTCCTCCAGCGTCTTGAGGAATGCGTTGAAGGCTGCCGTTGACAGCATGTGCACCTCGTCGATGATGAACACCTTGTACTTGCCGACCTGCGGTGGTATGCGCGTCTGCTCCATGAGTGTCTTGATGTGCTCCACGGAGTTGTTGCTGGCCGCGTCGAGCTCGAAGATGTTGAACGACCGCTGTTCGTTGAATGCCTGGCACGACTCGCATTGTCCGCAGGCTTCGCCGTCGTCGGTTGGCGACAGACAGTTGATGGCCTTGGCGAAAATACGTGCGCAGGTGGTCTTTCCGACGCCACGGGGGCCGCAGAACAGGTAGGCGTGAGCCAGTTTTCCGCTCTTGACGGCATTCTTCAGCGTGGTGGTCAGCGCCTGCTGTCCCACGACGGTGTCGAACGAGGTGGGGCGGTATTTTCTGGCCGAAACGATATACTCTTCCATAGTAAAAAATAATATTTGGCTACAAAGGTACGAAAAAAATGAGAAATGAGAAATGAGAAATGAGAAATTTTTCGTACCTTTGCCGCAGAAAAGAGAAAAGTCATGAAGAAACTTCGCAACATCGTGAGCCGCATCTACCATATCAAGGCTCTGAAATACATCGTGCTCACCGTCATTGCCGTCGTGTTGATAGGTTTTGTCGATGAGAACAGCGTGTGGAATCATTTCCGCAACAAGCAGCGCATCAGCGACTTGACCGAGGAGATTGAGGCGTACTCCAACCTCAACAAGAAGAACTGCGAGCAGTTGCGCATGCTGGAAGCCGACCCGAAGGCGATGGAGAAGATTGCCCGCGAGCGTTACTTCATGAAGGCTGACGACGAGGACATCTTCGTGCTCGAAGACGACCCCAAGAACACCAACATCCTGAGCAATGAGACAGTTGAGTAAGACTGAGACGGCGCTGCTGCTGACGGGCGGCCTGCTGATGGTGGTGGGTTCGGGTGCCTACATGCTGTTGCAGCAGTGGGCGTGCTACGTGTTCTCTGTCGGTGCCCTGCTGTTTGTCGCCATGCAGCTTCGCCAGCGCTACGAGGGCAACGACTTCACCATTCGCCGTTTGCGCCGCCTGATGATCGTCAGCGACGTGCTGTTTCTGCTGTCGGCGTTGCTGATGATAGCCAACCAGTCGAATTTCCTGCCGTTCGATTACTTGTCTTATTTAAGATATGTACGCAACAACTGGATAGTGGCGTTGCTGATTGCTGCCGTCTTGCAGCTCTACGTGAGCCACCGTATTGCAAATGAACTGGAAAAGGCAAAAAAACGCTAAATCTTTGCACAAATGTTTTAAATTGCGCAAATATTTTTCCATATTTCGATATATCGTTGTACATTTGCAGAGGTAAAATCGAAAAAATATCTATGAACAGAATACTTTTTGCATCTGCCGTAGTGGCCTTGTTAGCGTCGTGTGCCAGTTCCTACCGCGTGGAAGGAACGTCATCGGTGTCGGCCCTCGACGGAAGCAAGCTCTATCTGAAGGCTATCAAGTCCGGCCAGTTGCGTAACATCGACTCCTGTGACGTCGTGCACGGTGAGTTCCATTTCGCCGGATTGCTGGATACCGTCCGTATGGCAAACCTTTACATGGACGAAGAGAGCATCCTGCCCGTTGTCCTTGAGGAGGGCGACATCACCGTGCGCATCAGCCCTGCCGGCCAGAGTGTCGGCGGTACGCCGCTGAACGACAGCCTTTACAAGTTCATCGACCGCCATAACCAGCTCATCAACCTCATGGACGAGTTGGGACACAAGCAGAACCAGATGATTCTCGACGGTATTGACGAGCAAACCATCGGTGAAGAGATAGAGGCCGAAGCCAACCGCATTACCGCTGAGGAAGACCAGCTGGTGACGAAGTTCATAGAGGCCAACTACGACAACGTGCTGGGTCCTGGTGTCTTCATGATGCTGACCAGCCAGTACCCGTATCCCGTACTGACGCCGCAGATAGAATACCTCATGTCGAGGGCTACCAAGAACTTCAAGGAAGACCCCTACGTGCGCGAATACTACAGTGCTGCCCAGGAGAACGAGGCCCGCATGAACGGTACCAGTGAGGCAGGGGCGCCGGCACCTGCCGTCCCTGACAGCGTGGCACCCGCTTTGGCACCTGCTCCGCTGACTAACGTGCCCAAGCAATGAAGACACTGGTTAAGGGAGGGCGCATCGTCAACGAGGGCCGTACGTTTGACGGCTGCATCGTCATTGACGACGGAAACATCACAGAGATTACCAAGCAACAACCCGAAGCACCGTTTGATGAGACAATCGATGCTTCGGGGTGTTATGTTTTGCCGGGCATCATCGACGACCACGTGCATTTCCGCGAGCCAGGGCTGACCGACAAGGCCGACATCGACAGCGAGAGCCGTGCAGCGGCTGCCGGTGGCGTGACCAGCTATTTCGACATGCCCAACTGCGTGCCGCAGACAACTACCCTCGACACCTTAGAAGAGAAGTTCGCGCTGGCCGGCAAGAAAAGCCACGTCAACTACTCCTTCTTCTACGGTGCCACCAACGACAATGCCGACACCTTCGCCCAGCTGCCTGCCGGACGCATTCCCGGCATCAAGCTGTTCATGGGTTCTTCGACGGGCAATATGCTCGTTGACCGTGACGAGTCGCTGGAGCGCATCTTCCGCAGCTGTCGGCTGCCGCTGATGGTGCATTGCGAAGATACGGACATCATCAACCGCAACATGGCGGCTGCCCGCGAGGCTTGGGGTGACGACCCTCCCGTGGCGCTGCATGCCATGATACGCAGCGATGAGGCGTGCCTCGCGTCAACGCAGAAGGCTGTGCAGCTGGCCAAGAAGTACGGTACGCGGCTGCACATCGCCCATATCTCGACGGCGGAGGAATTAGAGAGCCTCCCCCCAACAAGCTTCCCCCTAACCCTCTCCAAAGGGAGGGGGAATATCACCGCTGAGGCTTGCGTCGGCCACCTCTACTTCACGCAGCTCGACCATGAGCGGCTGGGTGCCAGGATCAAGGTGAACCCTGCCATCAAGACGCCTGTCGATCAGTACATATTGCGCCAGGCACTCACGGACGGCCGCATCAGCGTCGTCGCTACCGACCATGCGCCCCATCTGCTGTCGCAGAAGTCGGGCGGCTGCTGCCGTGCTGCGTCGGGCATGCCGATGATTCAGTTCTCACTGGTCACCATGCTGGAACTGGTTGACGAGGGTGTGCTGACCATCGAGCGGATGGTGGAGCTGATGTGCCACAATCCTGCCCGCCTGTTCAGCGTCCGTCAGCGCGGATTCCTGCGTCAGGGCTATCGTGCCGACATCGCCATTGTGCGTCCTCACAGCCCGTGGACGGTTACCCGCGACGTCATTCAGAGCAAGTGCGGCTGGAGCCCGATGGAGGGTCACGAGTACCAGTGGCGCGTCGAGCGTACGCTCTGCAACGGCCATACCGTTTACAGTCAGGGGCAGGTCGATGGCACTTATATCGGTGAAGAAATCAGTTTTGACAGATGATAGCGCGTTTCGCCATACCGTTTTTCCTTGTCATGGGGTTCGTCGTCGTTCCCCTGTTGTGCTGTCTGCTTGGGCGCCTGCTGTTGCCGAAGAAGGCACGGCGCGTCTTTGCCCTCGCGTGTACTATTATTATATGGGGGGCGGTGGCTTACGGCATGCTGGTCGGTTTTCAGCAGTTTCAGGTGCGCTACGTCGAGTTTGCCAGCAGCGACCTGCCGGCAGCCTTTGACGGCTATCGCATCGTGCAGTTTACCGATGCCCATGTGGCTTCGATGACCGGTCACAACCAGTGGATGTTGCAGCGTGCCGTCGATAGTATCAATGCCCAGCATGCCGATGCCGTCGTCTTTACGGGCGACATGCAGAACATCCAACCTGAAGAACTGGCGCCGCAGATTCCCTATTTCCGTCAGCTGAAGGCCCGCGACGGCGTCTTTGCCGTGTTGGGCAACCACGACTATGCCGTCTATCAGACGGGTGACGAACAGGAGAAGGAACGCAACTGCCGGCTGACCGTCGATGCCATCCGTCAGATGGGCTTCGACCTGCTGTTGAACGAACACCGCATCATCCGTCGCGACACGGACAGCATCGTCATTGCCGGCATGGAGAACTGGGGCACCACGAAGCGCATGCCGCGACGCGGCGACGTAGAGAAGACGCTCTCTGGCATCACACATCATCCCTCATCCCCCATCCCTCATCCCTCAAACATCAGCCCTCAGCCATCATCCATCACACATCATCCATCATCCCCCTTCATCGTCATGCTACAGCACGACCCGACCTGCTGGCGCGAGAAGATACTGCCCGAATGTAATGCCCAGCTGACGCTCAGCGGCCATACCCACGGCGGTCAGATGTCGCTGTTCGGCCTTTCGCCCGTAGTGCTGAAATATAGGGAGTGGGGTGGAATGACCTATGAGGGCTCGCGTGCCATCTACGTCTCAACGGGATTGGGTGCGCTCATCCCCTTCCGCCTCGGTTTGCCGGGCGAAATTGTTGTCATCACATTAAAAAGTAAAAAGGTAAATAAGTAAAAAGGTAAAAAAGTAAATACGTAAACGCTTCTCATGAAATACCTATATCGCATTTATCAGGTTTTTATCGCTTTCCCCGTCACCATTCTGATGACCATCTGGACGGCCATCCTCGTCGGCGTGGGGTGTACCTTCGGCAACGGCCACTTCTGGGGTTACTATCCTGGACGCTGGTGGGCGCGTACCATCACGCGGGCCTTCCTGCTGCCCGTCAAGGTCGAGGGGCGCGAGCATCTGGAACCCAACCAGTCGTACGTCTTCGTGGCCAACCATCAGGGCGCTTTCGACATCTTCCTGATTTACGGCTTCTTAGGTCGTAACTTCAAGTGGATGATGAAGTATCAGCTGAAGAAGATACCCTGCGTGGGATATGCCTGCCAGAAGTCGCACCAGATATTCGTCGATAAGCGCGGCCCCAGCAAGGTGCGTGCCACCTACGAGGCTGCCCGCCACATTCTGAAGACGGGCAATTGCAGCGTCGTCGTATTTCCTGAGGGTGCCCGTTCGTTCACTGGCCACATGGCGGAGTTCCGCAAGGGTGCCTTCGCGCTGGCCGATGAGTTGCAGCTGCCGGTCGTTCCGCTGACCATCAACGGCTCGTTCAACGTCATGCCCCGTACTCGCGACTGGCACTTTGCCACGTGGCATCCGCTGTCGCTGACCATTCATGCACCCATCTATCCCGTCGGACAGGGGCCGCAGAATATCCAAGCCACCATGCATCAGGCCTACGACAGCGTCATGTCAGCCCTCGTGCCGGAGTACCAGGGGTTTGTCGAGAATCCTGACCAGTAAAAAAATACCCCTCTAAGATTAGAGGGGGTAGGGGGCGTTGATAATCGACTCCCCTCCTTCAAAAGGAGGGGTAGGGGTGGTTGATAAATCAATCTTGAATATTGGGGTACTTTCGCGTCCAACCGTCCCACCGCAGCCGCATGACGCCGAAGAACGCCTCGCCGAAGATGCCACCCGACATCTTCGACACTCCCTCGCGGCGGTTGACGAAGATGACCGGCACCTCCTTGATCTTGAAGCCGATCTTGTATGCCGTAAACTTCATCTCAATCTGGAAACCGTAGCCCTTGAAGCGTATTTTGTCCAACTCGATGGTTTTCAGTACGCGACGCTTATAACACTTGAAGCCAGCCGTCGTGTCGTGCACCGTGAAGCCCGTGACGAACCGCACGTACTTCGAGGCGAAATACGACATCAGCACGCGGCCGATGGGCCAGTTCACCACGTTCACGCCCGACACGTAGCGTGAGCCGATGGCCACGTCATAGCCCTCGTCGGCACATGCCGAATAGAGGCGCGGCAGGTCGTTCGGGTCATGGCTGAAGTCGGCGTCCATCTCGAAAATATAGCCGTAGTCGTGCTCCAGCGCCCACTTGAAACCTGTGATGTAGGCAGTGCCTAACCCGAGTTTTCCGCTGCGCTCCAGGATGAACAGCCGGTCGCTGAACTCCTCCTGCGCCATCATGCCCTTGACAATGGCTGCCGTACCGTCGGGCGAACCGTCGTCAATCACCAGGATGTGGAAACACTTTTCCAAGCCAAACACGGCCCGGATAATCTTTTCGATATTCTCCTTCTCGTTATACGTCGGAATGATAACGATGCTGTCGCTTGCGTGCATACTACTCAATGTTTAATGCTTAATGCTTAATTTGTATGCAAAGTTACTGAATAAAAACCGAACCGCCAAAGAAAAGTGTAATTTTTTCAATACCATTTGTCATGTCAAGTTATCAAAAATCCTATCAGTTGAAGTAACAAGCACTTATCAAATTGACATAAATCAAAAACGACACAATTTTTATTCAAAAAAACTTGCACGAAATCCGAAAACTTCCTATCTTTGCACCGTCGAAAGGTTAAACTGTCGGCAAAATCGTATAGCATCTAACAAAAAAGATATATTTTTTTGATTTGTTTTAGTAGATTAGTTTTTAAGTAGTTTGTTTGAGAAACCGATTGTCGTGAGACAGTCGGTTCTTTGCGTTTTTAAATTCCCCCTCTATGATTAGAGGGGATCAGGGGGCGTTGAATGCCCCGTCCTCCACTTTTTTGTGCATTCGACTTCACCACAGGTGACGTGCACTACATCGGTGAGACTCCCTCCGACACGAAGGGCTGGGTATATGACGAGATATTCACATCAAACTCCATCTCACTGGAGGCTGTCACTGGTAATTCTCCTTCAAGGATCTATGCCGACAACAACAGAGGCAACTGCTTCGTAATCTATAAGGATGGTCTCTTGACAGTTCGTGCTCCCCAGGGTATGGCTGTCACAAAGGTCGAGTTCGAGATGGCTGGTAACAGCAACATCAAGAAGTTCAGTTCTTCTTCCGGAAGCATCTCAGACCTTACATGGAACGGCAATGCTGAGGGCGTTCGCTTCACTCAGGGCGCTACAAGCTATCTGGCATCTATTGCCGTAACTATTGCAGGAAATGACGGGAACACCGTTACCCTGCCAGTCTTCGAGTATGAAGATTGTCAGAACATCGCAGCCTTCAACGCTTTGGCCGACGGTCAGCGTGCACGAGTAAGAATTAGCGACGCACAAGTTATCGGCAAGTCTTCCGACGGCGTTACCACAGCATGGATTCAGGACGCTACAGGCGGTGCTGCAGTAAGATACTCGTCAATCGTTGACAAGCTGGAGGTCGGCAAGAGCATCTCCGGTTCATTCATCGTGAATAAGTCTAATAATTTGATGAGAGAGACCGAGGGTACTGCCGACAGCGAGGTTCAGCTTCAGGATATGCAAGGCGACTACTACATCGTAGAGGGTACTATTACAGACGTCAACGTTCCTGAGAACCTCAACCGCTTGGTGAAGATTACGGGCGCTTCATTTGTTGCTACCAGCGCCTCTGCTGGAATCCTGACACAGGGCGACGTCAAGATTGCCGTGAACAATGGTTCCACGTCCTCCATCGACGCGCTGTACAAGATTGAGGACACTTGGGTGAAGGACGAGACGAAGATGGACGACGTCACCATCCTCGCCATCCTGTCAGCCAAGAACACTACCACGAACCAGCTGCTTCCACTCTCGATGACCAGCGGATCAGCAACAGGCATCACCAGTGTGAAGACATCCACCCCAATGGAGAGCATTTACAACCTCATGGGTGTCCGCATCAGTCAGTTGAAGCGTGGTATAAATATTGTCAACGGACAGAAGGTAATGGTCAAATAAGTAAATATTACTGATTAATGTCATAGGTGATGGACAAAGGAAAGGGGCCGTGGAAACCGGTTGACCCCATGCGGCACCATCGTGAGAACGGATGGGATTACCGAGGGCGTGCCATTTATCATTTCACGTTACCTGTGGAGGGGCGCTATCCGCTGTTTGGAACACTGGAAGGCGAGAGTGCCGAAACGGCTTTTGTGAGGCTCAACGATTTCGGGCGACGCGTGTGTCAGATGCTCGGTGGGCTTGCGCAGTTCTACAAGGTGAAAGGCTATGCCATGAAAGTGCTGGCACAGATGGTCATGCCTGACCATGTGCATTTGGTAATTCAGGCGCTGGAACCGCTTCCGCAAAGCATCGGGGCGGTGGTGCGGGGCTTCAAGAGCGGATGCACTAAGGTTTATAAGGAGGAGTACTATTGCAGCGGCGAGAACGCCGCTGAAGTGCACGTGGAGCCACGGACGGGAGACGCGAGGGCGAATGGGGAGCCACGGACGGGAGACGCGAGGACGAACGGGGAGCCACCTGTGCATTTTGCCCGCATTTTTGCGGGCAGGGGTAGTATTTGGCAGCAGGACGCTACCTATTATCATGAACGCATCCTTCATGCGCCAGGACAGTTGCGCAGGATGATTGACTATGTGAAGGACAATCCGCGCCGTCTCTGGCTGAAGAGCCACAACCCAGACCTCTTCAAACTGCATAGGCGAACGGAGGCTGCTGGCTTGTCGTTCACTTCGATGGGTAATCATTTCCTCCTCAACTGGCCCGATTGCCAAACGGTGGAAATGTCACGTAGTGCCACCCATGGGCAGATTGAAGAGCGGCTTCGCACGGCAGTGGCGGCGGCGCATAACGGTGCGGTCACCTATACGGGGGCTATCAGCAAGGGCGAACATATCATCGCCCGTTCTTTGCGCGAGCAAGGCTATCCGCTGGTAGTGCTACTGAATGATGGTTTCCCCAAAGAAGGATCTCCCCATGAACGTTACTATAAACCAGGCGGTGTCTATTTCGAGGCGTGTTCGAAGGGTCAACTGTTGCTGTTGGAGCCTACCGAGCAGTCGTTTCTCGATGCTTCTATACAAAATGCTGTCGAAGAGACATTACGTCGTAAGGCAGAAGAACGCCACTACTGTTATGCGCCCATTCCGGTAACCTCTCAGCGTTATCGCTTTATGGCACTCAATGAGATGGCAAAGCGGTTATGCCAACAAAAATCAGAATAACAGCATTGCCTTCCAGAACATCAGAATAACAGCATTGCCTTCCAGAATATCACGCCCCTGAACGTGAATAAAAAGAAGAGGTGAAAAAAATGCGAATTTATTTTGCGTTTTCGCGCGTTTTTCGTACCTTCGCAGCATGAATAGGAAAATGCTATTGACAGCGAGCCTGGTGTTGTTGTCGTTGGGAGCGGCGGCACAGCCGTCTGACGATGACAGCCGCCAGGGAGCGAACTACCGTCCGGAAGGCCGCGCCTTCGTGTCGGTGAACGGTACTAACCTCTATACCCGTGCCCTCTACGGAGGTCATACGGAGTATCGTGTGGAGACCGGCGACCGTCCCGTGTTTGCCATTTTCAAGAAGAACAACCACCGCAACATCCGTTTCCGCGTGAACGACATCGCCATTGACTCGACGGCCTACTGTGAGGCACGCTATGAGGACGGCATGCGCAGCTACACGGTGCGCGACGGTCGCTGGGGCAAGAATGCCTCGCTGCGCGTCAGGGTGGTGGCAGGTACGACGGCCGAGGAGGTGCTGTGGCGCTTCCAGGTGACGGGCTTCTCTGCTCCTGTGCGCTTAGAGACGGTGGTCAGCGGCATCAATAAGACAAGGCTGCACCGCAACGGCGACTTAGGCGTTGACCCCATAGATGCCTTCGAGGCTGACGGCAAGGCACCCCTGCAGCGCATCAGCCAGACGTTCGACGAGACGGCTTACGTCGTCTGCGAGGGCACTAAGGCCGTGAACAAGGGCGAGCGCGAATGCGTGCACCGTTTCGACGATGCCGTAGAGGTGATGCGCCAGTTGGCCTCGCGCATACAGTTCAACACCCCCGACCCTTATATCAATACACTGGGCGGTGCACTGGTGGTGGCTGCCGACGGCGACTGGGACGGCGACACGTGGCTGCACGGCTGCATCGGCTGGCGCATGCCGCTGGCCGGTTGGCGTGCTGGCTATCTGGGCGACGTGCTGGGATGGCCCGACCGTGCGGTGAGCCACTTCAACGCCTACGCTGAGAGTCAGGTGAAGAACGTTTCGCCCGACATTCCGCACCCCACGCAGGACTCGACGCAGAACATGGCACGTGCCGAGAAGCGGTGGCACACGCAGATGTACAGCAACGGCTACATCTGCCGCAATCCGCACCGCAACGACCAGATGCACCACTACGACATGAACCTGAACTACATTGACGAGTTGCTCTGGCACTTCCAGTACGATGCCGACAAGGAGTATCTGCGCAAGATGTGGCCGGTGCTGAAGAGCCATCTGGAGTGGGAAAAGCGCAACTTCGACCCCGACGGCGACTACCTGTACGATGCCTATTGCTGCATCTGGGCGTCGGATGCCCTCTATTATAATGGTGGCGGCGTGACGCACTCGTCGGCCTATATGTATCGTGCCAACATGCTGGCGTCGCGCATCGCGGAGCTGTTAGGCGAGGACGGCCGCAAATACTACAACGAGGCGACAGCCATCCTGACGGCTATGGACCGGCGGCTGTGGCTGAAGAACAAGGGCTACTGGGCAGAGTATCAGGACCTGATGGGCCTGAAGCGCGTCCACGAGAGTGCCGCCGTATGGTCGGTATATACCCCCATCGACTGTGAGGCCTGTACGCCGCGTCAGGCCTTCCTGGCTACCAAGTATGTTGACCGCGAGATACCCCACATCGCCATGGAGGACACCGACCTGCAGACAATAGCCACCTCGAACTGGATGCCCTATTCGTGGAGCATCAACAACGTGGCGGCTGCCGAGGTGATGCACACCGCACTGGCTTACTTCAAGGCAGGACGCTCGGAAGAGGGATTCCGCCTGATGAAGGCCAACGTCATTGACCAGATGTATCAGGGACAGTCGCCCGCCAACTTCGGACAGGTCAGTAACTACGACGCTGCCCGTGGCGAGTGTTACCGCGACTTCGGCGACTGCATCGGCATATCGGCACGCACGCTCATTCAAGGCCTCTACGGCATCCAGCCGGAGGCACTCTACGACCGTTGCATCATCCGTCCCGGATTCCCCGAAGCCTGGGACAGCGCCTCCATCCATACGCCCTATCTGGATTACAGCTACCACCGCAACGGCAATGAGATGGTGTATCAGATTACACAGCGCTTCGCAAAGCCGCTGACCATCGTGCTGCGCCAGAATCTGGGCATGGGCGAGTATCGTGACATTCGCGGCACGGCCGAGCAGCATCAGGTGATCCGTGTAAAGGCACCTGTCCGCCTGCCCGAGGTGAAGTTGTACCAAAGCTACCGGGTGGAGACGGAAACTGCCGACTACGGATTGGACGAACCCAAGGAGGGCGTGAAATACAAGAAGGTGGAAATCGACAAACTGCTGAACGCCAACGTCAGCGACATCTTCAAGCAGCAGTACCGCTCGCCGCGTCCGCCCTATACCACGCTGCAGATTCCGCTGCAGGGAGTAGGGGAGTGGTGCCATCCGAAGACGCTGCCCGTCATTGACGACTCCGTGTTCCGCTCGAAGATTGTCAAGGAGGAGTTCTTCGTCAAGGGCGTACCCTTCCGCACACTGCCTCAGGGGCACAACATCGTCTATACCTCGCTGTGGAACAACTATCCCGACAGCGTTGACATACCCCTGAGTACCTCGGCGTCGAGGGCGTGGCTGCTGATGGCAGGCAGCACCAACCACATGCAGTGCCGCATCGCCAACGGCATCGTCGTGGCACGCTATAAGGACGGCACGGCCGATACCCTGCAGCTGGTGAACCCCGACAACTGGTGTCCCATCGAACAAGACTACTACGTCGATGGCATCGCCTTCCGTGCCGTGATGCCAAGTCCCTACCGCATTGCACTGGCCTCGGGCATCGTCAGCCGCGACCTGGGCACAGAGTTGGGCATAGAGGGCGTAGAGCCGCGAACCATTCCGGGTGGTGCTGCCCAGATGCTGAGCATGCGGCTCAACCCGAGGAAGAAACTGGTGGGTCTCACGCTGCGCACACTCTCCAACGATGTCGTGATAGGACTGATGGCGGTGACGCTGGAATAAATGAGCAATGAGAAATGAGCAATGAGCAATGAGAAATTGATACTGTTGAGTTTTGACACCGAGGAGTTTGACGTACCCCGTGAACACGGTGTGGACTTCTCGCTGGAAGAAGGCATGAAGGTGTCTGTAGAAGGTACCAACCGAATCCTGGACGTGCTGAAGCAGAATGGCGTCAGGGCCACCTTCTTCTGTACCGGCAATTTCGCGGAACATGCCCCGCAGGTGATGCAGCGCATCATGGACGAGGGCCACGAGGTGGCGTGCCACGGTGTTGACCACTGGCAACCGAAAGCCACCGACTTTGCCGAGAGCAAGGAGATCGTGGAGCGCGTCACCGGCTGTACCGTCTATGGCTACCGCCAGCCACGCATGTTTCCCGTCAGCGACAGCGAGATAGCCCGTGTCGGCTACCGCTACAACTCGTCGCTGAACCCTGCCTTCATTCCTGGCCGCTACATGCACCTGACGGCTCCCCGCACATGGTTCATGAAGGGCGACGTCATGCAGATACCCGCCTCGGTCACTCCGTGGGTGCGCTTCCCCCTGTTCTGGCTGGCCCTGCACAACCTGCCTGAGGACCTGTACCACTGGCTGGTGCGCCGCACGCTGAACCACGACGGCTACTTTGTCACCTATTTCCATCCGTGGGAGTTCTACGACCTGAAGGAGCACCCGGAATACAAGATGCCGTTCATTATCCGCAATCACAGCGGCCGGCAGATGATGGAGCGACTCGACCGTCTGGTCAAGATGCTGCAGCAACGGCACCATGAGTTTGTCACGTTTACAGAATTCTATAAAGGTAAAGTGAATGATTAGACTTGCTACTGTTTCACCCTGCTATAATGAGGAGGCGGTGCTGCACCAGTCAGTAGAACGGCTGACGGCACTCTTTCAGCGGATGATAGCCGACGGCCTCATTGCCGACGACTCGATGATGGTGTTCGTCAACGACGGCAGCCGCGACCGTACCTGGGAGATTATCAGCCAGTTGCACGGCGAGAACCGCTACGTCAGGGGCATCAATCTGGCTCGCAACGTGGGTCATCAGAATGCCATCATGGCCGGCATGATGACTGCCCGTGAATGGGCCGATGCCGTCATCACCATCGATGCTGACCTGCAGGACGACATCGAGTGCATCCCCCAGATGGTGCGCCACTTCCAGGAGGGGAGCGACATCGTCTATGGCGTGAAGGTGTCGCGTCAGGCCGACCCGCTGCTGAAGCGCATGACGGCGCAGGCGTTCTACAAGCTGCAGGCGTCGATGGGCGTTGAGAGCGTGTTCAACCATGCCGACTTCCGGCTGATGAGCCGCCGTGCCCTCGACATGCTGGCTGGCTACGAAGAGCGCAACCTCTATCTGCGTGGCCTTATCCCCATGATAGGGCTGCCGTCGGCCACCGTCGATGACATCATCAGCGAACGACAGGCAGGTACCTCGAAATACACGCTGAGCAAGATGCTCAACCTGGCACTGGACGGCATTACGTCGTTCAGCGTCAAACCCCTCTACAACATCATCTATCTGGGCATTACCTTCCTGTTCATCAGCCTGTGCATCGGCATCTACGTGCTCCATGCGCTGATAGCCGGTACGGCAGTACCCGGTTGGTCGTCGCTCATCCTGTCCGTATGGTTGGTGGGTGGCTTCGTGCTGATCAGCGTCGGCATCACGGGCGTCTATATCGGCAAGATTTACAATGAGGTGAAGCACCGTCCGCTGTACAACATTCAGGAAATTCTGTAGTAGTATTCGACACATAATATAATAATAATGTATATCGTAAACAAAAAAGTGTTAACGTATCAAAAACTATGAACCGCGAACAATGAACTATGAAGTAAATTCATTATCTTTGCAGCAAATATCTAACTAAGCATTACTTTTTATAAACACTATTGAAAAATGAACAACGTACCTGTAATTAAGATTGGTATTGTCGCCGTCAGCCGCGACTGTTTCCCAGAGTCATTGGCCGTTAACCGCCGCAAGGCCGTTATCGCCGAGTATGAAAAGAAGTTTGGTAAGGAAGGCATCTACGAGTGCCCCATCTGTATCGTTGAGAGCGAGATCCACGCTCAGCAGGCTCTGGCCGATGTGCAGAAAGCCGGCTGTAACGCACTCTGCGTATATCTGGGCAACTTCGGTCCTGAGATTTCTGAGACCATGATTGCTGACTGGTTCCAAGGCCCCACCATGTTCTGCGCTGCTGCTGAGGAGACTCAGAACAACCTGATTGATGGTCGTGGCGATGCTTACTGCGGTAT
>JAEEGL012702116.1_pt1 | contig 16038 bp, 10 predicted proteins | sample 9134231 | NCBI WGS metagenome assembly JAEEGL01 (sample SAMN16246548, study PRJNA631951) | gut metagenome | biome: gut microbiome; feature: rumen; material: fiber-attached | host: Bos | place: Iran: Karaj | collected 2018-10 | reverse complement strand
GCGGTTATAGTTCTGGTCATTGCGGCGCTGGCCGTTGTTGATGAAACCATTGTCGCGACGGTTGTCGTTACGGCGGCCGTCAACACGCTGACGATTGGGCTGCTGTGCCGGACGTCCGCTCTGTTCGAAGCGGTGGCCACCTACGGAGAATCCGTTACGATTGGCATGCTGCGGGTGCATGGCCGGTGCGGCAGGACCTACGGGACGACCGCTGTGGGCAAAGTTGCCTCGCGGGAAGACAGTGCGCATCGGGGCATGGCCTACGTTGTGCCAGGCACGGGCGGCAGGATTGTAGTAGCGGCTGAATCCGCGAACGGCGAAGGGAATGCGTGCGGCGGTAAGGGCGCGGCAGAGGAAGTCGGTGTAGGCCTCCTGCATGGCGTTGTATCCCGTGGCATACCAAGCTCCGGTGGCCCAGCCGCCGACCCAGGTGTAGATGCCGGTGGCGCGCTGCCAGGCAATGGCAGCCTGAACGCGCTGGTTGATCCAACGCTCTTCGTAGGCACGGCGATGCTGCCAGTTGTACCAGGCACGTTCGTAGTTGGCCTGCGAGAGGAAATGCCACTCGGCCATGAGATATCCATTGTGACGCGAGGGGATGCGCAGGTGGCGCAGATACATCGGGTCGCTGTTGTAGGTCGGAGCAATGAACAGGATACGGTAGGGATTGCTCACACGGATGACGCTGACACAGTCCTCATAGAAGTCGTTGAGCAGTGCCGTGGTGGCAAACATGGAGCTGTTTGGCTCAATGAGAATGTCAAACGACAGGCGTGCCGGGTAGCCGCGGTAGTGCTCGGCCATGATGCGCCACCATGAGGTGAGACGGTTGCGGTAGAGCACGGGCTGTCCGCCGTGGGCAAAGCGCGGGCGGAAGGCTATGATGGGCACGATGTTGTAGCGCAGGCAGGCATTGACCTGACGGTCCAGGCGGTCGAAGTCGTAGTCGGTAAGCACATCGTTTTCCAAGGTGATACGCACGTGCTGTATGCCGGCATCGCTGTAGTCGGAAAGGATTTCGTCCCAGTCGTAGGAAGAATAGTCGTTGCCGTCAGTCCACCATTCCACATCGACCCCACGGCCGAGCATGTCCTGATACTGTGCGGGCTCAATCCACTGGGCTCTCACGGGCTCAACTCCTGCGAGGATGAGGAGGAGCGTGCTGAAAAGGTACATCATCTTCTTCATGGCTTCTAACTTTTAATTGTTACCACACAATGCTGTGTTTACTTGTATGACGGCCCGGCGCACCGAAAGTTAATGCACCGGGCCGTATTTTCAATAGTTTTTAAGAAAAACGGGGCAAGTTAGTTGTTGTTCTGGCAACTATTTATTAAAAATTTCCTTAATGCTGCCCAGGCTGCCCAGCATGCCGGTGGCTTCGTAGGGGATGTAAACGGTCTTGCCGTCCTTGCCGCTGACCATATCCTTGAGCGTAGCGATGTATTTTGTGGCGAGCAGATAGCTGGCAGGGTCGGTCTGGCTCTGGCTCACGGCATCGGCCACCATACGTATGGCCTTGGCTTCGGCATCGGCCTGCAGTATCTTGGCTTCGGCTTCACCCTGGGCTTTCAATATTTGCTCCTGCTTCTTGGCTTCGGCCTGGTTGATGACGCTCTGCTTCTCGCCTTCCGACTGCAGAATGGCGCTTTGCTTCTCACCTTCGGCGCGGAGAATCTCGGCGCGGCGCGAACGCTCGGCCTGCATCTGCTGCTCCATGGCGTCGCGTACGGAGTCGGGCGGTGTGATGTCCTGCAATTCCACACGGTTCACCTTGACGCCCCACTTGTTGGTGGCTTCGTCGAGCACGGTGCGCAATTTCGAGTTGATGATGTCGCGCGAGGTGAGGCTCTCGTCAAGTTCCAGTTCGCCCACAACGTTACGCAGGGTGGTCTGCGTGAGTTTCTCGATGGCGTTGGGCAGGTTGTCAATCTCATAAACGGCCTTCACCGGATCCATGATTTGGAAGTAGAGCAGCGCGTTGATTTCAGTGACCACGTTATCCTTTGTGATGACGCTCTGTTTGGGGAAGTCATAGACCTGTTCGCGAAGGTCTATCTTTTTAGTGGTCTTGATGATGGCATACGTTTTGCCGTTGGGAGCCTGGTAGGAGATGCGCGTACAGATTTCACGCGGACGGTCCACGAAAGGCATGATGATGTTCAGGCCCGACTGCAGGGTGCGGTCGTAGCGGCCGAGACGTTCGATGACCTGTGTCTCCGACTGGGGCACGATGAGAATGCCCTTCGAGATAAGCACAACGATGGCCAGTGCAATGATGGCCAGAATGATAAGAGGGGTTGACATGATTTTAGAATTTTAATTCGTGATTATCCTTTTTCAATTCTCAATTCTTTTTGACGGTCAGTATGATGCTGTCGATGGCAGTGACGGTCACTACCTCGCCTTCTCCGATGGGTTGTCCGTCGTCGGAGCGTGCCTGCCAGTTATCGCCGTCAATGGTGACGCGGCCGCAGTGTATTCCTCCCTCTACCGCTTCAACCACCCGGCCCTGTTTGCCCACCAGGGCATCCACGTTGGTCTTGGGCCGCGAGGCACTGCGCCGGTTGAAGTGACGGATGAGCACCGGGCGGATGAAGAGGAAAGCCAACAGCGAGCCAATGGCAAAGGCCAGTATTTGGACTCCCGTGCCCAGGCCGCACAGGGCGCACACGGCAGCCACGACAGCACCTACAGAGAAGCACAGCAGGAAGAAGCTCAGTGTGAGCAGTTCCAGGATGAATAGCACCACAGCGGCGCCCAACCAGAGGTAGAATGCAATTTCCATAATTATTCAGTATCTTTTGTTATTTCATTTTACAAAGGTAGATAAAAAGCGTGACATCTCAATCATTCTGTCCTAAAAATCGCAGATAGATTGTTTTTACTTCTTGACGGTTACCTGGTCGCGGGTGATGATGCCCTGGTCGGTCATAAAGGTTTTCCAGAAGGCATCGGTGTTGCCATACGCCTCATTGAAGGGGAAGTCGCCCGTCCAAGGGGCCACGAAGAGCCATTTGGCCTCGTCCTTTTCCATATTGGCATAGCTGGGCACCCCGTCGGTTTCGGCCAAAATCAGCATCTTGTTGGGGTAGCGCTTCTTGAGCGCATCAAAGTCGGCTTTGATGGCTGCATGGCTGCTGTTCTTTTCATAGGCGTCGCGGGCAATGAAGTCCACGCAGTCGTCACCGGGATACCAGTCGGGGTCATCGGTCTGTGAAGTCCATATCCACAACAAGTTGTGGAGACCTTTCTTCTGGAAGTAGTCATACATGTAGCGGTAGAGCCGCTTGTAGGCTTCCGCCCCCTCGCTGCCCCACCAGAACCAGGGCTGCCGTGTGCCGTCGTCCAGACGGTTGCCTGCGGCCTCGTGGAGCGGACGCCACAGGACGGGGATGCCCTGCGACTGATAGAGCAGCAGCAAGGCTGCCACACCGTCGAGCTGCTGGCGGGCGATGCGGTTTTCGAGCGTTCCCTCCGTCACGGCCCGTGAGGGCGAGAAGTAGGTCAGTTCGTCGCCGCTGGAAATCATCACGGTATAGGCATCGCGGTTGGCCGCCGTAAAGGCGTTGACAGGCACGTTCCAGTGCCACATGAAGGACACGATGCCACCGTTACGATACCAGTCGCGGGCCACTGCGGAGCGGTAGTTTACCCAACTCATGTCGTAGTGCTGGAAGTCAAACACATTGACGGCAGGATACTTGCCTGTCTTCTGGTAGATGGTTTCGGCATCGTCGGTATTGTAGTTCCACCGGGCCTGGCATCCCGAGAGCACCTTCTTTCCCCACACCTCGTCGCGCAGGTAGGCATAGAGGTTCTTGGCCGCGGCGATGGCCTCGGCATCGCAGGGATTGCTGTCAATCTGTGCCGGTGCTGTCAGTGCAAACAGAGTCGTCAGCAGCAGGAGTATGGTTTGTTTCATGGCGTATATTATTTGATTTTTCGGGTGACTGTCTGGCCGTTTTCCAGTGTCTGCCGCACAATGGTGATATCTGGCGTACGGGCCGGGGCAACCTTGCCGTCAACAGTAAAGTATTCCGTTTTCACTACCCTGCCGGCCGCCGTATTTCTTACGGCCTTGATGCCTGAGACGTAATGGCCTTCATTGTCCATCACGTCCACGCTGCCCAGGAAGACACTTTGCGCTTCGTCAGTGACGAGATTGATGCTGTAAACACCTTTCAGCCGGCTGTCGAGGGGATAGTTGAATTCGGTTGAGCCCGCCTCGACCGTGGCCTGGGCCACCTTGTCGTTGCCATAGAGAATCTGAAATGTCAGCGCTGCCCGGGTGGCCTGTGAAAAGGTTATATGGACGTTGCCATAGGTGCTGAGGTCGATGCCGTCGGCGTAGTACCACCCGGCGCCTCCTTTCTTCTTCACATTGAGCAGACAGGTGGGGCCCTTCTCGCCTCCGCTGGCGAAGAGCAATTCCCAGGGGAACCAGGAATCGTTGTGGGTGGTGTAGGCTTGGTCGGGCGTTACGAGCCGTACGGCCGTCAGCGTATAGTTCACACCCTTGATGTGGATGCCCTGCTTCAGTTTCGGCGCCAGTTCAGCCGTGACCAGCAGTTCGAAGTTGCCACTGATGCCGAGGGCACCCAGTCCGGGCAGATTGGTCCACGAACTGCCGTAGGATATCTGCAGTTGCGCCCCGCTGCGAGCCGAGATGTCGAGCTGGAGCAGGCTCTCCGGTTTTACCGCCGCCATCGCCGTGGCCGCAATGTCCTGGCAATCGCTCCACGAGGCAAACGCTTTGTTGCCGCTCCACAAGGTTCTCACCGTGGCCCCGCTGCTGAGGCAGAACCACAGGACCGGAAAAAGAATCAAAAAAAACGGTTTCTTCATTTCCTGATGATTACTCTGTCTGTATTTTGGGACAAAGATATGTAAAAACATGGAAAGAAATAGAATAACCTGCCAAAAAAATCCGACGGCCGGCCGCCGCGGCCCCATGCGACCGCCTCGTGGCGCAAAGGCGGCGCCTCAGAATTTTGAAACGGCGCCTCGAAAATCACAAACGGCGTTTCAAAATTTCTAAGTCCCATTTAGGAATAAAAAAGTCCCACCCCGTTTTTACAAGGTGGGAAATGCCGTTTTCCGGTGTGTGCCCTACTCGTAGCGGATGGCCTCGATGGGGTCCATGTTGGCAGCCTTTTGGGCCGGGAAGTAGCCGAAGCCGATGCCGATGACGGTGCACACGGCAAAGCTCACGAGGATGCTCCACAGGGGAATGCTTGTGGGCAGGCCGAACTTGTTACAAATCAAAGTGCCCAAGTAGCCCACAATGATGCCGAGCACCCCTCCCGTGATGCTGATCATGACGGATTCGATGAGGAATTGGTTGCTGATGTCGAGCCCGGTGGCGCCCACCGACATGCGCAGGCCGATTTCGCGGGTGCGCTCGGTGACACTGACGAGCATGATGTTCATGATGCCGATGCCGGCCACCAGGAGCGAGAAGGCGGCGGCCACCACGAGGATGATGGTGATGGTGTCCATGGTGCTCGACATGGTCTGCATCATCTCTTCCTGCGAACGGATGGTGAAGTCGTTGTCTGCCTCGCCGGAAATTTTGTGGTTGGAGCGGAGCACCGTGGTGAGTTCCTCAATGGCCTTGTCGGTCAGTTCCTCGGTCAGGGCGGAGCAGTTGATGCTCGACAGGTAGTTCTGCGCCAAGACGCGCTTCATGACGGTGGTGTAAGGGGCTATCATCAGGTTGTCCTGGTCCATGCCGAAAGAGTTGTAGCCCTTCGACTTGAGCACGCCCACCACGCGGAAGGGAATGGACTTGAAACGGAGGGTGCGGCCCACGGGGTCCTGGCCGTTGGGAAAGAACTCGTCGGCCACGGTCTTGCCGATGAGGCACACCTTGGCGCTTTTCTTCACGTCCTCCTCGGTGAAGCATTCACCGTCGCTTACCGACCACTGCTTGATGTCGAGATATTCGGGCATCTCACCGTAGAGCGAGGTCGAGGTGTTGTTGGCGCCGTTGATGGCCTGGCCCGAAGCGGTCACCTCGGGGCTGACGTGCGAGATGAAGCGCTTTTCCTGGTCAATGCGCTTGTAGTCCTCCACCTTGAGGGTCTGCATGGCGCTGGGGTCCTGGCGCACACCGCCGCGCATGTCGGCGCCGGGGCGTATCATGATGATGTTGGTGCCCATCTGCGAAATGTTCTGGCGGATGCTCTCCTTCGAACCCTGGCCGATGGCCATCATGATGATGACGGCGGCTACGCCGATGATGATGCCCAGCATGGAGAGGAACGAGCGGAACTTGTTGCTGGCTATGGCGCGCAGGGCCACCTTAAACAGATTGATTATATTCATGCTTGAACTTTATACTATTAGTTACCTTACGCCCTAATCGTCCTGCGGCTTGGGCAATTTTGCCAGAGCCTCGGCGGCCGAGAGGATGTTGGTGTTGATTTCATCGGAGCGTATCTTTCCGTCGCGCAACATGATGTTGCGGCTGCTGTAGCGGGCAATGTCGGGGTTGTGGGTGACGAAGATGATGGTGCGCCCCTCGGCGTGGAGTTTCTGGAAGAGCACCAGCATTTCAAACGACGTGCGGGTGTCAAGGTTACCGGTGGCCTCGTCAGCCAAAATGACGGCGGGGTCGTTGACCAGAGCACGGGCTATGGCCACGCGCTGCATCTGTCCGCCGGACATCTGGTTGCTCTTGTGGTTGAGCCGGTCGCCCAGGCCCACGGCCTGCAACGCCTTGACGGCGGCTTCACGGCGCTGGGCGGCACTGTAGCGGCTGTTGTACATCAGGGGCAGCTCCACATTCTCCACCGAAGTGCTTTTGGCCAACAGATTGTAGTTCTGAAAGACGAAACCTATCTTCAGGTTGCGCAGGCGGGCCCGCTGGCGCTTCGACATGGTGCGCACACTGACGCCGTCAAGATAGTATTCGCCGCTTGTGGGCGTGTCGAGGCAGCCCAGCTGGTTGAGCAGGGTTGACTTGCCTGAGCCGGAGGTGCCCATGATGGTGACGAACTCGCCCTGATGCACCTTGAAGCTCACGCCACGCAGGGCGTGTACCGTCTCGGAGCCTACGATGAAGTTGCGCTTCACGTTGTCGAGCTCAATGATGACTTTCTTGTCTTCTGCCATGGCGGTGCGGGATTACTTGGTCGCCTTGTTGTTGCTGTTGCTGTTGCCTGTGCCGCTTTTCTGATTGTTGCGGTTGCGCGGTCCGGGCATGAAGGGGTTGCTGTTTTGCTGTTTTCCGCCCTCTTCAGTAGCCACGACAGAAAACTCGGTGATGACCTCTGTACCGGCGCTTACGCCGCTCACCTCGGTCACATTGCCGTTGCTGATGCCCGTTGTCACGGCGATGGCCTTGAAGTCCTTGCCGTCGCGCACCCAAAGTTTGCTTTCGCCTTCACAGTCCACTATCTTTTCATCGTCTTGCAGCAACTCGGGACTGGGTGCGAAGCGCAGGGCTTTTGAAGGCACCACGAGCACACCGCTGCGCTCCATGGTGTAGATGGTGACGTTGGCCGTCAGGCCCGGCTTCAATTTCAGGTCATTGTTTGGCGCCGAGATGACCACCTGATACGTCACGACATTGCTCTCCGTGGTAGCTTCCTGGCGCACTTGGGTCACATTGCCCGAGAAGACGTCGTCAGGGTAAGCATCCACCGTGAACGTGACGCGCTGGCCTTCCCTGACACCGCCGATGTCGGCTTCGTCAATGTCGGCAATGACGCGCATGTCGGTCAAATCCTTCGCAATGATGAAGAGGGTCGGCGTGGTCATGGCCGAAGCCACCGTCTGGCCTTCCTCCACTTCCTTGCTCAGCACCACGCCGTCGATGGGGGCCGTGATTGTGGCATAGCCCAGGTTGGTGCGCGCCTTCTGCACGTTTTGCTGCTGCACCCGCACTTGGGCCTGCGCCTGCTGATAGCCCAGGCGGGCGTTTTCAAAGTCGTTGGCGCTCACCAGCCCTTTTTCGTAGAGGGTTTTGTAGCGGTCGTAGTTCGACTTCTGATAGTTCAGGTTGCTCTGGGCGTTGCTCAGGTTGCTCTGGGCGCTCACCAGTTCGCTCTGCAGGTTGGTGCGGTCGAGCTCGGCAATGACCTGTCCTTTGTGTACCACGCTGTTGTAGTCCACATAGATGTGACTGATGATGCCAGACACCTGTGTACCCACTTCCACCTTCGTTACGGGTTCAATGGTACCCGTGGCCGTGATGCTGGTGGAGATGTCTTGCAGTTCCACCTTAGCCGTGGCATATTCTGTTTTCTTCTCTTTGCTGCACGAAGTCGCCAGCATGGCGAGCAGCAGCATTCCCGTGGCGGCCAGAGCCGCTGTCTGTAGTTTCATATAGCTTCTTGTTTTTATTCTCGGTTATAACTTCACCTGCTGCCCTTGGTAGAAGCGCAGCATGGCCAGATTGTAGAGGGCGGTATATTTGCACTGCAGCAGGTTTTGCCGGGCCTGGAGCAGGTCGTTCTTGCCGTTGGTCAGTTCCACGATGTTCTTCAACTGTTGTTTGAACTGCTCCGACACCAGGTCGTAGCTGGCTTGGGCGCTTTTCACCTGAGCCTGTGCGGCGCGGTACTGCTGTTGCGCCGAGGTGGCTTGCAGCCAATAGGTTTCTATCTCGCTGTAGAGGCGTTTCTGCGTGTCCTGCAGTTGCAGCTGGCTGCTCTCGGCGGCCAGGCGGGCCCTGTTCACGGCCGATTTCGTCTGGCGGTTGTCGAGAATGGGGATAGACACGGTCACGCCCACGGAATTGCTCCAGTTGTTCTTCAGCTGCGTGCCGAAGGCGTTGTCCATGCCGCTGCCGTTGTTCGTTCCCACACCGGCGTTCATGCTCACCGTGGGCAAGTAGCCGGCCTTGGCGATGTCTACCTCCAGGTTGCTGGCCTCAATGTTGAGACGGTCGCTCTCCACCTCGGGGCGCACTTGCAGGGCAGCCTCGTAGATGGCTTTCTTGGTGGGTACGGGAGCCAGCACCATGGCTTCGTTCACATTGGGCACGGCCACGTCGAATGCCTCCTCGCCGTGCAGTTCCAACAGTTGTTTCAGCTGCAACTTGTAGTTCTCCACCTGGGTCTGGGCGCTCACCAGGGCATATTCGTCCTGGGCCACCTGGGCTTCGAGCTGGGCCACATCGACCTTGGCAATGCTGCCCACGCGCAGGAACTCCTGGCCGCGCTCCAACTGCAGTTTCGAGGCTTTCACTATCTGGCTGTCCACGCGCACGGCTTCGGCCACATAGAGCAGCTGCACGTAAAGCTGCGTGATTTGCTCTTGGATGCTGTTGGCCGTTTCCTGCGTCTGCAGGTCGGCCATCTGGCGCTGGTAACGGCTCAGGGTGACATTCTTGCGGTTTTTGCCTCCGTTCCATATGGTCCAGTTGGCGTTGAGACCGTAGTTGCCGTTGTAGTTGGTCTCGTTGCTTGAAGTTGTCATGGTTCCGTTCGTCAGGTTGATGGTTGACTGGCTGAACGGGCGGTTAGTAACCGATTGGTTGGTACTGGCCGACAGGCTGGGCAACAGGGCTGCGCGCGAGGCACGCTCGTTTTCTTCGGCCGTGGCGGCAGAAATCAGGTTTTGCTTCAACTGAATGTTGTTGGTCAGGGCGTAGTCGATACACTCTTGCAGCGTCCACTGCTTCTGCGCCGACAGGAACGTTGTGCAGGCTGTCAGCAGAACCAGCGATGTTATGTATTTCTTCATTTCTGTTTAGGATAAATCATTGATACAAGACCATCGTGCGGTCATTGTTTAAGACCGCCGGAAAGCCAAAAAGTTTAATGGAAGGATGAAAGCCGGCGGACTGGTTTTTCCAATTTTTTTTGACATAACGGAGACAGAGGTCCGATTTCGGCCGTTACAAGTGGGACTTCGTCGCGCAGAAACGGCGCTTCGAAATTTCGAAACGCCGCTTCTGTCTGACTATGTTTGAGAGTCGATGAATATCAACAGATTACAAAACCGCTGAAATTCTTCCAAAAAATTTTGACATCACTTCATGGCTTTGATGACCGCCACGATGTCGGCCGAGTCGATGACACCGTCACCGTTGACGTCGGCTTTCTTGTCGCCGTCGGGCATTTCCTTGATGACGGCCACGATGTCGGCCGAGTCCACCGTACCGTCGCGGTTGACGTCAGCCTTCTGGTAACCGCCGGAAGGAACGGGATTGTCGGTGTCCTGACGCCAGTTGTCCGTGCCGAGAGCTGCCGTTATGGAACCGTCGGCCAACGTTTCTGCCGTGACGGCCGTGGCCGTGGGCACGGAGGGAGCGGAATGGGACGTGCCGATGACTCTCTGGCCCGAAAGCATATAGTTGTTCACGAACATCGAGGCATTGATGTTCCGGTTGCAGCTGCCGATGATGGCACCGGTGCGTGTGGCTCCGCTGGGCACTTCGTAGGTACCGATGCTCAGGTTGTTCTTGCAACTGAAATTGGACTTGCCCATATAGCCCACGATGCCGCCCACGTATGCCTCCTTGTTGGTGGCCTTGAGCGTACCGATGAACAGGTTGTTCGACACCGTGACACCTGAGCCGGGATTGCCGGCCATGCCCAGGATGCCGGCCACCTGCATGGCGGTGGCGTAGCCGTTGGCCGTGCCGGCATAGACACAGCGGTCAATGGTGCTCTGCGTTTCCTCACGGGCAATGATGCCGGCGATGCGCACGTTCTTGGTGGCGTTGGGAGCTTCGATATCGACGGCGCACCAGACGTCCTGTATCAAGTTCTGGCCGTTGGCCCAGGCCACTACGCCGCCCACACAGTCTTCGGCCGTGTTGCCGGTGTAGGTCACTTTACCGGAGAGAATGAAGTTTTTCACGGCATTCGTGCCCGTGCGGTAACCGATGAAACCGGTGTACTTGCCAGCCTGATTGACGTTAAGACCCTTGATGGCGTGGCCCTGACCGTCGAAGGTGCCGGTATAGGGATGCGCATCATTGCCCATGGGAGTCCACAGGCGCTCCTCCAGATCGATGTCGGCCGTGAGTCTGGCATCGTAAGCCGCACCGTTGATGACTTGGGTGGCATACCAGAAGAGTTTGCCGCCGTTGTCTATCTCATAAGAACCGTCGCTGCCTTTCGTGGCCGACTGGTAGGGTTCAGTCTGACAGGTGCAGAAGCCGTTGACATAGTTGTGGGTGTGGTCGCCGTCCTGCACAACGGCCGACGTGCCTTCGTAGGCGTAGCCGTCGGTGGCGGCAGACGTGGATATTTCCAATTTGTCAGGACCGAAGTGCACCCGTGTGATGTCAGCAAGCACGTAGTTTTTGGTCTGACCGTCACTGTTCACCACAAGCTGCAACTTGTCCATTTGCGCTGTGGCGGTCAGTATTGCGAGCCCTGACATCAGGGCGAAGAAAAATAACTTTTTCATAAAGCCATATCGTTTACTGATTATTTTGCTATGATGATATTCGGCACCTTGCGCACGGAGCCGCCGCTGGGCGTGTTGATGACACCCTTTCCCTTGACCCACAGGGTGGACGAACCGCCACCGTCAAGATTGATGGCATCGACCAGACCCAGGTACTTGGCCAGTTGGGCCATTTGCGGGATGGTCAGGCCGTCGGCTTTGCCCGACTGGCGGCCATCGACAACGACCATATAGACGGTGCGGTCGGAGGTCACGCCTATCATGGAGCGGGGATTCACCCCGTCGAAGGCCTGGCTGTCGGCCACGAAGGGGGATTGTTCCACCCCTTTGAGGCGAAGCAGATGGCCGCTTACCATGAATGCGTCGTAACGCGACTGCCAGGCTGCCAGCTCCTCGCTTGTCGTGGTTTCGTAGTCGTATTTGTCAAAGTCTATCTTGCCGTCCTTGAAGGCCACGATGCCGGTGCAGCGGGCCGATTTGCCGCCTTCGCACTGCATGGCGCCGTTGTACCAAAGTGCCGTGACGGGTTCAAACGTTGACATGTCGAAATAGCTGCCGTTGATGGCCACCGTAGCTCCGGCGGCAGCCGCCAGTTTGTCGGTGCCGTTGGCTTCCTGGCCAGGCTTGTGCACCAGACTGCTGGAGAGAGTGCTTTCGGGGTATTTCACGATGGAAATGGTTTGCGCGCTGTTGAAGAGCGACGGGAACGACACCGTGCCATACTGGGCGCTGCTGCTCACGGTTTGCCAGTTCCAGTCGGCGCGGGCCAACGTCAGCGAATCGAGGTTTATCTCGCCCGAGGCGCCGGGGATATACATGAACGTGCCGTCGAAGACCACATCGTAGGTGCCGTCCGCAGCAGCAATTACAAACTTGCGGCTGTCGGCATCGACCAGGAATTGGCTGGTACCGGTGAGGCCCGTGCTTATTTTGTAGTCGCCGAAACTGATGGTACCGTTGCTCGACAGCGTATAGGTGGTGCCGTTGAGCGACTGCGACATGGCGGCTCCGTCCATGCTCGGGGCGACGGCCAGTTTCTTGCGCTTGAAGAAATAGGATTCACCGAAATAGACGGGACTGCCCTCATAGGTTTTCACGCCTTGGGGCAGGGTTGCCGGAGTTTCCGAATAGTACATGTTCTCCAGGCAATCAACGCTGGAGGTAAACGTAGTGCCGTCGGTTTTGGTGATGCTCACCACTTGCTTCTGGCTTTCATTGGCTTCGTAGGCAAACGGAGCCACAAGCAGGTCGGTCCAGCCGTCGGCACCGGTGGTGATGAAGCGGCGCTGCTCCGGAACGATGGCCAGGGCCGTGGCCTGTGAGGCCGTGGGAATGGTGGCCACCACAGCCCCCTTGGTCACGTCATAGTCCTGGAGGCTGTTACCGGTCAGGATGTAGATGTGTCCGTTCAGATATTTGCAGTCACCCAGCTCGCCCGACACGCTGGCTGATTTTTCCACCGTCACCGCAGAACCTTGGGCCGTATAGCCCGCGGCGTCTTCACTGAACTGATACTGCTGCACGGTGTAGGGGGCGTCGCCTGCGGTCGAGGCATAGTCGATGACCCAGAACTGTCCGCCGCCAAAATCCCACGCGGCCACGGCACCGCCCGACTTGTCGCTGAAGCCATACGTGTGCACTACGGCATCGTTTTCCACATCGACGGCTTTTACCGTCAGGTTTGAACTGTTCGACGTGGAACCGGTGGCATAGGCCACGGGCGTGTCGCCCCCGGCAAAGTCCACGCTGCCGAAAGTGATGTCGGCGGCTTGGCTCAGCGTGGTGAGCGACTTGACGCTCTCACCCGTGGCCAGGTCGTAAACGGCGTAGCCGCCGGGTGTGAACTGATAGTAGCGGCCGCCAAAGCAGGCACCGGCCGCCGTGCCCTGAGGCATTGTGGCCGTGCGGGCCACACTCTTGTAAACATTTTGGCCGGTAAAGGTTACATAGGGACCATGGTAGGTTCCCAACACATAGTCGCCGTCGGCGGCAAACGAAATTCTCTGGTTAGCCGCCACCTGCAGCGACACCATGTCGCCGGTCTTGCGCTCCACGTTGGCATACACGTTCTGGGCATAGGCACTCAGCGCACGGCCTGCCAGCAACAGGCAAACGATGGCGGTTGTTGTAAGGGTTTTTACTTTCATATTACAATCGGATTTGTTTCATTTTGAGTTACAAAGATAGTGATTATTTTTCCAACCCCCCAAATTGCAACGCCTTTTCACCGGAGTTTTTTTACGAAGACCCCGTTTGCATACCACGAAAAAGCCGATATGTTCAGCCAGTTTCCCGCGCAGTGCAAAGTGATTGGCTGGCATCGCTCGGGCAGGCCCTACTGCGCATGGCTACGCCAGCCTTACGACACCCGGTCCGCATCCCTCTACTCTTCTGCAGTGGGGTTTTGTAAAGATTTTTTGGAAAAATTCCACCGGTTTTGTAATCCGCTGATATTCACCGGCTCTCAAATGTGGTCAAACAGAAGCGGCGTTTCGAAATTTTGAAACGGCGTTTCTGCGCGCCGAAGTCCCACTTGTGAACGCCGAAACTGGACCTCTGCCGGAGAAATGTCAAAAATTTTCGCCATACAGCCGGAGGCGGAAGCCTCAAGTCCGATTCTGGCGGAGACGGCACAAAAAAAAGGCGGTGCACCCCGGAGGGCACACCGCCAAACGTGAATTATGAGAAATTATTTTACTTCACGGCAATCTTCTTCTTGCCAACGATGTAGATACCCTTCTGGAGGTTCTTCACGCCGGTGCCGAGATACTTGCCGTCGACGGTGTAGACGCCGTTGCTGCCTGCATTCTTCAGGGCAACTGCCGTCTTGACACTTTCGAGCAGTTTGTCAATTGCACCAATCTCGATGTCGTCGCCTTCGGCAACGGCTGCCTTGAGCTGGCTGCGGTCGATGTAGCCCGTGTGGCCTTCGATGAACGGTTCATAGTCGGGGGTCATCTTGAGTTCGTTGTCCACGAAGTAACCATAGACATCCTCGCCCGGAGCATAGCCGTGGAGCACGCCTACGAGACCGTTCTTGGTGAGGGCTTCGGTGGCGAAGGTTTCGGGAGCCTCGACGCCGAGAGAAGTTACCTCAGCCGTTTCGGGATCATAGTTTTCGGGATCGCCGGCCACGAGGATGAACGGCTCACCGGCTGCGATGACGTCACCGTCGGCATAGGGCGAGAGCACGAGGGTTTCGTTGCCCTCTTCCTTACCGTTGACACCCTTGATGTAGTAAGCCTTCATGCCTTCGTTGATGGCGTAGAACGACTTCTGCTCGTAAGGCAGCGTAACGATGGAGATGGTGTTGTCGATGACAGGAATCATCACGGCAGTCACGTCTTCGTCAACAGGCAGGAAGGTCCAGGTGGCGGGCTCGTCCTTACCCAGTTCAGAAGCGTTACCGGCTACGAATGCATCGTAAGCGGCATAGAGCGAATAGTGACCGGTGTTGGAAGGATCGGCACATGCCAGACGGATTTCACCCGGAGCCACAAACTCGAGATTGTAGGGAGCGGGGGTCTCGGACATGCTGCAGCGGTTGGTGTTGCGGGTCACGGCGATGTAGGTGCCGGTAGCGCGGTTCTGCAGGGCAATGGCCGTGTCACCGAGGTTGACGGCACGCCACATGATGTACGGGTCGTAGATGTTTTCGATTTCTTCAATCTCACGGTTGAAGTGACCGTGGCGCAGGTTGTCCACACCGTTCTTCAGGCGCTGCTCGGCCGAGTTGTTGGAGCCCGGATAGATCAGGTTGCCGTTGACGATGGTGTGATAAGGACTGCCGCCCATTTCGGGATCGGTGTTGCCGTCGCGGCTCAGGTCGGTGCTTTGGATGTAGTACCACTTGCCCAGTTCAATGGACTTCTGGGCAGCCTTATAGGCGTCGAATGCCTTTTCAAGGTTGGTCAGACGCGTGGCGATGTCGTTGGCCATGGGCTTCTTGTGATCCCACTTGTCGGCTTCAACGAGGGCAGCCTCGATGGCTGTCACGTCTTCTTCTTCTACCTGACCGTAGTCAAGACCGGCACCGAAGGTTTCGGCGTATTCACGTACTTCCTGAATCTTGGCGAAGATTTCCATGGTGTCAACCATGAGGGCTCTCACGCCTTCAATGGCAGCACGGAGGGCGGTGATGTCGCTTTCCTTAGCCGTGTTGGCCGATACCTTGTCGCGGGCGCTGGCCAGCTGGCTGGCGAGTTCGTCGCAAGCGGGTTTCAGACCGGGGATGTAGGTGTACTGCGAGTACTCGGCATTAGGTGTAGCGGGATAGGCCTGGAAGGCACCGAGAACGAAGTAAACGTAGTTCCACTGACGATAGTGGCTCTCGGTGTCGAGCACGGAATACTTGAGGTACTTGTAGGGCTTACCCAGCACCACGGTGTGCTCGTCGGAAGCGGCACCGCTCAGAACGGTGGGATAGTATTCTTCAATCTTGGTCCATTCCTTGTCAAATTCTTCCTCGTCGTTGGAGGCATAGATGACCACGCGGCGCGGACGCATCTGCTGGCCGGTATAGGAGTAACCGCTCGGCACACGCGAGGCCTTGTTCACTTTCAGGGTGAAGGTCTCGACAGGATCGTTGAAGGCCACCTGCAGATATTGGTGTTCCGTCATGCCGGCGGAACTTACCGTGGTACCCCAGCCGGTCGTGTTGTTCAG
>JAEEGL012468969.1_pt1 | contig 16038 bp, 9 predicted proteins | sample 9134231 | NCBI WGS metagenome assembly JAEEGL01 (sample SAMN16246548, study PRJNA631951) | gut metagenome | biome: gut microbiome; feature: rumen; material: fiber-attached | host: Bos | place: Iran: Karaj | collected 2018-10 | reverse complement strand
TTGGCATCCAGAACCAGAGCGGTGCTTCCCCGCTCATATTAAATGTAGTTACATCCTGTAATCCATATACATAGTCCGCACCATCTGAATGCTTTAAGTCAAATGTGCCATCTGATACATTAGCCTGTATACCTGACCAGTTGTCTCCTCCACGCAGCCAGATTTTCTGCAGGTAAACAGGAGCTGCATTCTTTTCAAGACAGCTGACCGGTCTGGAACTCTCTCCGTCAAGAAGAGTTGCATATACATTTCCACCATTGATGACAACCTTACTATAATCCATAGTATATGCGTCATCTCCGTTGTTACCACCGATTTGTCCAATCTTCGGGTTGTCGTAATCACCCTGGGTTGCACGAAGTGTACCTCCGGTGATTTCTATATAATCAACAAGACTCGCCTGAAAGTTACGTGATGTTATATCTGTATAATAAGGACATCCGATTACTGAATAACGATCTCCATCATCATCCAGATGTGCATTGATGTTACCGCCACGAATGGTAATACGTCTGAGTTTTCCCAGAACAGCATACTGCGTCCATGGTCCGATAACAGGATAGTGTCCATGGGAATGAAGGTTCAGATTACCTCCATCAATCTCTACATATCCCTTCTTTGAATCAGGTTTTGTTCCTCCGATACACACTCTGTCAGAATCAATGGTGATATCTCCACCCTTTATATCTATCTTGGCTTCGCCAAACCATATGGTATTTGTACCACCAATTTTCGGAGTGTCGCCGTCTGTGTCTGTGTCGTCATCGTCTGTATCCGTGTCGTCGTCGCCATCTGTATCTGTGTCATCGCCGTCTGTATTGCCATCTGGAGTACCGGCAACGCCATTACTAAATGTAACCTCATCAAGTCCAGGTGAAGGTATAGGATCAGGAAGCTCTATGCTGTAGTCAGTTTCTGACATGGCATAAGCACCTATTCCTACTTCTGCGGCTTCGATTCGGATTGTTCCACCATTGATGGTTACCTGCGCATTACCCTCGTCGCCTGCACCTATTCCTACATCAGGCTTATTCTTCCATGTGGAATCAGTTGTTATATCGATTTCACCACCATTGATCACAAGGTTTTCGACGTCGGTTCTATAACCACCACCGATACTTGCTCCACCTCTGGTAAATGTATCTCTGGGATCCCCCAGATCATGATAATGACGGGTCGTGATCTTACCACCATTGATAGTTATATTCTTGGCTTCCGAACCCAGAGTCGGATAAGGCGCGAAAAAATCTCTATCGACAGCACATGCTGTTCCGATAGCTGCTGTTCCGGTGTCACCTGCATAGGCATAAATCTCTCCACCGTTAAATGTAATGCCGTCCACGCTTCCATAACCATTAGCACCAATTCCAGGCCCACCATTATAATCGTCAAAGAAAGTTCCATAGTCTATCTGCTGTGAACCATATGCATATATCTTTCCATGTTCAAAATATATATTTCCTGTTTCGTGTGCAAACAGAGTAGATAATCCAGATATATCAGGTGAATACGCCCCTATACCACAGGTACGGAATGCATTTGGATCTGCCTTTGCCGTAATAATGCCACTGTCATTGATATCTGACAGAAATATCAGTTTTGTGGACTTATTACACTTTTCGATACCAGGTCTGTTACCGCAACCCAGGAATACATTTCCATAGTTGCCATCCGGCCAGCGTTTATCGCTTCTGGAAAACAGCCTGACCGTACCACCAGAACTGCCAATCGCCATAGCAGGCCGATTCCCATCTACTCCAGGGGCTGTGTTATCTGGCGCAAGATGAACTCCATCCAGATAAACCAGTACCTCTTCCCCCTCCGGAGGATCAATGAAAACTACCGCATTTTTCGCCTCACCCTTTAGATAATATGTACCTTCCTTTGTAATATTAATACAAAGCGGGCCATAAGTTTTAACATCACTTGTCTCTGTGAAATCATAAGTTTGATCGGGTTCAAGATTGACTTCTATTCCTGGAATTAAGGCGGCCATGGCATCACCAGATGAAACGCCAAAAACGACCATAGAAATAATCAAGATTACCGATAACGGTAAAAGAAGAAGTTTGTGTTTGATTCTCATACTTTTTCCCCCACATATAAATCAAAACACGGTGTAACATTTATCTATAATAATTTATTATTATATTCTTGAAAGATACGCCTCTCTTCCAGCTTTTATTGCTGAATGAAATGCCTCTGCCATAAGCTGCAGATTGCCTGCAGTTGCAAGCGCAGTATTAGCCATAACTGCGTCACATCCCATTTCCATGGCTTCACAAGCCTGTGACGGACGGCCGATACCGGCATCTACTATAATAGGTACATCGAATTCATAGATGAACTGCTGTATGAAGTCACCTGTTGCCAGTCCCTTATTTGATCCACTTGGAGAGGCAAGTGGCATAAGTGCAGCCGCACCCAGCTCAACCAGTTTTCTTCCAGTTGGAAGACTCGGATAGATATATGGCATAACCACAAAATCCTCTGAAGCAAGTACTCTTACTGCTTCAACTGTTTCATTGATATCTGGAAGCAGATATTTTGAATCGTTCATAATCTCTATCTTGACGAGGTTTCCCAAGCCTCTGTCTCGAGATTTATGAGCCATCTCAATCGCTTCCGCCGCATTGGTTGCACCTAAAGTATTTGGAAGAACCCTGACTCCTTCCGGTATATAATCAAGTACGCAATCCTCATCATCAAGAGTTTTGATTGCTACTGAAATCATCTCTGCTTTTGCATCCTCTACTGCAGACTTTATCAGTTCCGGTGTATACTTCGCAGTCTTTCCAGAACCAAGTATGAATCTGCTTGTTAATGTTATATCTCCAATTGTCAGAACATCGTATTCCATTTTTGTCTCCTATGAAAACATGTATCTCTATATTTTACATTTTACTTATATATCAAGATTTTTCAACTGATATATAAGAACATCTCTCTCCCGGGACTCTTCTTCTGTTTCAAGCCAATCAAGCGCTTTCTCTTTATCCAGTTTGAATCCTGGGCCGAAATACTTATACATTGCCTGATGAGATCCACTAAATGGTTTTGCTATTACACGTTTTACATTTTCCTCAATTCCAAAATTCCAGTTGATTGAAACATTAGCAGTGAGCAATGATCGGCCATTATCAAAGATCGGTGCCGTTCTAAATCCAGTATCACCGAGTATTACAGCAAGATTATTTACATGACGATCTTCATTCAGGATAATCCTATCCAAAGTAAAAATCTTTGATAAGTATTCTGTTATATCCAGATTAATAGATTTTTTCACAAAATCTAATGTGTATTTTATTCTGGACTCCATCGAATCCATATTTGCTAAAACTTCAGCCAAATTCTTACCATACTCATTATAGTATAGCCTATATATTGTTATAAACTCTTCATCTTCTGATAGGTAATTTTTACTTCTACATCCACTTTTGCCATTTATGAGGCCTTGGTCGTATGTAATATAATCCTCCTCATCCAAATCGGAAAATGTAAGTAATTTTGAACTGAGATACTCTACTAATCCTTCTCTTCCATCCCTATCCACTTTATACCAATAATCCTGCACTTTGTACTTAATCTGAGTTCCTTCTGATGTCCCACTATCATTTATTATGCAGCTGTTATCTATTCTTTTTCTGAACATATTCATCCCTCACCAACACATCCTCTGCCCGAAGGTTTTCTCCCGGAAAACGAAACCACAGATAATCATTATAGGATACTCCATGTGTTTTTCTGACTATCATCTGAGGATTATATTCCTTAAGTCCCAATGCACGAAGTTTTTCCGGTGTATCTGTCCTTCCTTCTTCAAAGCACCTAAGCCTTAAAATCTCATTTAACTGATGCCGAGTTATATTATCGCTATAAAAGAGCTGCCTCACCGGATGAATTATAAATCTCGAGACATGCACTTTTGATTTCTTAACAGATACTCTGGCGGAAATGTCATTTTTATAAAACACTTCAAAGCTATATTCATCCAAATACGCCACATGATCAACTGGTTTGATCAAATCGCACTCTTTTTTCAAAGTGTCTCTAAGTGCAAGAAGCTCTGCATATTTAAGCAGCAGTTCTTTTCTTCTCTGTATCCTATCTTCGACATCCACAATTATCCCCGGTTCAACTTTACCAAGATTTTTGCTTTTTACAGAACTCCCCTCTCGCCATTGCTCATAATAATATCTGTTTCCATTTATAGTTTTGATCACTATGGTGCTATTCTGCCTGCCGATAACATCAAGCTCGTCATCTATCTCTTTTATTTTTCCATCATAATCAAGATATATCTCATGTAATTGTTCATACAGTTTTTCTTTCTCTGTCATAAGCCATTCACCTCATTTACAATTTAACATACATTTTACACGTTATCAATAAATATGTATGTTAAAGATTATTCCGCTACCATTCTCCCCTTCACCGTGGTAAAATCATCTCATGGAACTTCTAGGTAAAAAACAAATAATTCTGATCAGAATATTCTTCTATCTATGTCTGACTATCGCTATCGCATTAGTCGGTTTTTTAATGTACACTCTTCACACCGAAAACAAAGCCAGACATGGCAGAAATACATGGCAGACTGACGATACCGGTTCGAAGTATATGAACGGTCTTGGGGAATACTACTCTTCCTCCTGGGCGTTTCTATCAGGGAACTGGTATTATTTTGATGCTTCAGGATATGCTGTCACCGGGTCATATATACTGCCAAACGGTTACACATATAACTTCAGCAGCGACGGCAAATACCTGGGAGGCTGGGTTGAAGGTGGGGATGACCGCTATGTCGAAGATACCTACCGCCATAAAGCCACAGGCTGGTATAAGGATGGTGACGACACCTACTTCCTCCTGGCCGACGGTCACCCTATGACTGGTGAATGTACAGTGGCTGGTAAGAAATGTTACTTCGACGAAACAGGAATTCTCCGAATGGGATGGATTTCTGACGACCTTAAATACTACTATATAAATGAAGATGGCGAGATGGTGACCGGATGGCAGACTATCGATGGGAACAAATACTATTTTGAATCCGATGGCAGCCTTGCAACCGGAACCACTGAGATTAACGGTAAGCTATATCTGCTTGATGCAAGAGGCCAGGAAGTGGATAAACAGAAGCTGCTGGACAATATCCTTGAAACTGAGGAGACAAGTGCCCACGTGTCTTCTAAGTCAGAAGGTTCTGATAACTCAATACTCCCTATCGGAGGCTATACGATCTCAGCTGAAGACAAGCTGCTGATCAATTCCGCGTTAAATGATATCAATCCTAATGGTAATTACCAGATAGGTTTTACCATGATAGATATCACTACAGGTCAGGGGATTACCTACAATCCAGACCTTACGGTTTATTCTGCCAGCTGTATCAAAGGACTCTACATGCCTGCACTGTCTGAATATAAACCTGAAACTGTAGAACGTTCTGCCACCACTTATAAGGCAATACTTGAAATGTCCGATAACAAATCCTACAGTTCCATCCGAAAATCCTATGGCAGAGAGCCATTGCTTAGATGGTGCAAGGAAGTGGGAGCTGATGAGAACTCTTCCATCTATAATTATCCTCAGATATCATCCCGAACCATGGCTCTGCTCTGGATTAAGAATTACGAATATCTGAACACAGACGAAACAGGTATAAAGGTTGCCGAGTGGATGGATTCACCAAGTCTTTCTGCAATCTATTCAGTCCTTAGTGGGGAATGTCCTGAGAATACAAATAAAAAGTATAAAGATTTTAAGACCCAGTCTAAGGCCGGCTGGATCTGTGAAGGTCATAATATATCCACCACTGACGGTGGTATAGTTTATACTCCTGATAATAGAAATTACATAATAACAATAACCTCCAACTTCCCATCTGATATGAAAAGTCTGGAGGTTATAGTCAGTGCTCTGGACTCAGTCCATGAGCATATCGATATGAATTAAATGCATCTGTCATATCTTACAACATCTGCAGTATTAATTATTGTTTGTATGAAGTCCTATATATGTTCCTCTGGCAAGTACCTGCTGGTAAGCCATCTCCATAGCATCACTACATTTCAGCATATTCACTCTTACACCTGAGAAGAAGTTATCCATTGTGATAACCTGCTCGCCAATGTTCATAGTGATAGATGATGGATCCTCGTTATAAGGTGCTCCGATCAGTATCTCCTTCATAGCCTCACTGAAGTGTGGCATTGAATCAGGAAGTGAGATATATCTCTGTGAGATAACCTTCGACTGTGTGCCTGCCTTGAGTTCGCAGAGTTCCTTCTTCGCTGTCTTCTCGATAGTGTTCTCTATAAACGCCTTAGCTGCGCTCCTCATAACTCCACGTCTTACTTCACTGTCAAATGATACGAACATAGCGTTTATATCCTGCATCGTAGGATGTCTGTCTGCAAATGCAACAGCTATTACCTTTTCGTTTGGATATACACCAAGTCCGAGGAGATAATTCTTGTAAATACGCTCCATCTCCTGAGCTACAGGAACAACTCTGTCTGTATCTATATCATCCTCATGATCAACCATGAAGTTGATGAGACCTTCTCTGAACTGTTCCAGACGTTCATCTGTAACATAGTCAGAAGGAAGGAATTCATGACGACGTGCATCCTTGAGTGTATAGTCGATAGTACGTCTACCTGTGTTATACAGCTCAGTGATGGCACCTTCAAGGTCTGCACCGAATCTGGTGTATGTATCACTGAGGTGCTCAGCCTTCTGTCTCAGCTGTCTGATCAGATCGCCGAATACATCCTGTGCATTCATCTCTTCGATGATCATAGTACGCTCCTTAGCAAGAGCATCCTTGATACGTGCATCGTAGTAACCAGTTTCTGTCTCTCTCTTTGCAGATGGGAATGCGAAGATTCTTCTCTTAACCATCTGAAGAATTGATTCAACTATACGTTCATACTCCTTAGATGGCTCATATTTGCTCATCATCTCTTCAAGTTTCTGAACTTCCAGAACCATTCCATCGTCCTTCTCGCAGTCGCCATATCCGGCAGCTCCGATCATTCCCATAGTAATGAATGGTCCATACATCTTCATATATTTAGTTATATTCTCATCAAGCTTCTGGCTCATCCTGATCCTTAGAGCCTTTACGATAACTGGTGCATCATGCTCCAGATTCATGATCTCTGCCTGAAGAGTTGTTGCAAGAGTATCCTGCTTCTTCTTGATATCCTTATATGCCGGTTTAGAATACTGACCTATCTTAATAAGACCATTTACAGTAAGATCAACCGGATCACCAGGCTTACCTTCAAGGAAGGTACGGATCTCGCCAAATGTACTCTGGATATCCTTCTCTATATCAGCATCCTTATGAGGCATCTTCTTCATATTTGAGTATACATCTACAAATGCCTTGTACTCACATATGTTCTCAATCTCCTTGATAGGAATGCGATAATCAGCTTCGTTGATAACCTTGAAATAACCAAGCTTACCCTGCTCGAAGAAAGAATCTCTAAGCAGCTTACGTACACCGTTCTCATCTCCGTCATCGATGTACTTATTGGAAGCAAGCTTCTTGATGAAGTAAGCAACATCATTATAGATAACTCCTGCAGGGATGTATCCCTGGTCATCCTTCTTACCAGAAACAAGTATACATGAATCAAATATATTCTCGCACATACTCAGTCTGTGAGATGTACTTTCAAATACATAATTCTTGCCTTCATATGCAGACTGGATATATTCAGAAACTTCCATCATGGTTGCATGACCATTTGCAAGAAGCAGAGTACGAAGCTCATCATCCTCATATATCTTTCTATCTGCGAAGATAACATCTGGCATGAGCAGACATCCACCTACTCTGACATTATCCCATTTACGTGACTTAGCATAAGCTTTTATATTGTAAGTAACATCGGCCAGAATACCACTTCCTGTACCACCACAGGTACTGGAAACAATAAGTATATCCAGCTTGCCATTTACGGAATCACCATATACATCTTCAAGCTTCTCGAAAAGCAGGATTCTCATATCCTCATAAGCATTTGAGAACATAAGTCTACCTATCTGTCTGTTACCATGGGCACCATCTGTACCTATATTAAGTTTAGGAAAATCAGGGCTCATCCACTTAGCCAGAGTTTCCTGAACAGGCTTGTTATTATAGCCCTTCTCCATGATATCTTCCAGGTTTGGACGATAGATACTGAGAACCTCCAGTGCGTTAAGACCTAAGCCTTCCTTACTATTCTTAATAGTTTCTTCCATTTGAGGTATATCAGAATCTATAAGCAGGAAATGAATATTATCTGCTGAAGAGATCTCATTTCTGAGCATTCCCTTAGTAGCAGTAACAACTTCGCCACCTATACCACCTAATCCGATGATCAGAAGATTGCCATTGTACTTATCGCCTTCTTCGCCCTTACCGAAGATTCGAACGTCCTTAATCTTACTGAATTCTTCCTTTTGTGTCTGTAACAGAATCATAACAATCTGTCTCCTTATTACCCCTATTTATAGGCATTACCCTTCGCGGGCAATCATACATTTAATCATAATTCACAAAGATAGTAGATATTATACACCATTTTAAACAAAAATGATACTAGTTTATGTTGATAATATTACGAAAGTGTAGTAAAAATATTATAACATTTATTATTACACAACGAGGTGATTTAAAATGGAATTAAAAAAGGATCCGCAAAATAGCGGTGACAATCCATATTGGCAGGATAATGATAATAAATTCAGTCCTTACTGGCAGGATAATACTCCAGGAGCTAATCCGGCTATGACTTATGGTGACTCAGGTCAGAACCCATACTATCAGGAGAACAATCTCTACTCCCAGGCCATGACCGAGAAAGCCTTCAGTCAGATTGACAGTCCGGTCAGAGACGCTGTATATACTGCAGTAGATAATTTCGAAACCAGCGTGCTTACACGAGCGTTCTTATATATGTTCATTGCACTATGTCTGTCGGGAATAACCGCTCTGATGGTTGCAACTTCACCATCTATGATATCGGGGCTGTTCGCAAGAGATGGAGCAGGAGCACTTCCGCTCACATTCATCCTGTTTGCTGAATTCGGAACATGCTTAGGCTGCCAGTATACAGTTAAGAAGAATATGACAGTTATCTCCTGTGTACTATTTGTTGCCTTTGCAATACTGAATGGAATTACGCTTTCGATCATATTCCTGATATTCAAGCTCGGATCCATCGTCACTGTTTTCTTCATGTCATCTGCCATATTCCTTGTAATGGCCATCTACGGTGCACTGACCAAGAAAGACCTGGCGAAGATGGGACCGATCCTCACAGCAGGACTGATAGCCATAATACTCGGATCAATAGTTAATATGTTCCTGGGATCAAGTGCTGCAGACTACTGTATAACAATTACAGGAATCCTGCTCTTTACGCTCTTTACACTTTACGACGTAAATCAGATCGTACAGATGTCGCGCACAAATACAGGACTTTCGATAAATGTACTCGGTCTGTATGGAGGCATGCAGCTATATCTGGATTTCATAAATATATTTATCAGGCTCCTCCGTCTCTTCGGCAGACGCAGATGGTATAGTAATTAGTATCAAAAATGCAACCACAAATGGTTAGATAATTCTAACATTTGTGGTTGTTTTAGATTATTCTTTGAGTTATAATGGGTTTCAGGTGTCGGTCAAATGTCCTGACACACGATTTAAAAATAGAATACGGAGGTATCAAAATGTTAGTATCAGCTAAAGAGATGCTTGAGAAGGCTGTTGCAGGTGGATATGCAGTAGCACAGTTCAATATCAACAACCTTGAGTGGACAAAGTCAATCCTGCTCGAGTGTGAAGAGCTTAAGACTCCTGTTATCCTTGGTGTTTCTGAGGGTGCTGGAAAGTACATGACTGGTTTTAAGACAGTTGCTGCTATGGTTAAGGCTATGGATGAGTCACTTGGAATTACAGTTCCAGTTGCACTTCACCTTGATCATGGTTCATATGAAGGAGCTAAGGCTTGTATCGAAGCTGGCTTCACATCAATAATGTTCGATGGTTCATCACTTCCAATCGATGAGAACATCGAGAAGACTAAGGAACTCGTAGCTATCTGCCGTGAGAAGGGAATCTCAATCGAGGCAGAGGTTGGTGGAATCGGCGGAGAAGAAGACGGCGTTTCATCACAGGGCGAATGTGCAGATCCTGCAGAATGCAAGATGATCAACGACCTCGGCGTAGATATGCTCGCTTGTGGTATCGGTAATATCCACGGTAAGTATCCTGACAACTGGGAAGGACTTCAGTTCCAGGTACTCGAAGCTGTTAAGGCTGAGATCGGTAATACTCCACTCGTTCTTCACGGTGGTTCAGGAATTCCTGATGAGCAGATCAAGAAGGCTATCTCAATGGGCGTTGCTAAGGTTAACGTTAATACAGAGTGTCAGTTAGTATTCGCTGCTGCAACACGTAAGTACATTGAAGAAGGCAAGGATCAGCAGGGTAAGGGTTATGACCCACGTAAGCTTCTTGCTCCTGGTGCTCAGGCAATCAGAGACGAAGTTAAGGATCGTGTAGCTGTATTCGGTTCAGCTAACAAGGCTTGAGAATAATTAATTAGATATATACAAAAAATCCACACATACCGTATGATATGTGTGGATTTTTATATCTATAAACTTATCCGTTTACTGTACCCTTCCATCTCTTACATCACGATCCGGATCCAGGAATGCAAATCCTAAACCGACATAGTAACATGCTCCAGCTCCACACCAGGAAGCGCTTGCTGCACCACCATCAGATCCGCCGATAATAACACAGAATCCCCATCTTCCACCTGCCACATTCAGCAGTTCATCCTGAGAAAGTTCAGAATTATCATTAATATACTTCTTATAATCATCAAATGTAAAGGAAAAACCTTCTTCCTCAACTATCTTGCCGATCACGTCGTTCCATACATCTTCATCCTTATATTCACCTGTATAATTCTTAGCCGCTTCCTTTATTCTTTCCTGAAGAGCAGTATCAGTTTGCATCATTTCCATAAATTTTGCTACGTCTTTATTCATATCATTTACCCCCATTGTTTTTAGAAATATTGTTGATTCAATATATATACATAATCATATACACAAAATCGACAAATGAATTTTATGCTGGAGATTTTATAGCTGATAAACGAATGGAACAAGCGGCTCTTTCTTTGCATTATAGATATTTACAATGCCATAGCTGTAAAATGCATATCTTACATAGGCGATACTGCTGAAGTCATAATTTTCTTCAGCATCAATGGTTATAAGGCGTATCTTGTCGCTCTCAATTACAGCCTCAGCCTTATTCCATACATTTCCATCTTCAGATACTTCAAAGCCGTATACTGTGGATGTTATCATATTGAGCAGACCGTTATTTCCACCTGACACAGCATCTGTCAGTTCATTTTCACGCAGCTGAACCACTCCATAAGAGTTATCAAATTCCAGAAGCATTGAATCACCATTCCTGATAATGTTCTTTATAGTCATGTGACCAGCTTTTTTCAGCATGCAATCTGCCAGTCTCCTGGCCGCTACAGCCTTATCCCATGGATGGATCTCACCATAAGCTCCGGTATCAATGAGTGTGATAAGTTCAGCATTCTCATCCTCTTCTACTACTTCTGCCTGAACCAGCCTCTGGTTCGGCCACTCATAGTTTTCCGGAAGTCCCGCTTCATTATACATCGGAAGCTGGAATATATAGATTGGGAGAGTCTCGTCTCTCCAGTCTTCTCTATACTGAGCTATCATTTCCTTAAGCAGCACCTTATATCTATTATACCTCGGAGAATCTTCTTCTCCCTGATAATAGCAGATGGCACTGATGGTATATGGTATAACTCTCTTCGCCATTGCATTATATAATCCCGAAGGTTTGAAGAGCGACTTATCTCCCATTGGCGGTGGCCATGGAAAACTGAGCTCTGCAGCGATTTCATCAGGAGTAATATCCGGATTCTCTGCCTGCATCTCAGCCTTTCTGGAATCGTAAGTTGCAACCTCAGCCTCATATTCTCTGATCTCCCTCTCGTATTCTTCAGGAGTCTTATTATTTACAGCATCGAAATAATTATCCAGATATACATCTGCTTCCGGAAGCTTCTTAAGCCTCTCCATGTCGATCCAGGTTGTAACTGAGCATCCACCTACATAGCAGTCAATAAGTCCGATTGGAACACCCAGTTCTTTCTGAACTCTCACCGCTGTAAGATAACCGATTGCCGAAACATCCCCGAAATCATTCTTGGAGCCATCTATTTCAGACTTACACTTCTTCCAGGTAGTCTTCGATTCCTCCTCCAGCATTTCTTCATTAACATTAGAAGCCTTAAAGACCGGATAGTATCTGATGCTGTCATGATCAGCACTGCTCAGTTCCTCTCTGCCTCCCTTTGCATCGGCAAGGGCATATTCGATATTCGACTGTCCATTCAGAAACCAGACTTCACCATAAAGCACGTCACGAATTCTCTTCTGAGAAGCTGCACCACCGATGGTACCTGTAACCAGCATTTCATAAGGTCCACCTGCGGCATGGGGAGGAAGCTCTATCTGCCAAGGAATATTCTCTTCGCTGATTCCACGCGGCTCATCCTGTCCTGTGCCTGTTCCACATGACCCAATCTGTCCTGCGTCCCCGACTATCGTCTCGGCAGATATACCATCAATCTCCACGCGGATCAGCTCACCTGGAATGCCGGTTCCGGTTATATTCACTTTTCTGTCTCTCTGAAGGATCATCCCGTCAGAGTAGATCTGATTCAGTCTCATTATTATCACCTCTTGCGTCAGCTGAAACAGTTTTTAATCCACTGACTTCAGCGACTCAGCCATATTTATTCTCTCAAGCTTAATGCCCATAAACATATTTACGATCCAGTTAAAGGCAAATGTAAGTAATACGCTGTACAGATATGTAAGCGGCTTTATCTGCACCTTGAAGGATACCAGATCTACCACTATCTGATTCATGACAAATCTATGCAGTGCCACTCCCAGCAGAAGTCCCACTGCTATACCAAAGGCTGTAAGGATTACATTTTCCCTCATAACATATGCTGAGGTTTCATTCCTGAAAAATCCCAAAACCTTGATGGTTGCTATCTCGCGGATTCGCTCTGTAATATTGATATTCGTCAGATTGTAAATGACGATAAATGCAAGTGCAGCCGCGCTGAGTATTACCACAAAAACAATGGATTTGAGACGGTTCATCATGTCCGACATTCTCTTCTTGAATTCCTCGAGAAGTGTGATATTTGCAACATATTTACTATCGGATAACTCTGCCTGATATTTATATATATCCTTGCCCTTCTTGAAGTTGATATATGCGGCGTTGATCTCACTAAGTTCAGGCTGCTGAGCTGTAAGAGTCTCACGGCCTATGAATATATAATTATATACACGGTTCTCGAAAACGCCGGTAACTTTAAGTGTCAGTTCATTCATATCACTGTCACGGAGGGTGATGGTATCACCAACCTTCTTGCCGTAACGTTCCATGATGCTGTTGCTGATTATCGCCTCACCCTGCTTAGGATATTCAACCCTGTCACCATTCATGTCATTATACAACATAAACTTATCCATGGAGTCAAAATCGTCCATAGCCACTAAATTTATGCTCTTTATTCCACCTTTATATACCAGATCCCATGTGCCCTGATACATAAATTTATATTCATCCGAAACCTTATTTATCTTATCCAGAAGCTCCTCAGGAATATCGCCATTCTCCGGCAGATCCTTAAGTGTCACATCTGCATCGGTGATCTGTATCTCATCATATTGTTCTTCTGCAAATCCCGCGATGGAATCATTGATTCCAAATCCTGTCATAACAAGTGCCATACAACCACTGACGCCAACTATCATCATGAAGAAACGGCCCTTGTATCTCAGGATATTTCTAACAGAAACCTTATGAAGGAATTTCAGTCTGTTCCAGATAGAAGGTATATATTCCAATGCCACTCTCTTGCCGGCCTTCGGAGCCTTTGGCCTCATGAGATTTGCTGCCGTTTCCAGAAGTTCAACTCTGGCCGATATCCATGTCGTTCCAACAGAGCAAAGGATTGCAGCTATAAATACCAATGAAGCAAGCTTTGTGTCAAATGTGATCTTTATCGGCAGGTGTATATACATCAGCTGATAAGTAGACCAGATGACTGTAGGGAATAATACTATTCCACCCAGATATCCCAGTATACAGCCCACAACCGTGGCAACTCCCGAATACATGAGATACTTACTCATGATATCGGCTTCTGAATAGCCCAGTGCCTTGAGCACTCCGATCTGAGTCCTCTGTTCCTCAACCATTCTGCTCATAGTTGTCATACATACCAGTCCTGCAACAAGTATGAAGAATATAGGGAAAACTCTTGCAACCTGTGCCACGATCTCCGAATCACTCTTAAAACATACACAACCGATATTCGACTCTCTGTCCAGCACGTATGCATCCGGCTTCTCCAGATCTTCCAGCTTGCTACGGGCATCAGCCAGCTTATCCTCGGCCTCACTTATCTTATCATGAAATTCTTTACGTCCATCCTCATACTCATCAAGGCCATCCTCATATTCCTTAAGCCCATCCTCATACTCTGAACGGCCGTCTTCATATTCACGTCTTCCATTTGACAGCTTCTTCTTGCCATCGTAATACTGACTGAGTCCATCGTTATACTCAGCCCATCCTGTATTATAATCCTCCAGTCCCTTCTGGTACTGGGAATAACCATCCTCATATTTCTTAACAGCTTCGGAGTAAGCCTTATATCCCTCCTCATACTTTGCAAGTCCATCAGAATACTCCTTATAGCCGGCTTCATACATCTGCATGCCCTGGCTGTACTGTGCTTTAAGAGATTCTATATCTGTAGCATCTGTCGGAGTGGCAATTATGCCAGCTTCGATGGCCTGTATATAAGCTCCCAGGTCATCCAGTTTTTTCTTATTTGCATCCAGTGTTAGTTTTGCAGCGTCCAGCTGTCCCTTAGTGTCAGAGAGAAGCTTGCCCTTTTCATCCAGCTCCTTCTTACCTGCCGCCAGCTGTTCTCCAGTCTTGTCCAGAGTATCCTTGGCATCTGTCAGCTGATTTCTCGCATCATCCAGTTTTGATTTAGATGAATTCAGTTCCCTCTCACCACTTGCCAGTTCCTTCTCTGCATCATCCAATTCCTTCTCTGCGTCCCCCAGTGAAGCCTTGGCATCTGTCAGTTCCTTCTCTGCATCATCCAGCTCCTTCTCACCGTCAGCCTTCTTCTCAAGGAATTCTTCTTCTGCATCACTAATCTTCTGATCCGCATCCTTATAAACGCGGTCATATCTGTTCATCGCAGCAACGTCTGCGATCTCCTCCATTTCATCATCATGCGCATCCATGTAATCGTTATAATCATCAGAATATAATTCGTAATCCTGATCCATTTTAACGAAGATATCTGTATAGAAGTCACTATCAAATTCCTCCGGCAGCATATACACAAAGCCTGCCACACTTCCATTACCGATAGATGATGTACCTCTTTCAAAATTAATATAATAAGGTGAATGAACCACTCCTACCACCTTGTAGGAATCCTGTGCCATCCTTGCCTTCTCATCAGTGTCATCATCCACATCCACTTCTATATCATCATCGTCATCTGTATCCTCAGATGCATCATCTGAATCTGCATCTTCAGAATCCTCGTCTTCAGCATTTACATCTTCAGAATCCTCATCCTCTTCTTCGTCGCCGTAGCTTTCAATATGAAGAACATCCCCGATCTTCACCTCTCCCATCTTACTGTCAATAACACATTCCCCCGGTGCGTTCGGAAGACGGCCATTTACAACTTCAAGAGTATTGATCTTATCAGAGATAGAATGAGTCTTTAATACAAAAAGTGTATCTTCAGAATTCTTACTGTATTCAACATCAAGGCAGTAAGCACCCTCGGCATATCTTACATCCTTGGCGTTTCTTATGGTCTCAACATCCTC
>JAEEGL016203961.1_pt1 | contig 16039 bp, 7 predicted proteins | sample 9134231 | NCBI WGS metagenome assembly JAEEGL01 (sample SAMN16246548, study PRJNA631951) | gut metagenome | biome: gut microbiome; feature: rumen; material: fiber-attached | host: Bos | place: Iran: Karaj | collected 2018-10 | reverse complement strand
CGAAAAGATAAAGTCTCTGAATGACTGCTTCAGCATGTGGATATTATATCATACTTTTGCCTGCGCGTGGGGCGGAATTTTCAATCCAACTGCTTTAGATGCACGTCGGCGAACCAGGTCCAGAAGCCGACGTCTCTGCGGTAGGCTTGCGGGTTGTGGTCGTGGATGAGCGAGCCGAAGTATTCTCTGAAGGCGAAGGTCGTGTCGAACGCGCGCGCACCGTTTCGCCGCCGTTCGAATTGAAGCGACGCAGTTTCATTTGCCGCGCCCCGTCCCGTTGGGCTTCGGGCCGAACACCCAGCGGCCTTTCTTGGTGGGGCCCTCAAAATGAAGTCCTACTACGGAAAGCACTTTGACGTGTCGAAGAACAGTTCGCCTGGAAACATTCAATACATCAGCAATCTCCTGTACCTTGATCCGACTATTTGATCTTATCAATGCCAAAACCTTTGCAACATCATCCATAATATTTTGCAGTGACATTTGCGGTGACATTTCTTGGGCAGTTTCTTTACTAGTTTGCGGTGACAAGCTCCGATTAGCCTTTGATTTCCCCTTGCTTTTCAAGCGTTTTTGGCCCTGTTCGGAGTTTGGCGCGATTGGCGCGATTCTGGCGCGATTCGATTTCAGCTCGTATCGCAAGTGGAGAACATTTCTGCTGACGACGCCGTGCGCAGTCCCGCGCGGTTTTTGGGAGACAACGCGGAGACGGCAGTCATGCCGCATTTTCAATGGTCGGAGCGGAGGGATTTGAACCCTCGACCTTTTGCTCCCGAAGCAAACGCGCTACCAGACTGCGCTACGCTCCGACGTCGGGACCTTCCAAGATGGAAAGCGGGGCATATTATACGCTTTTCTTCTTGAAATGTCAATGGGGGTCAGTGCGTAAAGTTGAAGTTCACGAGCGGAAGGCACGGAAGGAACCCTACGCCGTTGACGTTCACAATGCCGATCTGGACGCCCTCGTGGTGCTTCGCGAAGTTCACGACGCCGAGCTGGAGCCCGCTGGAGGTCTGCACCGTCAGGTTGGCGCCGCCTGCCTGCAGGCCGGAGACGTGCTGGAGCCCGTAGTTCAGGGCGGCGAAGGATACGCCCTTGTACTCGTTGCGCGTCATGAGAAAACCCGCTGCCACGACGCCGCACGACGAGCCCGCAAGCCAGCTGAAGCCGCTGAGCTGTACGCCGTAAAACTCGCCGTTGATGTTCACCGGCGCGAACTGCACGCCGTACGCGGCGTCCTCGTTCCAGTTCAGGATACCTGACAGCTGGACACCGTATATCTCCTTCGTGCGGTTGGCGACGAGACCAAACTGGAAGCCCCTCGACGTCGCGAGATCGACCATGTTGAAGCCCGTGAACTGGCAGCCGGTCATGCGCTCGGACAGGATGCCGGCGAAGCCGAAGTCCACGCCAAGCAGATGTCCCTTGTTGTTGCCGTACGGCATGTTGAGTCTGATGCCGTGGACGTCGCTGCGATCCCACGGGAGCATCAGGTCGCCTGGCGAGTAGATGCTGTACTGGAGCCACGTGGTGCCGGCCGTTGCTGCTGCGGCGGACATGGCGATCAGGGCGGATGCCACAAGTTTCTTCATCGTTTGTTTCCTTTCGTTTTGTGTTTTCTTTACGTCAGAATTCAAGGGCCTCGAACATCATCGCGAGGAATTCGGGGTACGTCATGCGCTTCTGCTCCATCGAGTCGCGGTCACGCACGGTGAACGTCCCGTCCTTCGTGGACTGCTCGTCCACGGTGATGCACCAGGGCGTCCCCGCCTCGTCCTGCCGGCGGTAGCGGCGGCCGATCGCGCCGGAGACGTCCCACATGCAGTTGACCTTCCTGCGCAGCTTCGTGAATATGTCGCGCGCCATCGCGTACTGCGCCTCGTCCTTCTTGATGAGCGGGAAGATCGCGACCTTGATCGGGGCCACCTTCGGGTGGAGGTGCAGCACGGTGCGGATGTCCTCCTTGCCCTTCTCGTCGGCGAGCCTCTGCTCCTCGTACGCCTCGCAAAGGAGCGCGAGCATGAGGCGGTCAACTCCCGCCGACGGCTCGATCACGTGCGGAACGTACTTGCCCTCGAAGAGGTTCCTGCAGAACGTCTCCGCATCTGCCGCGAGCGCGGCCTTCTCGTCGTCGGAGAGAGCGACGGGCTTGCCCGCCTTTGCGGAGAGCGCGGCCTCCTTGCGCGCGAGCCACGCGGCCTGGGTCTTCGCGATGAACGCCGCCTTGTCTTCGTCCGTAAGCTTCTTGCACGCCTGCTTCAGGGGATCGTCGAACACGAGCTGCGGCACCTTGGAGTGTATCTGGTGCTGCGTCAGGTCAAAGTCGCTCCTCGCCGCGATGCCCTCGAGCTCCTGACGCCCGAACGGGAAGTCGTACTCGATGTCCACGCACGCACGCGCATAGTGCGCGAGCTCGTCCGGCTTCTGCCAGTACTCGACGAACTTCTCGGTCGGAAGTCCCACGGCGTTAAGGAACCTCTTGCGCTGTTCGACCCAGTACTTGTGCCAGACCTCCCAGCCCCAGTCGTCCTGCACCGGGCCGTTGAGGTCGGGATTGTCCGCGAGCGTCACGACGTGCCCGTACTGGAGCTCCACCGCCTCGTCGGGGCGGATGAAGAACTCGAGCTCCATCTGCTCGAACTCGCGGGAACGGAACGTGTAGTTGCGCGGCGTCACCTCGTTGCGGAAGCTCTTGCCCATCTGCGCGATGCCGTAGGGGACCGCCATGCGCGACGTCGCCGTCACGTTGAGGAACTGCGCGAAGATCGCCTGCGCGGTCTCGGGCCTGAGGTACGCGACGTTGGAGGGATCGTCGATCGGACCCACCACCGTCTTGAACATGAGGTTGAAAGGCTTGGGCTCGGTCAGCTCGCCGCCGCAGTACGGGCAGAAGAATTCGGAGCCCGCGACCTTGGGCTGAGGCTTGCGCTTCTGGTCCTCGTAGATGTCCTTCACCTGGTCGGCGCGCATGAGCTTCTTGCAGTCCTTGCACATCGTCATCGGGTCCGCAAACGTGTCGAGGTGGCCCGACGCCTTCCAGATGCGCGGATGCATGATGATGGTCGCGTCGAGGCCAGCGACGTCCTCGCGACCGCGCACGGTGAACTGCCACCACGCCTGCTTGACGTTGGCCTTGAGCTCGCAGCCCAACGGTCCGTAGTCCCAGAACCCGGGCATTCCCCCGTATATCTCGGAGGAATGGTATATGAACCCACGGCGCTTGCATAGCGCCGAGAGCGCGTCCAGCGACGACTTGTTCTCTTCTGCCATAACGACGTATATTATACCAAAAATTCCGACGGAGCGGACGCGAACCGAAGACCTTGTTTCATCCGGCGTACACGATGTCCTCCGGCGGCGGGGCGGAGAACGTGACGCGGCGGCCTGTCAGGGGATGCAGGAACGACAGCTCGACCGCATGGAGAAGGAGCCTCGCGGGACGGCGGCGCATGCGGCGGTCGCGTTCCGCGCTGCCGTAGGTCCTGTCCCCGACGACAGGGCAGCCGAGCTGCGCGGAGTGGATGCGGATCTGGTGCATGCGGCCGGTGTCGATCTTGAACTCAACGAGCGAAATCCCGCCATGGCTCGCGAGCGTCTTCCAGTGCGTGACGGCAAGGAGCCGCTCGCGCCCGACCGGCGTGTCGATTGTGCCCGCCTTCGGCTTGGGCGTACCGTGGACCACCGCGAGGTACGTCTTGCGCACGTCGCGGTGCGACTCGAACTGGCGCCTGAGCGCGAGGTACGCCCTCTGCGTCTTCGCGAACACCATCACTCCGCTCGTCTCGAGGTCGAGACGGTGCACGACGCCGGGCCGTTCGGCGGAGCCGACGTTCGCCATGCACGGGAAACGCCTCACAAGCTCTTCGGCGAGCGATCCCTCCTCGTGCCCCGGCGCGGAATGGACGATCACCCCTGCGGGCTTCTCCACCACCACGATGTCAGCATCCTCGAATATGATTGCGATGTCCATGTCGAAATCAGACCGCATAGCGCGGAGGGGACTTCTTGTACTCCCGGACGGTCGGGAGCACGACGCGGGGGACGGGCCGTCCGGCGGCGGAAGCGGCGAGCGCGTCAAGCTCGCCAAGGCGTGCGTCGAGGTCGGCGGACGAACGGGCGTGGACCATTGCGTAGAGCGAGAAAGGCCAGCCAGGCGCGGCAGGACGCAACACGCAGTGGCTCACGAAGGGCTTGCCTGCAAACGCCGCGCCGATGGCGTCCGCCTCGGCGGCGGCGACCTGCCACACCGTCAGCGCGTTAGCGAGGAATCCGACGGAACGATGGTCGAGGAACGCCCCGAAGCGGCGCATGACGCCGCGCGACGCGAGTTCCGCAAGGCCGGATGCGTCGTCGGACGAGAACGGGGACGGGCCAAGGTCGATGATGTCGCCCTGGACGAGGCGGATAAGATGCGTGGGGACATCAGGCGTCTCGCCCGTAGGCACGGGTGAAGGGACAAATCCCTTTGTCGCAACGGGCAAGCTGCCCGCAGTGTCGAACACCGCCCGCAGCTTGTAGGCGCGGCGCGACGGAAGCTCCATCGCCTTCGACGCCTCTGTGCGCGAGCGAAGTTCTTCGACCACCTCTGCAACCTTCTCGCGGCTCGGCGCGACGAGCGTGAACCATAGGTTGTACTCGCCTTCGCGGCGGTAGTTGTGCGTGACGAACGGCGAGGCGCTGACGACATCCGCCGCGGCGTCCACGCGTTCCCCGGGAATCGCAAACGCGACGAGCGTGGAGACGTGGCCGAGCGCGCGCGGACTGAACGCCGCGCCTATCCTGCGGATGACGCCCTTCTCGCGCAGCGCACGGACGCGCGCGTAGCAGTCATCTTCAGAAAGGCCAAGCCTCTCGCCAATCGCCCTGTACGGCCTCTCGCAGATCGGGAATCCCGTCTGGAGCGCGTCGAGAAGAGTTCCCTGCGGAACATGCGCGCAGTTCGGTTCTTCGGCGAGGTAGTCTCCCTTCACGGCAAGCGCCCGCGCGCGGCATCCACCGCAGACCGCCTTGTACTCGCACGCGCCGCACTTACCCTTCAGCCGTTCGGGATGGCGAAGGTCGTCAAGCACAGGACTTTCCCGCCAGATGCGCGACAGCGGCTTCTCGCGGATGTTCCCGAGCTTCATGTCGAAGTATCCGCACGGCTGGACGTCGCCGACGTGGCTCACGAAGACGAATCCCGTCCCGGCGAGGCATCCGCGCCCGCGCGAGGAAGACGCGCCGCACTGCATCTCGATGCGGCGGTACTGTGGCGCGTCGGTAGGCTTCAGCTCTATCGGCGAAGTCGCCTTGCGGCGGCACACCCAGCCAAGCGCCTCCTCGTACTCCGCCGCCGAAAGCTCCTCGCCGGAAAGCCCCGCGCCGCGTCCGGTAGGCACGAGCAGGAACGGATGCAGCGCCTGCGCGCCGAGGCGGACCGAGAGGTCGTGCATCTCGCCAAGCAGTCGCCAGTTGCGCCGCGTCACCGTCATGTTGACCTGCACCTCGACGCCGGCGCGGCGCGCGGCGGCGATGCCCGCGACCGCCGCGTCGAATGCGCCCTTTAGTCCACGAAAGGCGTCATGCGCCTCGGCGGTGGGGAAGTCAAGCGAGACGGAGATGCGTCGGACAGCGGACTCCGCGAGCCGCCGCGCCGTCGCGTCGTCCACGAGAGTGCCGTTCGTGCCTACTGCGGGCGTCATGCCCTTTTCGCGAGCGTAGGTAATGATGTCCCATATCCATTCGCACATCAACGGCTCCCCGCCCGTCAGGATGAGGACCGGCTTCGCGAAGGTCGCGATGTCGTCCACAAGCGCCTTGGCCTCTGCGAGCGAAAGTTCCCCTTCCGCTACGCAGTCGCCCGCCGATGCGCGGCAATGGGCGCACCGCAGGTTGCAGCGGCGAGTCACCTCCCAGGCGACGAGACGTGGAACTGGCAACGTGCCGTTCACGATATCTCCTCGTCAGTCAGGTAGCAGGCGGGATCCGGCGCCCACGGGTCGCCAGTAGCCGCCTCGGCACGGGCGCGCAGGTTGCCGCCGCATACGGCGAGCCAGCGGCACGCGGCGCAGCGTCCCTTCACGTGAAGCTTCTTGTCGCGCATCGGCGCGAGCGCTTCGCCTTGCCATATCTCGGAGAACGGACGCTCCCTCACGTTGCCGTAGGAGCGGTTGCGGGAGAACTGGTCGGCATACACCTCGCCGTCCCAGCTGACGCAGCCTATGCCGCTGCCGGAAGCGTTGCCGCCGTTCATGGAAAGGAACTCGAGCGCCTTCGCGGCGCGTGCGGGATCCTCGCGCTTGAGCTCAAGGTAAACGAAAGGCCCGTCGGCATGGTTGTCAACGGTGAGTATCTCGGGGTGTCCGCCGTCCGCGAACCACGCCTTGGTCTCGTCCATGATCGTCCGTACCGCCGCGCGGCAGTCGGCGGGCGAGAGGTCCTCCGCTCGGATCGACGCGCCGCGTCCCGCGTAGGCGAGATGGTAGAAGCAGGCGCGGGCTATGCCCTCGCGCTTCATCAGCGCGAACATGGAAGGTATCTCGCGCCAGTTGCCGCTTCCGATGGTGAGGCGGAGGCCGACCTTGATTCCGGCGTCCCGCGCCGTGCGCAGTCCGTCGAGTGCGCGGCGGTACGCGCCGGGAACGCCGCGAAAGGCGTCATGCGTGGCCTCGTCGCCGTCGAACGAAACGCCGACGTAGGAGATTCCGACGGACGCCAGCTCGCGGGCGAGCGCGGGAGTGATGAGCGTTCCGTTGGTGGAGAGCGTGACGCGGACGCCGCGTTCGCGTGCGAGCGCGACGAGTTCCACGAGGTCGGGCCTCATGCACGGCTCGCCGCCGGAGAAGAGCATCGCGGGACATCCGAACGCGGCAATGTCCTCAATGAGCCGCCTCGCCTCGGCGGTCGTCAGTTCGTCCGCAGTCGCGCCGCAACCGGAGTCGGAATAGCAATGCCGGCACTTCAGGTTGCATCGACGGGTGCAGTTCCAGACGACTACGGGGCGGCGCTCCTCAGAAGGCGGACGCCTGCGATAGCGCAATGCATCGGACGACGGCTCGTCCGCTCCGCAATAAAGTTTAGAAATCCCCGTCATCGCGAACCTTATTCCTCGGGCACAAACGAGGACGCCGCGAGGCGGCCTCAATCGTCCCGGCTCGAGCCGCCGTAGAAGTCGTCGGCGTCGGGATCGTCGGGATGCTCCGCAAGCCACTGGTCGAGCTTCTCGGGCGTGTTGATGTTCTCCTCGCCCGTGAAAAGGTCAACATTGTCCTGGAGAATCGACTTGGCGGCAGGAGTGCCGGTCTCCCATATCTGCTTGATCGTCTCCACGCCGACTGAATGGCGCATGTTGTTCAACTCAAACATCATCACGTCCATCGCGTCGGCATCGTTCACGTACTTCGCTGCATGGGCAAGTATCAGCGCCCTCTCGCGATCGCTCAAGTCAACGTCGGAAAGCGCCTCCTGGTACTTATCGATTGCAGTCTGGGCGATATCGGCGTCCTTGTCGCCGATGAAGTCGGCAAGCTCAACGATGCCAGCCGCGCCAAACCACGCAAGCGCGTCCATCGCCGCCTTCTTCACGGACTTCGGAACGCCGTCGGGCCATTCGTCGGAAGCCTGTATCTCGTGGACAAGCGCCAAGACGCGCCGCTTATCATTGTTGTCAAGCGCGGAACGGATGTCGGATATCTGCTTGCGCTGCCTGTCGTTAAGCTTCGCCTCGTCGTCGTCATCTATGCTGAAATTGGGCTTGTGCTTGGTGTCAGCCTCTGAAACATGCGACTCCACACCACGCTTTTTCGTGCGAAGACGCCGTTCCTTTATCCTCGTCTCGAACCGCTCCTTGCCGCCCTGAACGACGATAGAATCATCAGATGGCTTCAAATCACTCGCGGACGAGTAGCGAAGCCACCAAACCTCCCCTGCGGCTGCTGCCACCGCAAGAAGCACAACGATAATCCACCTTTTCATTTGAATAATATATGCATAAAATATGCCAGAATGACAATCGCCCCATAACGAAACAAACAAATGTTTGCAAAAGCTCCAAATTTACGGAAATATTTGCAATTGTTCATAAATTATTTTCTTCTTCATCCTTTGCTTTCACCCATATGAACGCCTTGGCGCCCGCGTCCCACTCAAGCATAATCTCGTCGGCGAGGCCAACAAATTTGCCAGCCTTCGGCGGGAAGTAGATGTACACCTTGTACTCGTCACCACCCTGCGGTATCAGCGCCGAAGAGCACGAGGCCGAGTAGATGACGTCCTTGTCCTTAGAGTCCTTGCCCGTCACGAACTTTCCAGAGGCAGTGACCGTGCCAGACGACGCGAACTTGAGCGATACCTCGCCGACAGGCAGGACCGGCGCCTTTGCGAAGTCCTTGGCCGTCGTATTCCACGACTGCGCCTTCCATAGGTTCTGCCAGGCGGTCCATTCCAAGGACGGATTGGAGACCGTACGCCCCGATGCGACGCCGCGAGTGAAATCGACCGTCCCGTCGGCAACGACGGCAATCTCGTTGGTAGTCACATCCTTGCCGCTCTTGCCGACTACTGCTGCGAGGAACGTAAGACCGTCAACGGACGAGAAAGACGTCGCCGAGAGCGTCCACGTCCTTTCCCCTTCGAGCATCTTGCCGCTGACCTTGCCGTTCGCAGCGATGGCGAGCGAGACCGTGCCGACCATAGCGGGCGCATCGTCCCCGCCACTCCGCACCACGCCGTCGAACGCGCCGAACACCCAGTCGGGCAGGGCGTCGACATAGATGTCAACCGAAAACGTCCGCGACGACTTGCCGGCCGTCGTCGCCGTGAACACGACCTTGGACGGAGCGACTTTATTCGTCCTGGAATCCATCTTCGACGCTGCAGTGGGCACGCCGGCCACAGAGTACGCACCTGTCGCCTTGTCCTGAACGAGCTTCAGTCCCGACGGAAGCCCAGAGACCTTTACCGTCGTCTTGGAGAGGGCCGTCACGCCGACCGGCCAGTCCACGGCGACGCCGCAGTAGATGTTAGTGGTCGCCGGGCTGCCGCCCGGCGAACTGGACATGGACGTACCGTTGACCTTCAGCTCGACTTTATCCGCGTCCTCCTTCTTCGTCACGAAAACGGCCTTGGCATAGATATCGCCACCGCCGTCCATGCGAAGCTTGAGCGATGGGCTGGAAAGGTCCTTCCCGTCGGCGAGCGCGGACGGCTCGATCTCCCAGCGGTAGAATACGGACTCCTTGTCCGCCTTCGCGGTGAGCGTGACCTCCTTGCCCGCCGCAACCTGCCCGTACTTCGGGTTCGCCGACACCGTCCCGGTCGCGCCGGAGCCCTCCGTCCTCTCCCATACGGAAAGCACCACGCCGGGATTGCGGTGGGCGACGCCCGCCTCGTCCGAACCGGAGCAAGGTTCGAGCCTGCGCATTTCGCACACGGCTGGACGGCCAGACTTCGCGTCGGGCGGCGTCGCAAGCGCGACATAGAGTTGTCCGTCCTCGCACGGAAGCGCATTCGCGGAGAACGAGGCTCCCTTTGTCCCGGACGGAATCGAGACAGTCCCCTTGACGCCGCCCTTTTCGTCGAGCGTGAAGTCTGCCACGCCGGACTTCCCCCCGACTGCGACCTTGCACGAGTACGCCCCGGCATAGCCCGCCACGACCCTTGCGGGTGCGGGGTCGGTCTTGTCAGCCCACGGCAGGCGAAGCAACTCCGCCGGAACGTCGCCGAGGCTTCCCGCCGCGCGCGCCGTCGCGGAGTCCGGGAGCAGGTCCGTCGCGATCCGCGCGACATCCAGCTCAATTGCCCTCGCATCCTTGCCTGCTGTTGCCTCTGCCCTCAAAATGAAGTTCGTCACCATTGGGCCTTCTGTCTCCGACATCCGACATTCGACGGCGGAATACGAGTCGGCCTTGAACGTCCAGCTGACGCCGTCGAGCACCGCCTTGCCGCTGACCTTGCCCGCCGCCGTGACGGACATCGTGACGCCGCCTGACTGCGCGGACGCGCCATCAGCGGACTTCGCCAGCCCCTCGAAGTTGCCGACCGCCCACGGCGGGAGGGGATCGACCGTCACCGACATTGCATACGACACCACCGTCTTCCCGGCCGTCGTCACCGTCACCTTGACGTCAGACGGAACGACGCCCTTCTTCGCATCCACCTTGGACGCCGCCGCAGGCGCGCCGTAGATCGTGTTCGGTGGCACGTCGTACTCGGTCTTCGAGCCCTTCTTCAGCACTCCCTTGTCCGTGAACTTCAGCCCCGACGGAAGCCCAGCCACCTTCACCGTCGTCGCCGAAAGCGCCGTCACGGCGAGCGGCCAGTTCACGGCGACGCCGCAGACGACGTTGGTGGTCGCCGGGCTACCGCCCGGCGAACTGGACATGGATGTGCCGTTGACGGAGAGCGAGACGTCGTCAGCGTCCTGCTTCGTAGTCGCGAACACGGCGACGAACGTTACATCGACATCCGGCATTTCGCAGGAATACGAAGCCGACTGCGACAAGAACTCCGGCGATCCCTCTTCGCGCCACCCGACGAACACGCATCCGGAATCCGGAGTCGCCTTGAGCGTGACTTTCTTGCCTTTGGGATACGAACCATCTCCAGACACCTTGCCTGACGCGCCTCCAGCCCTATACGCTTCCCTCTTCAGCGTCAGCGTCGGGAACACAACCTCGAACGTCGCCGTGGCGACCTGCCTCTCCTTGTCCTTCGTCGCAGTGAAATACACGGTACTGCGCACTTCCTTGGAGGCGACCCCTGCAATGGTTCCCTTCGCGTCGTCGTACTTGAGCCCGGAAGGGAGGCCCGAGAGCGCAAGCTTCCATCCGCCGGCCTTGACCTTGGAGATGACATCGGAGAGGCTTTCCGGCGCGACGCCGGCCCAGCAAAGATACGAATCCACGAGGCCAGCGTCCTTGAACCGTTTCGGGAGCAGATTGCGGACCTTGATCTCGAATGTCCCTTCCACGCCCTTCTTGTCCGAAGCGTTCGTCGCTTTCACCTTCACCACGTAGATTCCGGGCTTGGTCGCCTGGCCCGATATCACCATCGACTTCGAGTCGAACTTGAGCCCCGTAGGAAGTCCCGACACCGCAAGCTTCGGTTGCGACGGCGACTCAACGCATCCTCCGAGGCCGAGAGACATGGAACCGTCCTCGTCGGTCGTGGCGTCCGCCACGTTCACCCGAAGGTGCGCGGCATCGTATGCGGGAGTCACGAAGCGTGCGTAGACCACGGTCTTGCCGAGTTCCGACGGCGCCCTGAACTTGACGGCGGGGCTTCTACTGTCCACACCGTCGGCTGATTCCAGCGGGTTCGAATACTCCCCGCTCGCGTCGTCGTACGAAAGATACCACCCAGCGAACACGAAACCGGTGTTGGCGACGGCCTTGAGGGACGCGACCGCGCCCATGTCGTACGACCCGCCGCCAGAGAGGGACTTTGCCCCGCCTGCGGGGTCAACCAGAACCACGACGTTTCTGCGGACGCGGTAGTTAGCGGCGAGCGGAAAGGTCTTCGAGAGGATTCTCGTGTTGTCGTGGGTGGCGTCTCCGAGCGGCACGCCGCTGTCGACCATCACCGCGTTGCCGTCGCCATCCCGACTTTCGTACAAGTATGTGTGCCTGCTCGACGAGAAGAACGGCGTGACAGTGTGGAGGCCCGAGTTCCAGTCAGCGGGGAACAGGGCGTTGTCGGGCGCCATCCCCCAGCGCTCGCCCCAGTTGTAGGCGCCCTGCTGTCCGTCGAAGTTGTAGCCCATCGCGGTAACCCCCTGGATGGCCACATCGTCGTTGTTGACGAAAAAGTAGTATCCGCGCGAATAGTCGTACAACTGGGGGCCGGACTGACCAGACTCACCGTCGTCGAGCTCGAAGTTCCCGGTCTCCGCGTTCCTCCGCCACATTTCGGCGTGCCCGGCGCCCATAAGGTGTCCGATCTCGTGCGGCATCGTGTAACCGGACGCCACCGCCTCAACCATGCAGACATTATATGCGTAGTCCCTGTGCCTGAGCTGGCAGATCGTGGTGTCGTTAAGCGAGAACGCGAGGCCGACGTACCCGAATGGGTCGTCGTCTCCACACGCGACGAGAAACGTCACTATGTCCGCGCATGACTCCTCGCGGGCGTCGCGGACCTTCTTGCAGTCCGCCATGTAAGCGTCGGGAAGGTCGTTTTCCCAACCCGACACGCTGTTGAGTATCGCATAGACGTCAATGTCACCGTTCGAATCCTTGGTCCGCGACATGTCGGAACCAACCTCGACAACCCCCGCGAGGTTGAACGTGAAGAACTCGTTGAGGCCAGTGTTCGCATAGACCGCGTTGCAGCGCTCCACGGCGTCGGCAGCGAAAAGCCCCGTGGCGTTGGGGAGCCCCGCGAACGCGGATCGGGTCCTCACCCATTCCGCAGCCGACTTGTCGAACCCGACAAGCAGGTCGATGACGTTCGTGACCGTCTCCCCTGCGGCCATGATGTCCTTGCCGTCCACGAGGGGATCCCCGGTGAGCGGCTGCATCACCTGCGCCGCCGCTAGGCCCGGCGCCCGCCGCGAGATCTTGTGGACGTGCTGCGGCGCGCCGCAACGTCCCCCGCAGGACATGGCGGACTCCCGCAATGCGACCTTGCCGCCGCAGACGGTGAACGTCAGGCGCGACGCCTTCTCAGCAGACGAGACAGTCGCGACGAAACCGCCGGGAACCATCACCACGGATGCGTCGTTGAGCCACGCGCCGGCGGTCCTGCCGCCGTAGGAGACGACGCCCGTTGACGAAACTCGCCTATCGCCCAGCGAAATGCGTACCACTGCGCCGTCGAACGACGGCAGCTCGATTGTCGCCCCGGACGACGGGTGGATGGACTCCGCCCTTGCCGCGAAAGTCGCCTCCCTAAGGCATGCAGATTGCATATGCGCCCACGCCGTGCACGTTGCCGTGCACGCCGCGAGCGCAATGAGAACCAGCATTCTCGTCTTCTTCACCGCCATTCCCTCTTGTTTTCCAACAGCAAAGGAAACAGATTCGGACGCGGCGGAGGGGAAGGCCTTAGTTCTCCTCGCCCCAGTCGTCCGCCCACCAGTCCTGGTCGCCCTGGTCGATGCCGATGAGGTTGAACGGCAGCGAGAACGTCCAGCTACGGGTCGATGTCTTCTTCGTTGTCGGGTTGTACTCTGACAGCTTGGCCGAGCCGGTCACGGCTCCGGCGGATATCACGTCGTCCGCAAGCGGCGAGGACGCGTCGCGGGAGAGGAGCATCACTCCGCTGTGCTTGAGGCCGGTGATCTCCTTCTGGGCGGAGCCGTCGTCCTTCACGCTCCACAGCGAGAACGTGCCCGTCACGACACCCGTCGCACGCGCAAGCTTCACCTGAACGTTGCATGGGTTGACGCTTCCGGTGAGGTCGTACAGCTTGCCGTCCTTCACAAGGGACTTCTTCTCGGTGGAGAGCGCATTGCCCGCGAGCGCCACGGCCGTCGCCGCCGGCTGCACGCCGGTGTAGATGCTGTATCCCGTGGTGACGATCTCCTTCGGGAATTCCTCTATGTCCGCAGTGCCGACTTCGAAGAGGTAGTTCAAGTAGTACGCCTGGAGGTTGATCACGGTGTCGTACCAGCCGCCGACCGGATCGACGAGCAGCCTGTAGCCTTCCTCGCCCGAATAGGTGAGCTTGGCGTTGTCGTTGTTCCAGATGAGCTGGACCGAGGAGTCAACGACGACCTTGCCCGTAGCGTCGGCGTAGAGCCGCAGCGTGCCGCCGAACACGGCGGGCTTCTTGGCGAGGTAGATCGGCACGAACATCGAATACCCGTTGGCGGACTCCTCGTCCGGGACGAGCGCGCAGGCTGTCACGGACATCGAGGGCTTGGTCGTGCCGTCGGCGAGCTGGCCGGCGACCTTGACGGTCCCCTTGTTGTCGATCGTGAGCGTGAGGTATCCGTTGCCGGCGGGAATGCCGTCGGAAGACGACACGCCCGAGGGCGAGAGGGCGACCGTGTAGTAGCCGGTGAAGTTCGTGACCGCCGTCAGGTAGTCCTGGATCTTGGCGTTGTTGCGGTAGATGTCGCCCGTGTAGCGGATCTCCTCCTGGTAGCCCTTGTTGTTGTCGTCGGGCACGTTCATCACGAGCTCAACGGTGCCGCCCGCCTTCTTCCAGTCGCCGGCAGTCGCGGTCGCGCCGGAGTTGACGGTGACCACGAGCGTGTTCGTGACCTGGGTGGAGACCGACTTGCCCGTCTCCTCGTCGATGCGGTTGACCTTCTGCGCAAGGGTGAACTCCTTCCTGCACTGGCCTTCGCCGGCGTCGTCGTCCCAGCCCTTGGCGGAGAACGAGTACGTCTTGCCCGCGAGGGCGACCTTGGCGGAGAGGGACGCCGGGGTCTTGCCCTTGGCTTCGGTGGCCGTGAACGTCACCGAGGCGAGCTGGGGCATTCCGTTCGTCAGGGCGGAACCGTCCTCGGCGACGACGCCGTAGAACGTGCCCGTCTCAAGCGGCACGGTCTCGGTCTTGACCGTCGCGAGCTTCGGCTTCGACTTCGCGTATGCGTCGGCAGCCGTCGTGCCGGTCTTCGAGGTCTCGGTAAGGGTCACGACGCACTTGTCGCCGGCGAAGGCCACAGGCTGCTCATCAGGCAGGCGGTCTTCCTCGTCGAACGCCTTGAGCTGGATCGTGAACGTCTTGTTGCCCTCGTACACGGGCAGGAGGTCGGGGATGAGGGCGATTGCGATCGTCTTGTCCTTGTTGTCGCCGTTCGCCCATTCGAGGACGCCGTTCTGCGCGATGTAGTCCACACCGGGCTTCGCCGTACCTGCGACCGTTCCGTACTTGACACGCACATAGCCGTCCTTGGCGGTGCGCTTCACCTTCACAGTCGCCGTGGCGGCGTCCTCCTTGACGGACAGCGTGGCCTTCTCGAACTTGATCGCGCCGACGTTCGCGAACTTGCCGGAGAGCGAGTATCCGCCGAACGCCGTAGCGCCCGCGCCGTTCTTGACGGTGAGCAGGTACTTCGCCTTCGTCTTGGGCATCGCGACCTGCTTAACGCTCGTGACGTTCTCGACCAGGAAGCCGGTCTCGGTGTTGGAGATCGTGAACATGACGTCGTCGCCTTCGACGTTCCTGAGCGCGATGTCGTAGAAGTACCCGTCGGTTCCCGTGAAGGAGAACACGTCCACGTCGCCCTTCCAGAGCGTGCGGGCGGCGTATTCCGTCTCGACGTTCTTGAAGGTGATGGATGACGCGCCGGACGCGACGTCGTCCTTCGGATCGAAGGTATCGGTGTAGTTGACGACCACAACCGTCGGCTCGGAACCGGCCTTGACGTCCACGGCCACGGAGATCTTCTCGGCCTTGTAGCCCTTGACCGACGAGAACTTGACCGTGTGCGCGCCGCCGATCAGCAAGGAGGCACCGGCGGAATACTTGACGGTCTCCTTGTCTATCGTCCAGGTAGCAGACGGGGCGCCGGGCGTCTTGACAGTCAGGATGCCGAGGTCAGAGCCGTCCGTGGCGTAGGCCATCGCATACACCGTGTAGTCGGGATAGTCGAGACCCTTGCCCTCTGAAACCGTGACGCGGATGTAGTAAGTCCCGTTGGCGGACGGGGTGAACGTCAGAGGCTCTTCATCCATCGGGTCGATTCCGCCTGTGAACGCAACCTTAGTCTCCCTCGTGCCGCTCAGCGTAAACACCTCAGCGGCGAGCTTGAGGTCGGTCTTGGCCTCGCCCGTCTGCACGGCGGTCAACACATAGGTGATGCCCTTGCGGACGCCGATCTGGTAGCAGTCCGCCCAGTCGGTCATACCAAGCCTGTGGGGGCCGTGGGCAGCGCCGTCGGAGACCGGATTGCTCGACTCCTTGCCAGGGAGCGGGGAGAGGGGTGTCGCGCCCGTTGGGACGTCATCCGTAGCGTCCCACTCGTCGGGATCGCCGTCCACTGGCGCCACCTTGGAGGCCGTGAGGACGATTTCACTTCCCGTCGGCGCGTCGCCAACGCCGAGGATCGGCTCGCAGACTCCCACATAGTACGTCCCCGCCGCCGTAGCCTCGTAGCCGATGCGGACGT
>JAEEGL014692845.1_pt1 | contig 16039 bp, 1 predicted proteins | sample 9134231 | NCBI WGS metagenome assembly JAEEGL01 (sample SAMN16246548, study PRJNA631951) | gut metagenome | biome: gut microbiome; feature: rumen; material: fiber-attached | host: Bos | place: Iran: Karaj | collected 2018-10 | reverse complement strand
CCGAGGGTAAGACGACCATCGACTTCAGTGACAAGGTTATCGTGTATAACAAGGTCGTAGGTGGATGTAACAATGCCTTCGTAACTCCTAAAGAAGGTTTTAATGCTCTCTATGAAGGTGGTTTGTTGGGTGCCCCTGATCCTGCGCCGGCAGGTTCTCCTGCCGGAACGATAGGCGACAAGTTGGAACTGAACTTCAGCGGTCTGAAGATTCAGCCTATGCGCTGGATTGATGAGAACGACAAATCGCTGGGCCTGAGGTGGAACACCATCAAGTCATCAACGGGTGCGAATGACAATTTCGACCTCTCTACTGCATCGACAGGCCCCAGTACCGATGATGACCTCGATCGCCGTTTTGACGGCGGTAATATCTATGGTGGTTGCTACAGTAGTGGTATCGTCAATGGTAACGTCGTAATCAATATCAACAGTTCTATCGTTGACCGTGATATCCTCTTTGACAGAGTGGAAGAGGATGAGACCGGTGAGGACAAGCTCTATGGCAACGACCAATATCACATCTTGGAGCGACGCAGTGGTGTCATCCTCTCCGAGCAAGGCATGGATGTATTAGGTAAGGCACTCAACGTCTTTGGTGGCGGCAAGGGTGTGGAAACCGAGATATGGGGCTCTACTACCATCAACCTCAATCGCGGCTATATGTTCCAGATATTCGGAGGCAGCGAGGAAGGCGGCATTGGTAAGGGAACATACAATGAAACAACAAAAAAGATAGATTACAGCTATGACCCAAGATATAGCACCTACATCAACCTGAAAGGACCTATTGCCGGTGTTTCCAGAAAAGACAACATGACAGAGGACATCGCTGAATGCGAATTCATGTATGGTGGTGGCTTCCTTGGAACTACAGCGGGTGACTGTATCATCAACTTAGGCAACGGACGTATCTTCGACTCCTTCGCCGGAGCTTGTAATGCCGACATCCTCGGACACACAGAGACTTACATCGGAACCAATGGTTTCCCCTACGTCCGTGATTTCGTATATGGCGGTAACGACCTTGGTGGACAGATTCTGAATACTGCCAATTTCGACAGCCGTCTGCGCAACGATGCCGTTCGCAGCAAGGTATATAACAACGACATGCTCGATGCTACAGCCTATATAGAATATGTTCAGGGACACGTGGAGAAGATATTTGGTGGTGCATACGGTGTGTATGACTATAAGGATCCGCACTATGGCGCTTATTTTTATGCGACAGGTGGTGAAGGTACGACAACTGGAAACGAGGGTACTGCTCGTCCTGGCTATCACAAGCCTTTCCTGGATAACGCCTTCGTCAACTTCCGTCCTAACGAGTCCAATAATCCTCTGAATATTGTAGAGCAGATATATGGAGCAGGTCAGGGATACCTTGGTGAGGAAGAAGAGGACTTGATGCAGAACCGCAGCTATATCCTCATCGACGTACCACAGACCATGACGACATTCCAGAATACTGAGATATTTGGAGCCGGCGAGAGTGGCGGTGTAGGTATGGGAATTGATATGGATAAAGCAGCTGCACCAGCTACAGCCCATAAAGCCTCTGCCATCATCGACCTGCTGAGCGGACAGTTTAAGGCGGTGTATGGCGGTAGCTATCAGGAGGGTGTCACCCGTCGTACGGTTGTTAACGTGCCAGAAGGTTCTACCTTCCGTGCAGAGGCCATCTTTGGTGGTGCTTACGGTTTGTATCAGGAGTATCCTTGCGATGTATATGAATCCAACGTCAACTGGAACAGTAGCGATGCCCTTGTGGGTGGCTACCGTACAGGTCTCTATGGCGGTAACAACAACTGTCGTCGCACTCTCTATAGCAAGGTTAACATCAACGCCCCCGTCTATTCTTATAAAGATCCGCAGAATGATGCAACAAAGCATACTTACGCCACTGTCTATGGTGCCGGCTACGGTAAGGACACCTGGTCACAATACACGGAGGTGAACCTGAACAACACAGCAAGAGTCTATGAGGTCTATGGCGGTGGACAGTTAGGTCGTGTGATGAACAAGAAGTCTGTTGATGCATGGGCAACCCAAGCTAATGCTGAAGCTACCACAGCATACACTACAGCACACACCGCTTGGGAGGCTTTGTCAGAAGAGGAGAAAGCCATGACTCCAGAGCCGAAGGCACCCCAGGCTATTGACCTCTCACTGGGTAGTGGCTATACGGATACAGGTCTGAACAATACCTTGGCTATCGCGCGTTATGACGGCAAGAAATACAACACCAATGTTATCATTAACCAGGGCGCTGATGTCTGTGGCTATATGTATAATGGTAGTCGCAGTGGAGCATACGCCTACGGTGGTGGTTTGGGTGATGCGAATACCGCGAATACCGGCGATGTACATGGAACGACCTATATAGCCCTGTTGGGCGGTAAGGTCACGAAAGACCTCTATGCCGCTGGTACTGTAGGTTCGGTGAACAACAAGTACAACATATCTACCGACGACTTCAACAATCCGTTCATTGCCTCTGCCAATGCCTATATCGAGGGCGGTACGGCCCGTAACGTCTATGGCGGTGGTTGGGCCGGTACGGTAGGTTATCACGCTGGAGACATCAGTGAGAGTACGACGGGTGACATCCTGGGTGAGACAAACGTGATCATCGGTAAGCTCGATGGTAGCAGCTTCATCGACGGTATTCCAGCCATTGAGCGTAACGCATACGGTGGTGGTGAGGGTGGTGCCGTATTCGGAACCACGAATATCACGCTCAACAAGGGCTTTATTGGCTATCGTCGTTTTGATGCCGTACCCACAACAGATACCGACCTCGACTATATACAGGTAGGAACTGACTACTATCAGGAGAAACTGCACGACGAGACCTGGTCGGGTGATGGCACAAACCGTTTGTATGATAGTGGAAATATCTTTGGTGGCGGCTATATCGACAACAGTAGTGTGGACGTTTCTAATGTGAAGATGTATGGCGGTCATGTGCGTAATGCCCTCTTCGGTGGTGGTGAGATTGCTGCTATCGGACGCGGTATCATCAATGCCAGTGGTCAGGACAACAGCGTCCGTGTACTGCAAGGTATCTACAAAGCCGGTAAGGCAACCGTGGAGCTCTACGAAGGTCATGTACATCGCAATGTCTTCGGTGGTGGCCGAGGCTACAACAACATTGGTGAAGGCGGTACGCTCTATTCAGACGGTTATGTCTTTGGTAAGACGGAGGTACACATCTTTGGAGGTACAGTGGGTACAGCGAAGGAGTTGGCACGACAGAACGGCAACGTCTTCGGCGGTGGCGATATTGGTTATGTGTATAGTGCCTATGAGGATAATGGAGAACTCTATGTAGGTATCAAGGATGGCGAACGCTACGATGGCAATTGGGAAGGCTACTATTATGCTTACAAAAAAGGAAATGCCGCCTATATTCCAGGTAACAAGCCTGATGACGACGATTCCAACTGGGTGAAGGATGAAGGCGAATATATTCTCACCGAGGACTGCAAGGTGCTGGTAGAGCCACATCCTAAGGCCTTGTCCGCTGTCATCATCAATGGTCATAGCTATCAAGCCGGCGACTATGTTCCCACTGAAGACCTCCATACACTGGGCAATAAGAACGACGATCAATGGAATGAATTGGATCGTACGGGTATCACCATCTATAACGCCGTATTTGCCGGTGGTAACACGTCGTCAGGTTCTTCTACGGTGTATGCCAACACCACAACAGTATTCGGTAATGCCACAGCGTCTATCCACGATGTCTATCACCGTGACCTGATTACACTGGGTACAGGACATACGGGTGGTCTATATGGCGACGGTAACCTGACCTTCGTGGACGGCTACCGTGGTCTGAACATCACTAACTATGGTACTGACTACTATGCCCTCTCTCCTGAAATTACTATTGACGAGTATAAATCACTTCCTGCCCGTGAGGCCGATTACTATCAGTTGAAGTACAAGTGTATCCTCCAATGTACGGATAAGGACGGTACAACTTATTATCCTGCTGGTGGTGAGCATACCAAGGCCTCTACCCTGACCATTGATGACCTGCTGACTTTGTTTGAAGAGGTCAAGGACGGTAATGTCGATCTTCTTCTTCTGAACTCGGAAACGGGTGAGTACTATCCTAACCCGTTATATTGGGAGGAGAATGGTGTCGTTCCTGTCTATGCGGGACGTCCGATGAACACCCTGCAACGTGCTGACTTCTGTGGTATCTTTGGCAGCCGCATGGTGATGCAGGGAGCACAGGACCGTGTGCCTGAGATAGTGGACCATACCAACTACACCATCAACCGTGTGCGCGAGGTGTCGCTCAACCATAAGACGTCTGTCATTGATGCCGATAAGAATCTGAAGAGTGGTAAAACACCAAAAGCCGACATCATGGATCAGGATCCTGATGATTTCGAAGATTTCAAAAAGGCAATTCACGGCAACTACTTCGGCATTTACAACATCGTGAACTACTTAGGTGCACTGACCAGCGACGTGTTCTTCCTGCCCAATAAGAATATACGCTACACCGAAAACGCCTCTAATCCAGACTATAAAAGTGATTCTAAAGCATATGCCGGCGGTACTTCTAAGGCATACGGCACAGCCACCTTCTACGACTGGAAGGCCGGCTACGTCAACGACCGCAAGCGCAACAATGGTACCAGTCTGAACAAGGTGGCACTGGCATCAGGTGTCTATCTGGAGCTGACAACTGAAAAGAGTACGGGCGATGACCTGTATGAGAAAGACTGGGGCTACATCACGGGTGTCGTTGAGCTCGACCTCATCAACGTACAGCCTGGTATGGGTGGTGGTTTCGTCTATGCCAAGAATGTACACAAACAAGGTTCGTATGCATATCACAAACATAGCACGCTGACAGCACTGAACGACGATGCTATCACGGTACGTGACTTTACATTCGACGGGGCCGACGTAGCATGGGAGACATCAGGAAACTTCATACACAGTACGCAGACCATTATCGACGACTGCTACAATGTCAGTGGCAAATATATAGGAGAAGTCAAGCCCGGTGGCGCCGTACCGGCACACTACTGGTTTATCAAGGGTTCTGTCTATGTTTATGATCAGTATATCTCGGCTTACACGGGTGCACCTAACGCCTACAGCGAGACGGTGGACATCCCGCTGACCATCACGGCTGCTTCGCACGGCACGATGAAGCTGCTCAATGTGATGCCCAACAAGTATGCTTACTACTCAACTCCTGGTACGAAAATTGGAAATGACAAGAAGATTGTCATCAACGATGTGGAGTATTACCTAAACGATCCTATCAACTATTGGGACTGGTACTTGCTGACCAGCTCTGAGAAGAGTCTGTTTGTGGATGAGACCTATGTCACCATCGCAGACTGCAAGTATAGCAGCGCGGACACTGACATCATCCCTGCCGGCACGGTCATGTTGCCTGATGAATATGCTGCATTAAAGACTGCTCACCCGACAGTTTATCATGTGGAGAAGCAGCAGAATGTGGACTTCGACTTTGTATATCGTTCATCCAACAACATGAGTCACGACACGGGCTACATGCTGACTTATAAAGTGAACAATCCGGAAGAGTGGGATACTTGGTACACGGAGTTTGAGAGTAGCGCCCATACTAAGAACCAGACTGGAGGCAGTGGTTATGAAAACGGACCGACTTACTACCTCACCAGTGGAACAGGTGGCGTCTTCGGACAGCGTGAGTATAAGGTAAGCAATATCATCTCGAAGGATATATATGACAATTTTGAGACTAAAGTTCGTAGCCACGTTGAGAATACCGATGAACTGGCAATCTTTGAAGATGCCTATATCGTTACCAATGAATATAAAAGCGATGACGTTCATCTGAATGTTGGCAGCTCGGTATCTGCCACACAGGCTGCTTCAATGGACGGTTATGTGGCTCCTGCCTATATCTGTACCAGCACCATCCAACTGAGTAAGACAGAGTATATCTATGTGGGCAACAGAATGACGGAAGCTGAGAAGAATACATATTATAACACATATAAGGACTCTAATCCTGCTCTGGCTAAGATGATAAAAGACGATATCGTTCCAGCTTACTACTGTACTAAGGATGGCCTCTATGGTGGCGACTACTATGAGGCTGGCAAGAACTATCGTGGTTTGGCAGTATGGAGCTCGATGTCTAAGAATGATCGCGAACATTTCACCTTCAACTATGATGCCTTCGACGTGCTCATCGATCCTCTCTACAGTAAGGATCCGACTACTGGCAATTTAAGATATCCTGAAGGAAAGAAGTACCAATATGATTCTGCCGAAGGAACGAAGAAGGCTGCTGAGGATAATCTTGCTGGTTACTCATTAGAGAAGCCTGTCAACTATACGGCTACCTATAATGGAGAGGACGTGGATACTCCCCACAACAGCATAACACTGGAGAATGGTCACGAGTATACCCGTGAGCAATACGAGAGTCTGCCCAACGAGAAACGCCATTATACTCAAATTGTCGTCAAGGAAGCAGGTGAAGTCTATGTAGTTAAGAGTGCCTTCCAGGTGGGCAACTCTCCATACGCTGTGGGCACTATCATCTCTAAGAACACCTTCGACGGCTTGGGTGACTCTGACAAGGCGAATATCACCACGCTGAACTTTACTGACGAGCAGAAGAACAATACCTACTACTACTGTCGTGAAAGCTATAAGGTGGGTGAAAATACTGAAGGCGAAACAGTGACAGGTGTTATGGGTATCAATGCAGAAAAAACTGGTACTTACGAAAATGGCAGCAATGTTCCTGTCGGACTAGTTATCAGCAGCGATAATTACGATGAATTGGCTAACTGGCAGACAAACTTCACCATCCACGGTATTGCTCCTACAGAGACAAGTACGCTGTACGTCAGCCGCTTCTCTGATATCTTCGACCTGTCGAAGGAGAAGATTATCACCGTTATCTATCAGTACGACTATGAGGAGAGTGATGCCTCTGGTACACACGTCACGCCAGTCAGCGAACGCCACGTGGTGAACATCCATGTGCTGTTCAAGAGCGGTATTCCTACCGTTGAGGACATCAAGGCCCCGCAGATTGTGCTGCCAGGCACATTCATTGGTGTTCATCAGCCTCATGTGACTCCTGGAGCCTACGAAGTAACGGGTGGAGGATGGAAACTGTTCGAAAAGCAGTCAGATGCTGAGAGCCATATCAACGGTGTAGAATATACGCCTACTGCTGACCCGCTATATTGGTATCAGCATGGCTACTATCTGGCTTACTATGCTAAGACGTATCTTGGCGAGACCTACTCGAACCACGTACAAGTGAGCGTGGCCAACTACCACGACCTGAAGAAGGTGCTGGACGATACCAATCACCACTACTATGTGGACAATCCTACCGTTAAGCGCAATTCAAAGATCTACATCAACGACGCGACCAATGGTGCTACGCAGCTGAAGCAGTTCTTTGACCTCAGCAAGAGCACGCTCGATGAGCATGTCAAGGACTGCCAGAACCTCGAATTCATTATGCATACCAACGTCAACCATACGGGCACTTGGATACCTGTCGGTGAGGATGGTCATTGCTTCTCGGGTAACTTCCACGGTGACGGCTACCATATCGACGGCCTCGACCACTCACTGTTCGGGCGTCTCTGCGGTAATGTCTATAACCTTGGTGTGACGGGGTCGTTCACAACGGCAGGTGTGGCAGATGAGGGTGACGGTTATGTGGAGAACTGCTGGATCAACACAACAGGTAGCCCTGACGGCAGTGTCCATGCTGTCTTTGGTAATCCTACCGCCAGCGGATACAAGCGAGTCAACTGTTACTACCCAGAGACGCTGACATATAATACAACAGACGATAATCACGGACTGGCTCGTCCAATGCCGAAAGCAGACTTCTATAATGGTACAGTGGCTTACGACCTCAACGGCTTCTACCTCTTCAAGCGTTACCATGACAAGGAGACAGCATCGGGTACTGAATATAAGTACTATACTATCCAGAATGATGGCACAGGCACTTTGTCTACACCTCAGACGAAGTACTATACCACCAAAGCCGAATACTGTTCGTCAGGTTACACCACTGTCTATGCAAACGGCGGCTATGTCGAAGACCGTTATGCCGACGGCGACTATCGTTATGCCGACGGTGTCATTCCTGAGACTGAGGATGTGCGCTTGTATGTGGATGCGGAAGAAAAGACTCACTTCTATCCGATCTGGCCTGACGACTACATCTACTTCGGACAAATGCTGACCTACGACTGGAACAGCCAGCGTCCTCATGAGGATGTGCCTTCACGAATCGTGAAGAACAGTGGTCGTCTGTCGACTACCGACGAGAGTAACCGCGTCTATCGTGCACCTGCCTACTATCAGTCGAAGGTGATGAGTGTGGCACACTTCAACCCGAGTGTCAATCTCGTGGCATACTCTAAGGTGCCAAGTAGTAGCGACAAAGAAGCACAACCGGCCTATCCGAATATGACGGCTATCGATTTCGCCGGTCATAACGATACGGAATACAAGTTGGGACGCAACGGTCAATGGTTCTATCAGCCATTGCTCGACGAGAGTGGCCTAAACAGCATCACCAACCGCGACGAGACACCGAACCTGTTGGTATATGCGCCGTCCGAAGAGGTCAACCAGAAGACATACGATGTGCTGACGGGCTACTTCACAGAGCCTGCTTACAGCGACTATTACAACGAGAGCGATGATTATCGCCGAGTAGGCGCAGCACCCACTTGGACAGTCTTTGGCCATTTGATACAGAATGACTTAACCGCCAACAGCGACCATCTGCTGGTTGATAAGAAGGACTTCAACTGCCCGTTGAGCTATACCTTCGATGGTGGCAAGCGCATGTGGTATCAGCGTGTTCCCGATAACTACGTCAGTCTGACAAAGGGCTGGTCCACCGTCAGTCTGCCGTTCACTGCTGAACTGGTATCTACGCAAGATAAGGGCGAGATAACCCACTTCTACAATGGTAGCTCCTATGTTGATTCGAATGGCACCAAGGTGGGTCATGAGTACTGGCTGTCTGAATATCAGGGCATCACAGAGACCAGCGGTTCATCCGATAATGTCCTCACCGCCACCTTCAACTATCCTACAACTGGTGCCAGTGAAGACAAGCAGGTGGACAACACCTTCCTGTGGGACTACTATTATAGCAAGAATGTACAGAAGGATGCCAACGCAGACATCTATCAGACCAGATACCAATATGGCCGCTCGATGACAGGCTATCCGCTGTTGGCTACTGCCACGCCGTATATGATAGGCTTCCCCGGAAAGACGTTCTATGAGTTCGACCTCAGCGGCGAGTGGAAGGTCAAGAATACAGCAACTGCTGCACCAGCACAGCTTGGCAAGCAGACCATCAGTTTCGTCTCCAATCCGGGAATCTCCATCAAAGTCAGTGATGACGAAATCAGCGCCACTGCTATCGACGGCTATAAGTTCATGCCAAATTATATGAGCAAGAGCGTTGTGGGCTACCTCATGAATCAGGATGGTAACAGCTTCGATAAGACACCCGCAGGCGGTTCTGCTGCCACGCCATTCCGTCCATACTTCGAGGGAGCATCTAACTCGAGCACACGTACCGTCGAACAGATCGTCTTCGGACTGTTAGACACGCCGATTGGTGTCGAGGAGCATGGCGACCCGACACAGGGTGATGCAACTGGCACGCTGTTGATCTATGCCAAGAAGAGTAAGATCGTGGTGAAGTCGTCGCTGAGCTATACGACTGATGTGCGCGTTGTCACACCGGCTGGTATCACGGTGGCCGCCTTCGACGTTGAGCCGGGCCAGACGGTAGAGGTAAAGGCTGACTTCTCGGGTATGTATATCGTGCATACGCTTGATGGTAAGTACACAAAGAAGCTCGCGGTTAAGAAGTGAGCCACAGATGACACAGATTGACACAGAGAAGATAGATTACACAGATTAAATTAAAAAGATAATATTAAAAGAAAGGATTAGATATGAAGACAATGAAAAGACTGTATGGAATCGCGCTGATGCTGATGGTCAGCATGGTTGTGAATGCACAGGATAATCCCGGTGAGTCTCCTGAGGCGCAGGAGCCTGTAAAGCCTCAAGTGGTAGTCACCATCGGTGAGTTCACGGGTGGTACGATTGTGGAAAAGTCGCAGGAGGACCGGGTGGTGACCATCACCGTAACGCCTGCCACAGGCTATTCCATTGAGAAGAGTGACATCGTGGTGGTGCTGACGGTCAATCCTGACCCGAGTTCGACGCGTGGTGAGGTGCCGTCTTTGGCAGAACCGCTCACCCTTGAGGGAGAGGATCCTAAGAACCTCTCTGATTCGCGTGAGTATAGCTTCACTGTGCCTGAGGGATTCGGTGCGTGGGTGAAGGAGGCAACCTTCCACTCGTTGTTCAGCGGTACGCTTAAGAGCGGCGCTACGTGGGAGCTGACGGGTGAGGAGGAGAAGACGCTCGTCATCAGCGGAGAGGGTGCTGCAGACCTCGGTGAGGATGAGGCGCCCTGGAGTGCCTGGAATGAAGGGATTACGCAGGTGGTGATCGAGAAGGGCATCAATGAGTTGGGCGCCGGCCTGCTCAGCGGTCTGACGGCGTTGAAAAACGTGGAGATCCAGAACGGGGAAAAGATTGTCGGTCTCGGTAAGGATGCGATTCCTGCCATTGAGGGGCTGACTGTCGATGTGGCCGGTAACCTCTATAACGAGTACCAGACTGTTGATGGCTGGAAGGAGTTTACCATCACCAGTACGACTGGTGTGGTGATGGCGGGTGTCGCCTTCGGCGAGAACAACAGCTACGACACCTATGTCTTTGACGAGCCGCTTGTGAAGCCTTCGATGCTGAATGTGCTGGTGGTGACGGGTGTGAAGGATAATACCGTTATCGTGGAGGAGATCGAGGATATCATTCCTGCCAATCTGCCGGTATTGCTGTTGAGCAAGGAGCTGAAGGGCGACGATTTCCGTACGGCGAAGGCATCGGGCAAGGGCAAGGAATACAAGAGCATTCTGTATGCGGCACCTGAGGGTGGCAAGAAGGTGGACATCGGACAGGTGTATCTGCTCTTCAACGATGTGTTCTATTTCTCGCAGGCCGGTACGATTCCTGAGGGTGGCATCTATCTGGAGTTGCCCGAGGAAAAGGAGCAGGGTGAGCAGAATCCGCAGAAGGATCAGCCTGTCAAGACACGTATGTTCCTTACCATCGGCGAGGCTTCCTACAGTGACGATTCAACCACCGCCATCAAGTCTATTTACGATTTACCGATTTACGATTTACGATTTGGGGCTGGCGCGTGGTATGACCTGAACGGTCGGAGGCTGAATGGCAAGCCAACAGCTAAGGGCGTTTACGTCAATGGTAGTAAAAAGTACGTTATCAAGTAAAACAATGAAAAAAAGGACCTATTGGGACCACTTTTGCAATTAAGTATCTGATTGTCAGATAGATATTGGCATGCCGATTGTTTGAAATCGAATAACAACAGATTGGAAACAAGATATGAAGACGATACTGACAAGGCTATTCACTGTGATGATGCTGATGATGATCAGCATGGTTGCAAAGGCTGATGTTAAGGTACTATTCGGAGAGAAAGGTGATGACAAGGTCAAGACTGACGGCGACAAGATCGAAGCCACCTATGACGGAGGTACGATTGTCGTCACCCAGAAAGTCGTCGATGCCACTAAGGTTACCGTCTTCCTGACTGTCACCCCCAACAAGGGCTACACGATGCAGGAGAAGAACGTCATCGAAGCCTACGCTACCGCCCCTGCTAATATTGGCACGACCCGCGCCCCGCTGGTCTCTGAAAAACTTACCCTTGACTGTGAAGACTTCAAAGACGAAGCCTTGAAGCGCACCTATACCACCACCATCGACTCCAAGCTTAACCTCTGGGTGAAGAGTGCGAAGTTTGAAAGTGCATCAAAAGGTGGTGAAGGTGAACCCCTACGAGATGGCCCAGATGGCCCTGTAGAGATAACAACTGATGTTGATGGGAATGGTACCATCGAAGATAATGAGAAGAAATTATATCTGATTCAAACGAATGCGTTCCCAAGTTTCTATATAGCACCTCAGGCTAATGACAACATTACGACCAATAATATCCTTGGTGATTATATGTTGTGGTATTTCCTGAATGCGGGTGAAGATGGTGGTACTCAATACTACTACATCGTCAACAACAGTACGGGGAAATATATCTATAACCACAATGGTAACTCAAGAGGTATCAATATTACGGATTTCGCATCATTGTCTGACGCCAACAAGGAAAAGTGCAAGTTCAAGCTCGTTTTAGACGAATTAAATGGAACAACAGGCTTTTATAATATTGATGTAAAAGCCAGTCAAACCTATTATGGTTTGAACAAGCAAAGTGGTAGTGAGACCAATACCAATCCCATCAGATTGACAGATAAGACATACATCCATGATAGCAACTCCAAATGGAAATTTATACCCTTTACCGGAACCTTTACATACCCAACCCCTCCTTTTACGCCATCGACTGATTCAAACAAGCATTATTACGAAATACATAATGTCCAGAAAGACACATACTATGCCGCAACAGATGCGACGCCTGACAAGGTGATTTTTACCAATCAGGCGAACGAAAGCAGGGCGTGGTATCTTAAAGAGGCATCCTCCGATTCTTGGTATAAGTACTATTACATTATCAACCCTGCAACAGGGGGCAAATACATGTATTATAACGGTAAAGATAACAATACTGGAAACCTAAACAACGCAATCGATGTAAAAGATTATAATTCAGCAAACGAAGACCGTTATCTGTTTGTTGTGGTGCAGGCAGCAAGGGGTAACTGGGACGTGGTTAATAAAACGGATAGCCGTAAAACGTGCTATGCCATCATACCGAAACTGCTCATCGATAATTTGTGGACGAGTAGCAGTATCGGTTATGCGCAAGGAAGCATTACCAATGGTCTGAATATGGGTATCATCAATAGCAGAGGCGCAACTAATGGTGCTCATTGGGAATTTAAAACTACAACTTATACCACCGTATGTGACCACCCTGTTATTGCCTTCGACAAAACCACAGGAAAAGCATCTATAACGACAGCTACCTTATTGCCATCTATCTATTATACCAAAGATGGGACAATACCTTCATCCACTAATGGTACATTATATAGTGGACCATTTACCTTGACTGAGCAGACCACCATCAAGGCCATTGTTACTAAAGGAGGATATTCAAATTCAGTGGTGGAAACTTCAACAATCTACAAAGTAGCAACTCCCACCATTCAGCAGGAAACGGGTACACATAACGTTTCCATCACAACGGCAACTTCTGGGGCTACCATCTATTATACTACAGATGGCACTACTCCGACCACCTCATCAACACTTTACACTGGTGCATCAGAGGAATTGGGAGGTAAACCCATTAAAGCGATAGCTGTTAAGGATGGAATGATTAATTCTGACATTGGTGAGGGTGAAATAGACATCAGGTGTGCCACACCTAATATCAGTTTTAACAACATTACCTCGATGGTCTCTATTACTTGTGGAACCGAAGGGAGCACCATCCATTACACAATCAATAACAGCGAACCTACCAACGAGAGTACTGCATACACAGGCCCTTTCTCTGTAACCAGCCCCACGACGGTGAAAGCAATTGCCACCCATGATACTGAAGACCCATCTATTGTGGCAGAGTTGGTAATTCCCCAAGTGGCCACACCAACCATCCAGAACAACGGCAGCAATGCAGTCTCCATTACAACGGAAACAGTTGGTGCAACCATTTATTACACCATCGATGGCAGCAATCCTACAACTTCTAGTACAAAATACACTGTGCCATTAACTGAAAATATCAGCAATGTCACCATCAAGGCGATAGCAGTTAAGGAAGGTATGGTCACCTCTACTGTGGGTAGCAATGCGATAAAACTGCAATGTGCAGCACCAGACATCGCACGTAGCGGCAATGACGGTTTCACCGTCAGTTGTTCGTTCCCAGCTTCGGGTGCCACCATTTACTATACTACCGATGGCACTACCCCCACCACTTTAAGCAGCAGTATCAGTTCTGGCGGCATAGTCTCATGCACGCTACCCGCTACCGTCAAGGCGATGGCTGTCGCAACGAACTATGACAACTCTGACGTATCCTCTGCCTACCTTAAAAATGGAATGGATGGCGACGGCACTGTAGGAAACCCCTATATAATCAAGTACCAAGCTGACGTGGAGGATTTTGTTGAACACGCCAATACAGCGGAAGGGGCCTCATTACATTATAAGGTTACTGCCACCGCTCCTCTCAACTTTAGTAGCGCCACGCCCATCACCCAAGCCTTCAGCGGTACGTTCGATGGTGGTACACAGCTCATTACGGGCCTCACCCATCCCCTCTTCAACACCGTTGATGGTGGCGTGGTGAAGAATGTTACACTCAAGAATGTTGCAATCAGTAGTTCTGCAGATTATGTAGGTGCTATCGCTGGCATCGCTCAGGGATATAGCCGAATCTATAACTGCGGTATTCTGCCTAACGATGCGACCTTCCCCGAAGGCACGCATCCTACAGTTACTGGTGGCACATGTGCCGGAGGTATTGTAGGTAAGCTGGACGGAGATTCGCGCGTCATCAATTGTTACAGCTATGCTGATGTCAGCGCGTCCTCAATTGCAGCAGGTATTGTGGGAGAGAATACCTTCGCGTCAACCGCAGAAGTTTCGGGCGGAAAATATACTAACCTGAAGACGGCTGTGGTCAACTGTATGTTCTACGGTAACATCACAGGTGGAACTAACCAGCATGGTGTCTATGGCGGCACCTTGATAACCAATGCTGCCGCTACAGGCATCAGCAGTTATAACTACTACAGAAGTGGCTCTACCTTCAACACTGCTACTGGTGAGCCCACAGCCTACAACTGCTCGTTCCCAGCCGATGAGCGCTATCTCACACAGGTGGAGTTCCATCGTAGTTTGCTGAACAGTAATCGTGAGCTCTGCGGCTGGTGGGTAGGCTCCGACGTGGCACCGAGCACATTGACGACTACTCAGGTGCAAGCTATTCCTAAGGATGCCTCGCTGATGTATAAATGGGTGGTTGACCCCAATCTTGCTCCTTACCCGATACTGAAGCCCTTCGGTAAATATCCCTCGATAATCAACACCAACACAGGCACCCCTTGGTTCGATCGCACCACGGCCAACCCATTCGAGGGGAAGCAGCTCGGAACGCTTTCAGTCATTATTAAGTCGGGCGGTTCTGCTCCTGACCAGCATCTGAACATCCCCATCACCGACATGGACTCCCAGCATTATGATTTCGGCTATCGCAAGGTGCAGTTGCCCTATTACAATACCGTATTCGGTAACCCCGACGGTGCCACATGGCAGGAAAAGTATGCCGGCAACTACACCGACCAGGTGGTGACAGGCTGGAAGATAACCAACGTCAGTGGTGGCACACAAGGTTCATTTGTATCTGATTGGCAGTATGGTTACAACTTTGCCGACCGCAACTGTACCGACAAGGACCTCTACAGTGTCTCGGGCCGCGTCTTTGCACAGGGCGGCTACTATTACGTTCCTGAAGATGTTACAGAAATCACTATTGAGGCCTACTGGGGTAAAGCCATCTATGTGAGAAATAATGGTGGCTACTACGATAGAGTCAATATTACCTCAGGTAATACAGGGGATGCTTTTGCTCCCACAGGCACACGCAAAAATAATGTTAATGATGCAACCATTCAGACCACATCAATAAAGAACACACTCACTGCTGCTAATATCGATGCAAAAAAGACAGTCTATGACTATGCCCTCGTGCTGGTGGGCAATGTGCAGGAGTCTGTGGGCAAAAATGATGTCAAACATGCCACTGAAGACACGCGCGGGTTCACCATCATGAGTGTGGACCTTGACTTCGACGAAGAACCTGACTATTGTCTCGAATGGCAGTTGGGTAAGGAAATGGTACGTCAGGTTATCGCCCCTAT
>JAEEGL014168891.1_pt1 | contig 16039 bp, 6 predicted proteins | sample 9134231 | NCBI WGS metagenome assembly JAEEGL01 (sample SAMN16246548, study PRJNA631951) | gut metagenome | biome: gut microbiome; feature: rumen; material: fiber-attached | host: Bos | place: Iran: Karaj | collected 2018-10 | reverse complement strand
GTCTGCAAGCACCTCCGCCACCTCTTCCCACGTGTTGTTTCCTATAACCGCTTCGTGGAACTGGAGCGCACCGTAGCCATTCCCCTGACAATCTTCATCAAGAAGGTGCTTTTGGGCAAATACACAGGCATCAGCTTCGTGGACAGCACTCCGCTACGTGTGTGCAAAAACCAGCGCATACACATTCACAAGGTCTTCAGGGGCGTCGCTCAGCGAGGGAAGTGCTCAATGGGCTGGTTCTTCGGCTTCAAACTCCATCTTATCTGCAACGAGAAGGGCGAACTGCTCAACTTCATGATTACGCCCGGGGATGTAGACGACAGGAGGCCGCTGGAGTACAAGGCATTTACGGATTTCCTTTACGGCAAACTGGTCGGCGACAAGGGATACATCAGCAAGGGGCTTTTCCAAAAGCTCTTTGTGGACGGAATACAGCTCATTACCAAACTCAAGAGCAACATGAAGGGGGGCGCTGATGATAGTGTCGGACAGAGTGCTGCTCAGAAAACGAGCAATCATAGAGACAATCAATGATGAGTTGAAGAATATCGCACAGGTGGAGCATTCAAGACACAGATGCTTTGACAATTTCTTCGTCAACACCATGTCTGCTATTGCTGCATATTGCTGCTTCTCAAAGAAACCTGCCATACAAATCGTCAAATACGCTGATAATCAACTCACACTCTTCTAATACGAATTCATCGAACTCACGTTAATTAAAGTATAACCCTAAGACTCTTTTTAATATTATTTGTTTAAAAATCTAAAACAACGAACTTCGTCGCCGATTCTTATTCGAGCGATATACAAAACAGGTGGAAGTTTTGACAAATCAATAATTGTAGGCATTAGGTTGATTCCATCTATTGTTTTGGCGAGAGTCCCGTCAAAAGCGTATATCTTTAAAGAAGTTGTTCTTTTGTCTTTCTGCTGTAAGTTTATTATGAGTTTCTTATTGACGCATTTCACATCCATAGCCCCATTTGACATTGATACAATTCCTGAAGATGAATCATAAACAATAACCTTAATGTTATCGAACAAACCGCCATAAGTAGCATATAGCAGGCATTCACCTTCTGACAAGGCTGTTATAGTATCATTGGATATGGTTATTACATGGCTGTCGTCTGTTGTGAAGGTTGGGATAATCATTGATTCCTCACCGTTGTTCCATATTCCAACGACATCTAATTGTCTTGTCTCAGACGGATTTAATGTTATTTCATCCTCACACATAAACCTAACTTTGCTAAGTTCCACTTCGGAGTTCCAGTGAACAAAAGCTGTATCACCAACGATAATACCATTGTCCGTTTTCCCTAAAGCATATACAACAATCTTTCCTTTACACGTATCTGGTATTAAGAAACGATAATCAGATTGACCTGTAGACAAAATCATTTGGTCATTGTTAATTATAGTAAACACTAAGTTGTTCACTATATTACTACTATTACGTACCCTAATATAAATAATTGAATCATTTTCTTCTTTTGCTAGATAACGTTTAAAGAATGTTGTATCAGGCAGGCTTGTGTAATCAGGTGTTGAAGAGGATATTCTTCTTAATTTACTTGCATAGTGATGACCTAAATCTACTGGCTTAAACCCTTCCGTTGAATAGCAATCAGCGGTTTTAGGTTTTCGTAGGAGATTCAAAATATTATTGTATGTTACATACCATTTATTGGTCATCGTGTGATGCGCATTGGATTTGCGTCCCAGCATGCCATTATAGATATCTGTTTCGTAGGTTACATATTGTTTTTCTAATCCACCTTCCTGACTTGTCTTTGAGACAACCCCATCATGGGAATCCTCTTCGTATAATGCATCCAATAATGACTTCCCTATCGATTTCTTCTCTTCTGAGATGAAGAATTCATTTATCTCAATAGCAGAACCATATTTAATCTGAGGTTGTGATATGTCGTTTGTTTCAATGTCTGATTCCTCAGGGTCTAGCATATATGAACATATCGCATGAACCGGAATTCCTTTAGCATTCTGCAGATTTGCCCCATTGAGCAAATAGATTGCGTCACTTTTTACAGCTAAATCGTTCAATGCTGCACAATTCTCATAAATCTTATGAATAACTTCAAGCGTATTTTTGGCATTTCTCACTATTGGAATCTCCTTGAAAATTAGAAAATAATCCATAGCATTTTTCGTTATGACAATACTTTCATCAACTTTTTTCCCTAAGTCTGCAAGTTGGGAACCTGAATGTGGAGTATCTAATGTAATTATTCTATTTACATGATCAGAATTTATTTCCTGTGCATACTTGCGCGATAGTATGCCCCCCATACTATGGCCTATCAAATCATAGCGCGTACTCACAATCTTTTTATCAGAAAGTTGGGAATACAATCTGTTTAGCCATTTGCCTACAACATCGTTTTTGTAAGTGTTATCCTCAAAAGAAGCAGTGTTGCTTGTCCAATATGTTGCATTTAAGACTTGCTCTTCTGAATATGATTTAAAGGATGTAATCCATTTAACTAAGTCCTCAAAACAGTCTCTATTTGAGAATAATCCATGCAAGAAAAGGACGCCAGGCCGGAAAATATCTATATCTACACTTTGAATATGCGTTCCATCCTTTTTCAAAACATTGATTCTTAACTCAAATTTATAATCTATTATATTTTCAGGAAAAATGTTTGGTGCGGTATATAAGAATCCCCATTTTCCATTATCCATCTTCTCAATATTACTAATTGTACCAACGATGTCTGGATTATTGACAGATTGACCATCAATTTCAAAAGTCACAAAGCCATTCATAATCTCTGAATTTGCTCTCTCTGAGTATATGATTAGTTGAGATGCCCCATCCGCTGTTACTCCTTTAGCATCAAAGCGGTCGTTAAGTGCTATATCACCTAAAAATCCGTGATAAGCTTTTACTATTAATTTTTCAGGTACTTCTACTTTTGATTCATCTGAATTTAGAATATGAATTTCTCCTAGATTACCGCTGTAAGGCCTTGCTATAAATGCCACAATATGCAGATTGTCTAAATTCCATTCTCTATTATATGGCATAGTAAAATCCATATCGTAACTGTTGCCATTCCATTGAATTGGGTCTCCCCAAATAGCAGAAGCATTTCCACGAATCACGCCATTATGTTCATAATGGTCATAGCCTCCTGTCTCCCAATCATTTTGTGGTGCATCTATTTTATCTTCAGTAACTAGTACCGTCAAATTTGCGTCCCCTTCAACATCTGCGAATTCATCGTTTCGTTCACCTTGTACCTTAATGTGGAGCTTATTATCGCTATAATTATAGGTTGCAGACACGTCTACGGTAACGAGTGAAGGCTGTTGCTTTGCTGTTTCATATCCTGTATATCCTAAACTCGTTGCCCCAGCAGAAGAGTAACGGTCATAATAAATTGCAGGTATATATTCTGAGAATATACCGAACGTTTCACTGGCGTCACAAGACAGATTGTCTTGCAAATTGGAGGTCAAAAGGATGATGTCATCATGCTGCGACATTATTTCTTCAATTTCCTTGTCTGCTCGCACCGAATTGAGACACCATTGAGCTGTTAGATGGTCCATTACCACTTTTTTTCGCTCGTAGCTTTTTGTATAAACTTTTAATGAAGTGGGCCGACCTCCTTCTGAATGGTATTGATTGGGCATTCCATTTATTTGGGTTATTACTGCTGTCAATCTGTGTTGACCAGCCATTAATGTTTGCGGAACCTTCAATTCAAAATAGAGAGATGTATACTCATTCCGACCTACAGAAAGTTTGTTCCATTGAGTGAATTCTACATCATTGCCGTCAATCTGATACTTTATGTCGTAGTCTTCTACATTCTTTTTCCCCCAGTTCTTAATAGAAACGTTACCAGATATAGTTTCTCCAGATTTTTGATATAACGAATTAACAACCGGAGGTAATGCTCTTATAAGATTCTGAGGAAGTTTCTCACCTTCAATTAAGCATTGCATGCTTAGGCTCTCAGACTCTCCTGTGTCCAACCATGAGTATACACCATTATTATAAGGACCATAAAAATAGGAACTACCTTTTTCTTTACCTGTTGTTACACACGAAATGGGATAATTGCTGTATTGGGTTCTATATTCAATACCAACAAATATGCTATCTTCAGTAATTGTATATGGATCCACAAGTTCAATCTCATTCCATCCTGTTTGTAAATTGTTAATACTTTGTGTATAAAGGTCTTTCTTGTCCCGCGAAGAGCCTATCCACAATTGCACTCCAGACATGTCTTCAGTATGAACCAACCCAAAACGAACATTCTTGATATGATTTCCTGCAAATGGAGCTATCTGATCTTTGGAAAAACCTATACAGACTTTATACAATCCTCCTTGTGGGCCGCCATAACCATCTTCACCTGCCAATTGGCACTCGTTAGAAGAATAATAGCCTAGAATCATTTGATTATTTTCTATGTTGTCATATGGACTGTCACTTGAGGCTATTCCGTCCATTTGTATTTCTTTTAAATTCTTGAATTCCTTCCAGCCTGTGGCATTGGCATAGTATGCCCTACGACCTTTCGGAATATAAAGCGTAGCATTAGCATATACCTCATTGGGAAAAAAAGATGATGTGATTTCCAATGGGTTATTCTGCCTGACAGTTACAGACTTGATAGCAGTACAGCCAGAAAAAATGTCATCAGAAACCTTCATCAAAGCAGCAGGAATGGTGATACCCTTAAGCGATGTACAACCATAGAATGCAGAATACTGGATGGTTTGAATGCCGTCAGGAAGCGTTACTTCTTCCAATGCTGTACAACCGTTAAACGTATCACCACCAATAAAGGTGACACTTGACGGTATATTGATGGTTATTAGCCGTTTGTTTCCTTTAAAGAGTGCACACAGGTTTAATGATGTCACTGTCCCTGGAATGATCAAGTGTTCCGTTTCACTGCCAAAAGCGTATGCGTAAGCCGTTGTACCCGCAGTATTCAGCAACAAGCCGTTTTCCATTTTGAAAGAGTTGTTCCCATCGGCCACCGTTATCTCCTTTAACTGGTTGCAATCACCAGACAAGACACCCCAGCCGAAGGTTTTTACATTTCGGGGGATATCAAGCCGCTCTAAGCTAGAACAGCCATAAAAAGCCCAACTACATATTTCCGTCAGTGATTTTGGCAGAGAAACTTTTTTGAGACTTGTGCAATATGAGAATGCCCAACAGTCAATCACTTCGATGGTGTTTGGCAGCACGACCGAGGTGATTTTATTACAATTCTGAAACCCAGAGTCCGCAATACTGGTCACTTGATACATTTTACCGTCTATAGAAGTTATTGATGGTATTTCTATATCCCCCATTAAGTTCACCGTCTTCGCCTTGACCGAAACGCTATTGTCACCAGTAATGATATATTCGAAAACTTCCTGTCCAGATGGCAATTCATCTGGCAGTTCCAACGACCATATGTAAGCGGGCTCGTAACTGTAGCAGGGAACTGGATAATACGCATCAGGATTATCAATCTCCCATGTCCAAAAGGCTCTACCAGCATCATTCCAACTATTTTCACCATAAATGGTATTGCAGGAACGAATGGCATATTTCCCTTCAGCATTCAAGTAGAAAATCTGTCTTTCCCAATCATCACGATTGTTTCCACGATCTTGTCGATATGCCCCATAGTACAAAAAAGCTTTACCATTAACCAAGGTGGTATTTGAAAAATGCGCTCCATTTCCAGGATCAATATTAAATGCAACGTCAAAGAGTCTATCTTTTGCAGCGGAAGCGTTGACCTTTGAAATGTCAAACAAATAGGCAGTTTCCTTATCATCTGTCAAATAGCCGTTTTGGGTTATATAAAACTTGGTTCCATTCACCTCCGTGGCAAGATAGTATGAACCGTCTGTTATTTCAGCCAATGCTGCTTCATACTCAGCTTGTGGTGGATCTGCTGCAAAAGCATTGCCTGTCATGAATATTGTTACCAAAGGGAAAAACGACATCCATAGAATTTTACGACCAGAAAAGTGGATCCCTTTCATAATTTTAATATTTTTTGGTTAAGATATCAGTAATCGATACCTTACTTTAAAATAACTTTTTTGCTTGTTCCATCACTATAACGGATAATGTTGATACCCTTCTGGGGACCGGCAATTTTCCGTCCATTGAGGTCATAGCGGGCAATCTCAATAACATCATCAGCATTATCCGTTCCTATTTCTTCTATTGCATCAATCATGTCTTGGCTCATTCCTGTCTTGAATGTCTGCTCCTCACCATAGAATGTTTCATTATCTGCGGTCGTTACAAAGGCAACATAGCAATACTTTGTATCATATTCAAGATTCTCTAATGTTGCTGTCATTACATTTCCCTGTGATTCCACTATCATTGCGTTTAGCGGTATAGCTGATGCTCTTCTCTCTCGCGCATTTGGAGAAGGTTGTGATGGAGTTTTCCAGTACATAAATCCTTGCCTTGTTACATTATCAGATCCACGCATAGCATATCCTTTCACCAAAGCAGTATTACCTGCAAGACTTATTTTGTCATATGTATGTACAGTTGGAGAAAAATATGATGTGTTTGTCGGATCAAGTCCCATCCAGGCACCGAAATAGTAAGTGCCACTATTTGAAAGATAATAAGGGCGGTATTTCCACAGTTTCTCTGTATTCAAGTTACGTATATATCCTTCCATAGCTCCTTCATAAAGTGCAGCATTACCTGCGCTAGAGGCAAAGTCATCAGTCCAGTCTATTCGCCGCCACTCAAACCCCACATTCATCTCTTCGTCATCAAGATTTGATTCTGCCGCAACTATCACATTTCCCAAAGAGATGACTTTGGGTTGGGATGTGGTGAGAATAAGGGGGTCTGTGGAAACAGTAAGAGAAGTATCAAAAAGATGTGTTCCATTATCCCCAACAGCAATATAGATGTAATATGTTACACGATGAGTAGTGTTAGGGTCAAGTCCTGTTACAAACACTTCATCACCGTCGTGTTCTTCGCCATCTATTTTGATCTTTTGAGATACAACTTGGGCATCTCCTGCTAAATACGAGCCTTTTGCAAGAATGGATGAAGCTGTCTTTTTTATTGCCGATGCTGTGGGACTGATAGGTAGGGTCTTGTAAGTTACACCTTTCGAATACCCTTGATAATCGCCTAAGGAGATGTAAAATGATACATTGTATTCGTGTTGTGGTATCAACCTCTTTCTTGTATATCTATTTTTAGTTATTACCTCGTCAAAGCAAGTGTAAGTGTATTCGTTATAAAGATTATTTATCTGAAAGGTTGCTGTTGTTTGTGTAGTGGATACAAGCTCAAATGTAGGACATTCAAGTAAAATGTTTGTCTTCATCTCGTATGGGATGTAATTGGTTCGCCATAATGTCAGCAAGGACTTGGTTCCTCTTTTTACATAAATAGGAGCTTCATTAAACGTAAAAGTTCCAATATATGTTACGTTGTCAGAGATGGTCACAGAAGTTAATTCACTACAGCCATAGAATGTATAACTGCCTATGCTTGTTACACTGTTGGGGATAGTCACAGAGGTCAATCCACTACAGTTATAGAACGTATAACTACCGAGATCAGACACATTATTGGGGATAGTCAAATCACCAGTGACTTCCACCCCATTTAAATATAAATGGTGAGCATAAGATAAGGGATTCGCACTTGAATTATAGAATGAAATGCTACACCATGAAGGAAGGTTTGTAATATATACGGCAGTCAACCCGCTACAGTTAAAGAAAGCATCTTTTCCTATACTCTTCACACTGCTGGGAATAGAGAAAGATGTAACCACACTACATCCATAGAACGCATTATCGCCAATCTTGGTCACTTTATCTCCTATGATGTATTCTTTCACTTGTGCTCCAAAGATACTTTTTAATGAGGAGCTTGGTGAATACGATTTGGATAGAATAGTATTACTCCCTATAGTAACCATGGTCAAATTGTTGCAATCAGAAAAAGCATTATTCGCAATATTGGTTACAGATTCTGGGATAATAATAGACGTCATCTCAATACAATTATTGAAAGCACTATTTTCAATGTTTTTAACAGAATAGTTATAACCTTCTATCTCAATAGAAGAAAGAATTTCCACATCTCCGTATGCTCCGTCATTACCAACTACTGAAACATAGTTGTTCAGAGTATCAGTTACCTGATAGATTACGTTATTTAGTGTCTTTTTCTGCCAACTATATGTTCCTGTTGATGTAACATTATGGGCAGGCATTGTTTCTGGTAGATTATCCCATCCAGAGAATGTCATGCCCTTTTTTATTGGTACGGGCTCTGGAATTATTACGGAGTTGTATTCAATATTGTAAGATTTATAGATTTTGTCATCAATATAATATGTAAGTTTATATGAGTTAATGGTGAATGTACCTGTTACAGTTACATCATGATCGGGCATTGTCTTAGGGATTTCGCTCCATCCACTGAACGTATAACCTTCTTTAGTTGGTACAGATGCCGGTTTAATTGTAGTACCATATTCTAGAGGTGTTTTCAGATATTCTACTCCATCAACATAATAGGTTATGACATAAGTTCCTATTTTAAATTCCACTTCTAAAGTGGTTGTGTTTGTGTTAATGCCATTAATCGTGTAGTGATTATCAACAACTTCTGATGTTACGTCTATTCCATTCAATTTGACAGAATTAATCTTGTAACCTGTATCTGGAGTGAGTACAATGATTGCATCGGAACCTTTTTCGACAGAGATCGTGACAGTCTGATTACGTATTTCTGTATCCTCATAAGAAGCCACACCATTTCCTGTGGCTTTAATCAATACGTTCCAACATCCTTCTTCTACGATTTCCTTGAAATGAGGACTCCAATAGTTTGTATTTAAATATGTATTCCTTTTACCCCTTGGTACTTGTAATATAGCATTAGAAGATATCCCATTGAACACATTATTGTCAATCCTTGGTGGTGACATAATCTTTGATAAAACAGATGACAAGTTTTTACAACCATTAAACGCATTCCCTCCTATGCTGGTTATGTTGTTGGGAATTTCTATAGAAGTTAAGCCAGTAAACCCGGAAAAAGCACTATTCCCAATCGTATTAACCTCATTTCCTATTGTAATCCTTTTTATGTTTTGCTTATAGTCATAGTTAAACCAGTTGCCGATGTTTTTGCAATGAAACGAAAGAGATGTTAAGCCTGTGCAGCCATAGAGAGAATTAGTTCCAACCGAAGTCACGCTGTTGCCAATACTTAGATAAGTCAGACCTGTAAATCCATAAAAAGCACTCTCACCAATCGTTTCGACTTCATCCCCAATGGTAATGTTGTTGATGTTTCTCTTATAGCTATAATCAAACCAATTACCGATTTTTTTACAATGAAATGCAAGAGAGGTTAAGCCTGTGCAACCATTGAAAGAATTTCCAATTGTAGACACGCTGTTGGGTATCTCAATGGAGGTCAATTTGCTACAATTCTGGAAAGCATAATCGCCAATTGATGTAACACTGTTTCCAAGTATCAAGGAGCTTATGCCGCTGCAGCCAGAGAATGCACCCTTATCTATAGAAGTGACGCTATTGGGGATAGTAATAACATTCAAACCTGTGCAGCCAAAGAAAGCATTTTCCCCGATGGATGTAACACTATTTCCAAGTATCAGGGAGCTTATGCCGCTGCAGCCATAGAATGCACCCTTATCTATAGAAGTGACGCTATTTGGAATCACGATACGGGTAAGGCCAGAACAACCACGAAACACTTCCTTGTCAATACTCGCTATACTATTGGGAATCGTGACGGAAGTCAGACCTGTGCAACCATAAAAAGCTTGATTTTCAATCATTACCACACTGTTGGGGATGTTTACAGAAGTCAGACTGACACATTTACTAAAAGTAGCAATGCCGATGCTCGTCACAGAATTGGGGATAATTACAGAAGCCAAGCCTGTGCAATTCCAAAAAGCATTAGCTCGAATGCTCGTCACAGAATTGGGAATAATTACAGAAGTCAACCCTGTACACTCCCAGAATGCATGATATTCGATGTAAGTTAACCCCGTAAAATACTGTAATTCGTTGAACGATGTAATACTTGGATTGTCAGAAAAAACTGTGCCAAGATTTTTCACTGCAGCAGCCTCTTTCCTACTCAGTTCTCCATCGCCGTTGATGTCCCATTTCTTTACACAAATAGCCTTAACTAATGGGTCTGCAAAATTGATGATGGATTCATCAGTCATTCCTCCCTCGGTAATATTTGAAAATTTGCCCCAATAGGGATGCGACGCATACTTTTTTTTGCAACCTATGGGTACATCTAATACGGCACTTTTTTCAGTACTTTCGTCAAAAGTTGGGCTATATAAACTGATTGTAGGAGGTGTTGTATTTAAAGATGTTACGGAGGTCAAACTACTACAACCTTCAAAAGCCGACGACCCAATTTCTGTGACATTATTGGGGATCGTCACAGAGGTCAACCCACTACAACCTTCAAAAGCCGACGACCTAATTTCTGTGACACTTTCGGGAATGGCAACAGATGTCAAACTTTTACAGTTACGAAATACCTCATACCCAATAGATGTCACACCACTAGGAACACCCATAGTAGTTAACCCCGTACAGTCACGGAAAGCAGATGCACCGATTGATGTGACACTATTGGGAATGGAGACTGCAGTTAGCCCTGTACACCCCTGGAAGGCATACTGACCAATGGATGTAATAGTATTAGGAATGGTTACTTCACTCAAGCCTTCAAAACCAGCGAAAACAGCATTTCCAATAGAAGTGACGCTTTGAGGAATGGTAATATTTGTAATCTCCTTATCATTTAAGAATAATTGATGAGCAAAAAACAAAGGATTATCTTGTGGATAATCAAAATGAATATTACACCAAGCAGCAAGGTCTGTTATATGTACTGACTTCAAACTGGTACATTCATCGAAAACAGCCTCTCCATCACCTGTGGCAATTGATGTAACACTTGGAGGTATGGCCACAGAAACCAAGTTCCCGCAACCAGCGAAAGCTCCGCCCTCAATAGATGTCACACCATTTGGAATAATCAATGAGCTCAGGCCACTACAACCAGCGAAAGCAAATACACCTATTGTTCTAACACTTTCAGGAATAACTATTGAGGTTAACCTGCTGCACCTAGAAAAAGCTCCGTAATCAATACTCTTTACAGTGCTGGGAATACTAATTGAAGTTAGCCTTGTACAGTCGCTGAAGGCACTTTCACCAATGGCTGTAACATGATATGTTTCTCCGTCATATACAATGGTCTCGGGAATTATAACATCACCTTTATAGTCGTTTTCGGGATAATTATTATGCGTAACGGCAACGTTAAAGTTTTTTGAAGAAGTGATGTTGTAATAAATACCATCCACTTTAAAGTCATATGTATATGCACTGATGCTTACAAAAGTTAAAAAGAATAGCAAAATGCCTTTGAGGTATAAATGTTTCATGTTGGTAAAAGAAAAAGGGCGGAACTGCTCTATAGCTTTTCCGCTCCTAAGGCACCGCCAAGTACCACATACGAAGAAAAGTACGAGCAATTCACACCCGAGGCGTGAACCCTCGTCACTTGTTCTCTCGTATTGAAATTGGCAGTTTCTTAGGAGTCGAGAACAAGGACTTAAAGTCCAAGTTTTATCAATAAGACTGTTTTTAGAGCAGAAACGCCGAGTGAATAATTTGATGTTAAATTCTCAATAGCGTTTAATCTCTTATATTTTCTATGTCATAAGATATACGTTTTTAGTCATTTTACAAATGTTTTTTGCAAAAGTAATGATTTTCCCAAAGCGCACAAAGAAAAAAGGATTTTTTCTTAAGAAATGGCATGGACTTTAGACTTTGGTTCCTATGACAGGGGAAAACAATTATGGTTCATGGCTCAGGGTCACTTTTGGTTCGTGGTTCATGATTCGTCTAATAAATACATTAACGACACAACTGCAAAAATCGCATATCAGCCTACATGCCTACATGATTTTCCTCTGAGACCCGATGGTTATCGCGTTTCATGCGCTTTCAAGCCTACATAAAGCCTACATAAAGCCTACATGGGCGGCAGTTGGCAGATGGCTGTTAGCGTGCTTGCAGACAGTTGAGAGTTGAAAGTCCGATAACCGAATAGCGATATCCAATAACTGTAAAACGAAAAATCAACTAAGCTATTAAGCCACTAAGCTAACAAAACCGATATCCGAGTCAGGGAGGTAGCAGAAATCGGTTCAGATGTTTGTAAAACATATGCCTATTGATGATTCTGAAATTCTCTAGAGAATTTTCTGCTATGTAACGTGCAAACAATTGCTAATCAACGTGAATACGCCAAAATTCTCTAGAGAATTTATTGCTTTGCAGGAAGCAAAAAAATTGCAAAAGCGTTGATTCATTTTTGTTCTCACCCTGTAAACACCCAAAAACATGTAGGCATCATGTAGGCATCATGTAGGCTTTATGTAGGCTTTATGTAGGCTTGAAAGCGCATGAAACGCGATAACCATCGGGTTTTAGCGGCAAAATCATGTAGGCATGTAGGCTGATTCATGATTTTCAGAAAAAATGCTGCGGTGTATTGTACTGAATAAGTTGACAAAAATTGAGTTCAACTTATGAGTATGAATGTAAAGAAATCGAATGAAGAAAGTTTGGCGATACTCCGCGAGTATCTGACCAGTGACATGTCAAAAGGAGCCATATGTAGAAAATATGGACTAAATCGTAACTGGGTTTACACAAACTTGATTAAATTTGCAATCTCAGACAAGAAAGATGGCACAGCGATGAAGAAGTTATCAGGTAACGTAAGTGCAGAGGAGACGTATCGTGATGATGAGCGCGATACTCTTCTGAAGCGCATCCATGAGCTAGAGATAGAGCTTCGTAGGACAGAAATGGCCCGTGACGCCTATGACGAGATGATTCGTCTAGCCGAGCAGTATTACAACATCCCGATAAGAAAAAAATCCGGTGCCAAGTAGTTGATAGCTTGTCCCAGAAGACCCGTCCTGGTGGTTATTATTCCAAGGCGGCCCTCTGTGAACTACTTGGCATAAGCCGCAACGGCTATTACAAGCATGAAGAGAGAGAGACGGAGTTTGGAATTCTTGTAACGAGTGTTGTGATGTATTGTCGTTGGGTTCGCTTAGATGACCATTTGCCGAAGTCAGGCTGTAGAGAGCTTCTGATACTCTGCCGTGAGTATTTTGGCGACAAGTTCAAGATAGGCCGTGACCGTTTCTATGACGTGCTGCGTGCCAATGGCATGATGTTGCGACAGAAACAGTATCGTCCCCGCACGACAGATTCGCGCCATCACTTTCACATCTACGAGGACCTGTTGAACACAACGCCCAAGTTCGTGGCAAAGGCCTGCGGACAGATGGCTGTGGCTGATATTACCTACGTACGTTACCGTGGCGGGTTCCTCTACTTGTCGCTGCTGACGGACTGCTACAGCCGCTATATTATAGGCTGGTGCCTGAGTCTGACGCTGGAGACGGAAGGACCCTTGCAAGCCCTCCAAATGGGACTGGCATTCTATCGGAGCCACCGCATCGACATCAAGGGACTCATCCACCACTCTGACAGAGGAATCCAGTACGCCTCGTTCAAGTACACAGGACTACTGAAGGCAAACAAGATACGTATCAGTATGACACAGTGTGGGGATCCGCTGCACAACGCAATGGCTGAGAGAGTGAACAATACGGTTAAGAACGAATGGCCGTATGCTTATGAGAACCTTGGATTTGAGGAATCCATCAGGGCCGTCGGCAACGCCATCATGATGTACAATACAGCAAGACCGCATAGCGCACTTGATATGAGAACACCCCTACAGGTACTTACCGGCATCAGGTACAATCCGCTCTTGACACCAACTGAGGCAGATCTTACGCAGATGTCTCTTGAGGGCTCTTCGCCCCTCGCAGACGGCTTTCCCCCGAGTGTTTTGCATAGTTAATTATTGTTCATTATGACGTGTTTTCAATTTATTGTCCTAACTTTGCCACCGTAAACCAGATTCGGGAGTAACAGAAAAATCTGTCAACCGAAACGGGAATGAAGCGTTCTACGTGTCAACTCGCTTAGGAATAAGCAGAACAGGGCTATAATAGTGTAAATAAATAGGGTTGTAAACTTATATTGATATTAAGAGTATAAACTGTCAACCAAAATCAGTACAACTCACGGTAGCAAATAGGCATTGTCCTTGCTTACTCGCAGGATTCTTCACTCTTTTCTGGAAAAAGATTCTTCACTCTTCATTCCTCTCTCCCCTCGGGGAGTCGGAGGTGGTCCCATAATACGCCTCCCATTCCTTTTGCGCCTCCTGCCAGTCAACGGCTTCGCCGCTGGCGATGGCTTCTGCCTGGCGGGCTGCTTCGTCCTTGGCTTTATCACGGGCGCGTTTTGCCTTCATCGCTTCGATGGTGGCATCATCCAGGATAAGAATGCGTTCCTTGCGGATGCATTCCTGCAGTTCGTCGTAGCCAAAGGCTTTTCCCTGCACGTTAAAGTCGGAGATGTTAAACTCATAATCTACACGTAGGGTGTGCCTGATCATCTTCTGCTGATAACGTGTTCCGGCATTCTTGAGCCTAAGCAGTTTGCCTATCTTCTCGATTTCCTTCTGAGAGAACTTATTACGCCCCATATTGTGATTTTCTATTTTTGTGCAACGGAAACCACGCTCTTGGCGGGTACCATAATCTGCGTGACGGGTGCTTTGCTACTGGTTCTGATACCTATTATATAATCGTTGCTGCTATTATTGCTAAGCAGCAAGGAGTAGCTGTTGTCGGGGTTCCTGAATGTAGAATACAGCAGCCCTTCCTGAGGTACTGAGATGCTGTTGGCAATTCTGTAAGCATCCCTCTGTATAACCTTGGCAGCATGACAGATAAGATAATAGTGGCTGTTGTAATATAATGTCTTGTAGTCGTTCTGGTCGATATCTACGGCACCCATACAGGTGGTGCAGGAACCGGCAGCCTGTGTGAAGGGACCGTAGTTCAGGTCGAGCATAAAGTTCCAGACAATCGTAGCCCTTCCGTATCGGTTAATAAAGTGAAGAAGGAGGTTGTTGAAGTCGTTCACAAGATGTCTTCTCAGGTTGCGTCCGTCATTCCACTTGCCTATGGATGTCTCAGTAAAGATCTGTTCCATATAGGGCGCTTTCTGCTGTATGTCGTCCATCTCGGTGTAGCTGCCTCCGTAATCGTGCCAGGCGCATCCTTTCACCAGGTCGTAGCCGGCCATAGCAGAACTGAGCGCATTGTAAACCTGAACGGGATAATCGTCTTCTCCCGGCTTGTTGTCGTAGTTGTAGTTGTGGTCAAAGACGTAAATCTTGGTCTTGATACCTGCATTATGGAAGGTAGGAGCCAGATGCTTGATGAAGTCGGCTTCTTGTCTGGCACCAATATAGGTGGAAGCGCAGTTTCCTGCATTCAGCGGTTCGTTCTGGGGTGTTACGGCATAGATGTTGATGCCGTAGGTTTTCATTATCCGGACGAATTTCACAAAGTACTGAGCATAAGCTTCGTAATATTTCGGGTTCAGCACGCCGCCTGCGTAGAAGTCCCAAGGCGATGCATCCGTAACACTCTTCTGCTTCATCCAGCGGGGAGCCGTCCAGGGGGCAGCCATAATCTTGATTTTGGGATTGATGGCCAACACCTCTTTTATTATAGGAATTACATAAGTGAGTTCATCATCGTGCAACTTAAAGTTAGCCAGCAGGTTGTCATCCGGTCCTTTCTGTTCGCAATAAGTGTAGCATTCGCTCGAGAAGTCGGAGCAGGCAATGCTCATACGGACATAATTTACGCCGAATCCATCGGAAGGGGAGAATGTCTTTACCAGCAGGTTGTGTCTGTCCTGGGGTGTCATCTTCATCAGATTGTAACAGGCAGAGTAGGTGAGAGCAAAACCGAAGCCGTCCATCGTCTGGTACTTCTGTTTGGCATCC
>JAEEGL012737336.1_pt1 | contig 16040 bp, 11 predicted proteins | sample 9134231 | NCBI WGS metagenome assembly JAEEGL01 (sample SAMN16246548, study PRJNA631951) | gut metagenome | biome: gut microbiome; feature: rumen; material: fiber-attached | host: Bos | place: Iran: Karaj | collected 2018-10 | reverse complement strand
ATGCAAGAAATAAAGTCTGCGGCATAGCTGAGACAGTTTCGATCGTCAGAAATATGACTGCTCTTGAAAATCTGAGATTTCAGTGCTATGTAACGGATAACAAGAAAACTGACGAAGAACTGATCGGACTTATCAAAAAGGTGGGTCTGAATTATGATGAAATAAAAAAGAAGAAGGCAGGCAATTTTTCTCTTGGTATGAGGCAGAGACTTGGTATCGCTCTTACGATGGTATCAGATCCAAAATTTGTAATACTTGACGAGCCCATGAACGGTCTTGATCCGGAAGGTTTTGTTGAAGTCAGGGAGACGATATTGAAGCTCAATCAGGAAGGCGTGACGTTTTTGATCTCTTCTCACATTCTTTCTGAGCTTGAAAAGATCTGCACGAAAGTCGGATTTATATCACGCGGAAAGCTGATTGAAGAAATGTCGATCGATGATCTTCACAACAGATCGAGAAGCAGGATAGCTATAAGAGCTGTCGACAATAATGCGCTTTTCAAACTGCTTGCGGACAATTTCGAAGGCCGCGAGATCGAAAGTAAAAACGGAGAAGTCGTAATCTACGATACGTCTGTGGTCAATCAGATAATCGACCTTTTAAGTCAGAACAGGATCGAGATCAAATCTATAAATGTTACTGAAGGAACGATAGAGGACTATTATATCGATCTTATGAAAGGAGGTCAGATATCATGAGAAGTCTTCTTAAAGCAGATCTTTACAGGGTATTAAAAAGCAAATTGACTCTGATAATGCTCATCTTATGCATTGTTTTTCCTCTTTTGATGGCTCTGTTGTATCTTGGAATAGATAAACTCAATATTGCGTCTACCGGAATAGATATTAATCTTTTCAGCGGAAAAACTATGGTCACGAGCGCTTTTTCACTTACTAACAACGTCGGCCTGATCATACCGATCTTCTCGTGCATATACGTCTGCCTGGATATAAGTCAAGGTACGCTGAGAAACAAGATCATAGTCGGAAAAAGCAGGAACAGTATTTATTTTTCGCACCTTCTCACATCGATCATTTTTAATCTGTCATCAATAATCATATATTTCCTTTTTACATTTGCATTCGGAATGATCTTCTTAGGATGGGGAACAGAATTCAATGCGGAGGAAACGAAAAATCTTCTGTATATCATAATAACGGGACTGATGACATTCGTTTATGTCGGAACTGTTTCGATGATGTTTGCGATGATCATAAAATCTGTCGCTCCGGCGATCATACTGACTGTAGGACTGACACTTGGAATTAACATCGTCATCACCGTACTAAATTTTATAAACTATGAAAAGGTCAAATACCTCGTCTACATGATCCCGACATTTTCCAATAATTACAACAGTGTTCTTATGGCTCTCGTGCAGGGTGTAATGCCGGACGAGATATTCTACCTTGGCATCGCTTCATATGTCCTTTTCGGAACCTTAAATACCGTTATAGGCTTGATTATATTTAATAGAAGTGATATAAAATAGCAGAGGAAAATGCAGTACGATGATTCTTATTCGGGAGGATTTTTGATATGGAGCTCTTAGCTGCAATAAGGTGGAACCCTAAACCGTTCGGAGTGTATCATTTTCTTTGGATCATTTTGACCGCGGCTGTTTGTGTTTTACTTTGCAAACTGTTTGCTTCGAAACATGACGAAGACACTGATGAGAGAGTTATATTCAGCATAGGACTTATACTTGCAATTGGCGAGATATTCAAACAGATCTATCTGACTGTCCAGACTGGATATTACAACTGGGGAGAGTTCCCTTATCAGTTCTGTTCGACTGCGATGTTCGTGGCTTTCCTGTTCCCGTTCGTTAAAAACAAAAAAATAAAAGAGGGCATGTATGTTTTCCTCGGATTTTTCGGACTGCTGGCAGGCGTCAGCGCGATGATCGAAACAAGCGGGATCTTTAATAAAGCATATCTGCCTATCATGATCCACAGTACGCTCTGGCACTCTTCGATGGTAATACTCGGAGTATATGCGATAGTTGCGCGGGGATACGGAAGAAAATTTCGTGAGCTGATAAAGGGCGTTTTGGTGTATATCGCGTCCGTAGTTCTTGCTATAGTACTTAATGAGGTTTTTTACTATACGATCTTCTCGAAAGGCGAGTCACCGAGGGGAAATCACTGCAATCTGTTCTTCATCAGCAGCCACTATAATTCGAGTCTTGTCGTTTTCAAGGATATCCAGCCTCGCGTTCCTTATCCGATATACATCTTTATATACATTCTCGCATTCTGTATCGGAGCGAGCGCGATCTGGGGCATCGTGAAGTTGATAAGGCTGATAATTGAAGGCGCAAAGAAAAAGAAAGCCTCTTCTTAAATTGTCATTATATGAAAAATGGGGAGAAATTTGAAATCAAGGAGCAATCATTATGGCGAAAGAGAAAGAATCACTTCAAAAACAGCTTTCAAAGCGTAAAATGAAAGTGCCGAATAAGATCATCAATTTCTTTTATCATTTCCTTTTCAGGACATTTGTTATGCCGAAATACAGACCTCACATCAAAGTGATCGACAAGGTCTCAGACTGCAAAGGTGCCTGTTTCCTCATTTGGAACCATCTTTCGAGGCTTGATCACGGCTATCTGATGTCTGCTGCTTATCCCAGACCGCTCAGTATCGTCGCTGGTTACAATGAATTCTTCAGAAGCCATCTGCATACGGTTTTTAAGCTTATGAGGATAGTTCCCAAAAAGAATTTCGCGTACGATCCCGGTGGGATCAAGGCCATGAATTCGATAATCAGGCAGGGAGGATGTTTGGCTTTTTCTCCCGAAGGAACCAGTTCGATAACAGGAATAAATCAGCCTGTTGTTGCCGGAACAGGACATTTTATCAGACATTTCAAGATACCTGTTTACTATATGGAACTTCGCGGTCAGTATCTCACTTGCACCAAGGTTTGTCTTGATGAGAGATACGGCAGGACTGAAGGAGAACTCAGGCTGCTTTTTACGCCCGAGGATCTCGAGAGGATGACTGATGACGAAGTTGAAAATAAGATAAATGAATTGTTCAAACATGATGATTATGAATGGGGCAAGCAGAATCACATCAAATGGAAGAACAACGGTCAGATGGCCAGACAACTGAACGATATGCTCTACAAATGTCCGAAATGCGGCGCCGAATTTACGCTTTCGTGCGAAGGAAACGTTATCAGATGCGAAAAATGCGGAAACGGAGCATCGATCAACGACTATTATGAATTTGTTCCTCTTGATGATACATGCGTTCTTCCGGAATCTCCTTCCGTATGGGTGCAGAACCAGCGTCAGGATATAATCAGAGAGATCAGAGCCGATAACAAATATTCATTCACCGAGCATGTGAAAATGGGTTATCTGCCGGAAGATCACCTTGTAAAAAATAAACAGTTGGGAGAAATGTGCGGTGAAGGGGATCTCACGTTCGATCACGACGGTATCCATTACAGAGGGACCAAACTCGGCAAGCCTTTTGATTTCGATCTTACGTATACCGCGATCTTCCAACCTTCAATCGTCACTGACCTTACGAATTTCTGTCTGTATGTGAATCTTGAATTCCACGTATTTTACCCGGAGCATCATACAACAGGAAAAATACTTCTGATAACGGAGGAAATGCACAGACTGCACGTTAACACATGGAAGAATTTTCCCTGGTTTGATTATATGTATGAAAATGTTCCGGAATACATTCCCGCGGCAAAAGAGGAAGAAGATCAATGAAAATATCTGTAATTGGATGCGGCAGATGGGGTTCGTTCATCGCCTGGTATCTCGATAAAATAGGACATAATGTTTCGTTATTCGGCCACGAAACGTCCAAAAACTTTCAAAAGTTCAAAGAGACAAGAACAAACGGTATAGTCACTTTGAGAGATGAGATCAGCCTTATCACAGATTACAGTGATGCTTTAGATGCGGAGATCGTTGTGATCTCAGTTCCTTCCCAGAGCCTTCGCGAAGTATGCGCAGAAATAAAAACATATGATCCGAAAGGGAAGATCTTCGTTCTTTGTATGAAGGGAATAGAGATCTCCACAGGTAAAAGGCTCTCCGAAGTCGCTTCCGAATTTCTGGACGAGTATAACAAGATAGCTATCTGGGTAGGTCCCGGTCATCCTCAGGAATTTGTACGCGGGGTCCCGAACTGTATGGTCATAGATTCTCAGAACGACACGGTAAAATCGTTTCTCATAGATGAATTTTCAGATTCTCTTATCAGGCTGTATTATGGAAACGATCTTATCGGGAATGAGATAGGAGCCGCAACAAAAAATATCATCGGAATAGCTGCCGGAATGCTTGACGGCTTGAATTATTCGTCTCTTAAAGGGCCTCTTATCGCGAGAGCTCCGAGGGAGATAGTCAGGCTCACTCTGTCTTTGGGCGGGAATGAAAAATCCCCATACGGACTTTGCCATCTCGGAGACTATGAGGCGACTGTTTTCTCAAAATATTCTCACAACAGAGCCTTCGGCGAAGCATTTGTAAAAGGAGAGACTTTTGATGCGCTTGCAGAAGGATATTATACCGCGGAAGCTGTTCACAAGCTTTCCCTTAAATACGAGCTTGATATGCCTATATGTGAGGCTGTGTATCATATCCTGTATGAAGGTATTGATCCTAAGATCGCTCTTAACCATCTCTTCTCAAGGTCTTTGAAGAGAGAATTTTATTGATGAGTATACCTTTTATAAGTTTAAAAACAGATTGACAAATAAACAGACGATATGCTAAACTATGAATGTGATTCAATATAAGATCGATTTATGAAAATACGGAGGAGTGATGTTATGAAGAAGTATGTTTGTCCGGTATGCGGTTATGTATACGAAGGTGAAGAACCGCCGGAGAAATGCCCTCAGTGCGGCGTGCCGGGATCCAGATTTAAGATCATGGAAGAAGAGAAAACTTGGGCTGCGGAGCACGTTATCGGTATTGCCAAAGATGTTGATCCCAGAATAATTGAGGGTCTCAGATCGAATTTCAACGGTGAATGCACTGAAGTCGGTATGTATCTCGCTATGGCCAGAGCGGCTTACAGAGAGGGTTATCCTGAAATCGGAATGTACTGGGAGAAAGCTGCTTACGAAGAAGCGGAACACGCGGCTAAATTCTGCGAGATGCTCGGAGAACTCGTAAGCGAGAGTACGAAAGAAAATCTCAAAGTCAGAGTTGACGCAGAAAACGGAGCCACAGCAGGTAAGACCGAACTTGCGACACTCGCAAAACAGCTCGGACTTGACGCGATCCATGACACAGTTCATGAGATGGCAAGGGACGAAGCGAGACACGGAAAAGCATTTGAAGGACTTCTCAAGAGATATTTCGGTTGAGATAACGGATGACAGAGTAATGGACAGATATGTCTGTCCTTGCGGTTATGTATATGATCCCGAAGAGGGAGTCATCGACGGAATCTGGCAGTATTTTGAATCCACTTATACTCCTTCCGAAGATATGGAAGCATTTTTCTCCGTTTGTATGTGGGGATGCACCGGCGGTGCTTTCTTTGATGATGTCTATATAGGCGAACAGGGCTCCAAATACAGCTGTGTTTACCTTTCGGATCTCGATCCTCTCGACTGGCAGACATACAAACAGAAGAAATCTGACCCCGAGCCCTATACTTACGAGCCCTGGTTCAACAGACAGGAAGCTACCAACAGCAAGAATAATTACAATATCGAATTCGCAGGTCAGCAATATTCGAAGGGCATCCAGCTGCATGCTTCTAAATTGGATGAGCATCTGATAGAAGGACAGAGAGCAGGATATGTGGAATACGATATAAGCGGATATGATTACGATACATTCAGATGTATTTACGGTGGTATCACCCGTTACGGAGTGACAGAAGTCATAAGTGACAACTCTACATGGATAGAGATAGACGGCGTTAAGGTTTATGTTCCTGAGTATGAATATCTCGACAATTCACAGACCGATGAGATCATAATTCCGATCCCCGAAGGCGCTAAGACGATCAAGATGGTTTCAGTAGCCGGATCTAACTGGACTTCCGAATGGTGGGGCTGGGCAGACGCAATGCTCTATTACAATAACGATGTTGAACATGGTTACATTACTCTTCCGAGCAGGACCCTTTCTTCTGAAGAAGGTCTCAGCGTAACGCTTGACATACCTGCAAGCCACGACAATGTCGAGTCCGACTGGATAGGTATCTACAAGGCCACAGCAGACGAGAACGCCATCACACAGGCAGATTCTCTCGGAATCTGGTGTTATATCGGAACAGGAACAAAGACAAAAGGTGTAGCTGAAGGCAAACATATCGAGCTCACACTTGACCATGATCTTGCAGAAGCCACAACTTGGTCTGACGGAGAAATCCATTGGCCGCTGACTCCCGGTCAATACAAGGTAATGCTTTTCTATAACGACAGCTATACTGTTGAAGACGTGTTCTATTTCACTGTTGAAGAAGATACTCCTGAAGTAACACCCGAGCCTACACAGGAGCCTACAGCAGAACCTACTTCAACACCTGAGCCTACAGATGAGTCTGCACCCAAGCCTACTGATAAGCCTGCAAAAACCGGCTGCAAATCGATCATCCTTTCCGGATCCGCTGCAATAGTACTTGCACTTGCAGGTGCCGCTGTTGTCTTCAGCAAGAAACGCAGATGATTTTAAAATGTTAAATTAAAGATTTAACATCGAAATTTTAACTGTCAGACGGTATGATCTTATGGTCATACCGTTCTTTTTATGCTTTTTTTCATATGATTCGAACTTATTTCAAAAAAAATAAAAATACACTTGACGGTTCATGTATTATTGTATACAATCATACATGAACTTCTGGTGCTTAAAAGGAGGTAAATCATGTTTGACGATAATATAAGCGACGGATCATTGAGAAACAGGGTCTACGCAGACCTTAAGAACAGAATATTGAACGGTGAGTTTATAATGGGAGATCCGCTGATAGAACTTAAACTGTCAGATGAATATAAAGTAAGCAGGACACCGGTCAGGGAGGCATTAAGACAGCTTGAACTGGACGGGCTGGTACATTCCGTTCCCAACAGAGGCGTTATAGTAACAGGTGTTTCTCAAAAAGATATCAATGATATTTATGAAATGAGGATGCTTATAGAGGGTCTTGCTTCAAGATGGGCAGCGGAAACTATCACAGAAGAAGAAAAAGTCAGAATGAAGGAATGTCTCGATCTTTACGAGTTTTATACGATAAAGGGAGATTATAAAAAAGTACTTGAATACGATACGAGATTCCATGAAGTGATCTTTAACGCGAGCAAGAGCGCTCCGCTCAATATGATGCTAAGTCATCTTCACGAATATATTCAGAGAGCGAGAAACGCGTCTTTGTCGTCAGAAGGAAGAGCAAAGGCAGCTTTTGAAGAGCATACTAAAATTTATGAGGCTATCATTTCCGGAAACAAGGAGCTTGCCGAGAAGCTGACTTCGGAGCATATCGCGAAAGCGAGAGACAATCTGTTGAAGATCTACGAAAAAGGAAGGTGATAATATGGATCACATGGAGAATATATTTGATTTTGACGAATCTCTGATAGAGAAGATGGCTCACGAGTGCAGACTTGCGTCATATATCGAACCTGAGCTTTATGAAAAATACAACGTAAAAAGAGGACTTCGAAATGCTGACGGAACGGGTGTTCTTGTCGGTCTTACAAATGTCGGAGACGTTCGAGGCTACTATATCGAAGAAAATGAGAAGATACCGATGGAAGGTAAACTGTTATATCGCGGTATCCGTCTCACAGACCTCGTAAAAGGCTTCCAGGCGCAGCACAGATACGGCTTTGAGGAAATTACGTTCCTTTTGCTTACAGGCCGTCTGCCGACCGCTGAAGAGCTCAAAGAATTCATCAAAGAACTTGGTGAAATGAGAAAGCTTCCGGAAGGATTTGCCGAGGACATGATCATGAAGGCTCCAAGCCCGAACTTGATGAACAAGCTGCAGAGATCTGTTCTCGCGACGTATTCTTACGATGATAATGCCGAAGATATGTCTATCGAAAATCAGATGAGACAGTCTGTCAAGCTTATCGCAAGCCTTCCTACGATGGCAGCTTACGCGTATCAGGCAAAAGCTCACTATTGCGACGGAAGAAGCCTTTATATCCATAATCCCAATCCGGATCTTTCAACTTCGGAAGTCATTTTACAGATGATCAGACCTGATTCTAAGTATACGCCTTTGGAAGCTGAGATCCTGGACCTTTGCCTCGTTGTTCACGCTGAACACGGAGGAGGCAATAACTCGTCTTTCACTATCAATGTTGTATCTTCTACGGGTACAGATACATATTCCGCTGTTTCGGCTGCTATCGGTTCTTTAAAAGGACCGAGACACGGCGGCGCGAACCTTAAAGTCATGGAGATGATGGACAATATCAAAGCAAATATCGACGACTGGGACGACGAGCAGAAGATCCTCGATTATCTTGTAAAAATAATCAGAAGAGAAGCTTTCGACAGAACAGGGCTTATATACGGAATGGGACATGCGATATACACTTTGTCTGATCCCAGAGCCGTTTTACTAAAGGCAAAAGCAGAGGAACTCTCAGTGGAAAAAGGAAGAGAAAAAGAGTTCAGACTGTATTCCAATATCGAAAAGCTTACAACTAAAGCGTTTGAGATCGCTAAAGGACAGTCGAGAACGATCTGCGCAAATGTCGACCTTTATTCCGGATTCGTATATTCGATGCTCAACATTCCGATCGAGCTCTATACTCCTTTGTTCGCGATAGGAAGAATCTCCGGCTGGTGCGCTCACAGACTCGAAGAAGTTGCGTATAACGGAAAACTTATCCGTCCCGCTTTTAAAAATACGGGCGCAAAACAGCAGTATATCTCCCTGGATGAAAGAGTTCAGTGAAAAATTATCGGTTTTATAAAAGAATGCGTCAAAATGGCGCATTTTTTTTGCTTATAATGTTGACTTTAAACGATTGTAAATGATATCATAAAAAAAGATTAAATCTTAAGGGGTGTTTTTCGTTGCAGGAAGAAAACAACTCAAAAGAATTTAATATGGATTCAAAAAATGAATTCTACACAAAGTTTTCCGAGTATTTCAATTCTGAAGAATACGGTGGCTCGGTAAATGAACATTTTGGCTCAAAAGAGTTCAATGAGGAAAAATCCTCTTATGATATTTCACGAAAAGAAGCTCTTCGCAAACAGGCGGAACGCTCAAAAAAGAAAAATTTAAAAATGAAGCTGCTCTCTATGATATTCGCTGTCGCGGCTTCCGTGGTCGTCGTTGTTTCGGGAGTTTCGAATTCGAGTTATCTCGGGATCAGAGATTATAAAGCGGAAGAGCACGCGCTTTCTTTCGAATTTGACAGGGAGATCAAGGAAGACGAACTTTACATCGCTGAACTCACCTGTGACCGTGGCGGCGAGGATATGGATGAATATTATATGCAGGAAGTATACGCGGGATTATCGGGTATTTATTTTCCTGAACTTCGCTCTGATACGCTCTACACATTGCGGTTAATATATATTAATTATGACAGTGAATCGGAAAATGATTCGTCAAGGATCGTTTTCGATAAAACATACAGGACTCTTAAATCAAATAATGACCTTAATATCATAGATAACGTATCTTATATGGATTCTCTCGAATTCGAATTTGACAGGATAATAGGCGAACAGGAGCATTATTACGCGGAACTTACGTGCGACAGAGAAGGATATGAAGAAGACGAATACTACGGGCAGGAAGTGATGCCCGGATCATCAGGCATACAATTTACCGGGCTGCGACCTGATACGACTTATAAACTGACGATGTTCTTTATGGACTTTGAAGCCGAGTCGTCATATGTCGTCTATGAGGATCTTTTCACTACTTTAAAGGATCCGAATGAGGTCGTTCCTGATGAAACGCCTGATAATACTCCTGATATAACTCCCGATAAGACAGATGACAGTACGCCTACGCCGACAGCTTCAAGAACTCCGTCTCCGACTCCCGTGCCGGCAGGAACGCCTACGCCTACACCTGCTCCTACTGAGACACCTGCTCCGACCGCAACGCCTACAGAGGCTCCTACGTTAGAACCGGGAACGACGCCTACGGCAACTCCTACGCCGAGTCCGACGCCTACGGCAACTCCTACACCCACCGCAGAGCCTACTTTGGAGCCCGGTGCGACAGCGACTCCTACGCCCACGCCGACGCGTGTGCCTGCGGTTACGACGACACCTACCGCAACTCCGACTCCTACGGCAACTCCTACACCCACGCCTACGCCTACGCCAAGTCCGACGCCGACTCCGACTCCTACACCCGAGCCGGGTACTACTCCTGCGCCGAGCGTCACATTGAGCAGCCAGAATATAACATACAACTCGATCAGACTCGTCTTCAATTATTCGGAGATCTCTTCATCGAACCTGAGCGCAACCGTAAATAATACGACCAGATCACTCACATTCAGCGGAAGCCAGGCGAATATGAATATGACGGCTCTTAACGAGGATACTGATTACACAGTTGTTATTAAGGATTCGAGATACAATACAACGCTTTATCAGAACACATTCAGAACATCGATCGGTCCCGATGCATCGCTTGCCCTCCAAACCAATTATCCTACGACGACAGACAACGTATATGTATATAAGTTCACATTGACAGATTCTTTGAGACACGGAGTTGAATTTTACCTTGACGGAGTAAGTAAAACGCATTCGACCTCCGGATCAACTCTCACGCTTACTTTGAACGGATTGAGTGAGAATACGACTTACACGCTGACTGCAAAGGATATAAAATCAGGCAACCAGATCTATTCAACATCTTTCACAACGGCGAAGCTGAATGCGAGCGCATCACTCACTGTAACTCCTTCCGCGACAGGAGGAAATCCGACGGTTGTGGTCACATATTCAAACCCCGGAAATCATACGTTGTATCTCTATACTGACGGCACAAGGAGGACACAGATCAACAAGTCGTCACCGATGTCCTTGAGACCGGCAGTCAACAGCAGCCTTACAACGCATAGTATATATGTTATCGATGAGACAGATAATGTCGAGCTTTGCAGAGAAACTTATATGAGCAGCGGACCTGCTACAGCGACAGTTTCGTCAGAGAATATCGGCGTCAATACGGCGACGTATGTTGTAAACGTGAGCAATCCTTTGAACCATTCGATAACCATATATCTTAACCAGAGGCAGTTTACGAATTATTCTGTCAGCGGGAATAATTACACTTTAAGTTTTATGAACCTCGCAGAGAATCAGTCTTACAATCTCACTATGATGGATGATGACGAAAGCGCGGAAATACTTAACAGATCGTTCACTACGAACTGGGGAACCGTGTCAATAGATAACCTGAATGAAACGATCGACTGCTACACTATCAATGTTAGTTTCTCTGTTCAAAATGATTACGGACATGATCTTATTGCGCTTGTTGACGGACAGCAGAGAACATTCACTGACTCTGTAACTATTAGGGGGCTCAACCCGAGAACGACGCATACGATAGTCTGGAGGGACAATACAAGAAATACAGATATTCTGTCAAAGACTTATACGACGAATTCAACGGTAACGATAACGCCTGTGAGTATTTTCGAAGCAACGTGTTCGGTGGATCCCTCGTTTGTTGATCGGTATGAGGACTTCGAGGTAGCCCTTGAACCTCTTTCGTCGGCGAATCCTCAATCCGAATTTATGTACAACTATTTTGAACTCAGCAACGATCATCTGACGGGAACGACGACAAATGAGGTCGTATATAAGGGCACTTATAAGGTTTGTATTTACGATCTTACAATGAATTATACGCTTGTTGATTCGTTCAATTACGATATGACCGTGGGACTCGAACTGATGAACTTCAATATAACTCAAGGCAGCGGCAATTCGCTCGTATTCACAAAGACGTCAGGCAACTTCCCGACGCTCAATACAGGAGAATATTTGAGACTGTATCTGTACGATGACAACGGTAATCAGATAAATACTCTGACATCGAAGGATGACTTTACGCTGACATCGACAGGATTTACGATTATACCGAGTGCCGGTGCCGTATACGGGCCTAATGATATAAACTACAGCTTGACTTATGTTATCCCGCATGACACGTATGAAGACGAATTCACCATTTCAGACGGTTGATTATAGACATTACTAGATCTACAGGAGGTAAAATGTAATGAAAAAAATCGATTTTTTCAAGGAGAAGGATGAGAAGACAAAGGGCATTATAAAAAAGATCTTTACGATCACGGCTATAGTGCTTGCAGTCGCTTATATCTTTTTACTCATCTTCGGAGGGTTGATCTTCGGCAAAGAAAGCACTTTATACCGCAGCATCAACATCTTCTCGAAGGCCGGTGACTATATTAAATGGGTCCGCATCATAAGCTGGGCGATATTTATTTTTGTCGTCTGTCTTTTAGTAAGGCTTCTGCTTAAATGGATCAATACATGGCTCGACAAAGGAAAAGCTTTTGTTAATCTGCTCTCGAGCTTCATAAAATACGCGGCGGTGATCGTCTTCATCTTCGTGATGCTTAATATCCTCGGAGTAGATACTACAACACTTCTCGCAGGCGTCGGAATATTATCCCTGGTCATAGGCCTCGGAGCTCAGCCGCTCATTGAAGACATCATTTCCGGTCTGTTCATCGTATTTGAAGGTGTATTCGATGTGGGTGATATAATCGTTTATGACGATTTCAGAGGAGAAGTAAAAGAGATTGGTGTAAGAACGACGAGGATCGTAGACTGTGGCGGCAACATAAAGATCATAAACAACTCGGATATGAGAACGTTCGTCAATATGACAAGTCAGCTTTCACTTGCTATCTGCGATGTGCAGATCGAATACGGAGAGTCTCTCGAAAGGGTCGAAGCAGTTATTGCAAAGAATATCGACAGGATCAAAGAAGCTATCCCGGATATCCAGGACGGCCCTTACTACAAAGGAGTTTCCGAACTCGGCTCATCCGGCGTTACGCTCAAATTCCTTGCGGGTTGTACTGAAAACACGAGATTCCAGGTTCAGAGAGATCTCAACAGACAGGTCAAACTCATTTTCGACGAGAACAACATCAACATCCCGTTCACTCAGATCGTTGTGCATGAGCCTATCGATTTCGTAAAAGCGAACGCGAAAGAGAAGGCGGTTGCCCAGGAATTCATCGAGAATCAGAAAAAGCTTTCGACTGACATTCCCGACAGCAGTTTCGAGTCCAAAATGTGATCCTGTAGATTTTTAAGATAAAAACTGCCTAACAATACGACTCCGGATAGATCTGTCCGGAGTCGTATAATTATCGTAAATGATATCAAATTGATTTATTCAAGCGTTTTGAAACATTCGTACAGTTTGCTCTGCTTCTCATATATCTCCCTGTATTTATCGCCGCGTGATTTGTTCGGGTAATAGATCGTTCCGGGTTTTACCATTTCGCTCATGGCCTCTTTGATATCTTTGTAGATTCCTGAAGCGACACAGGCGAGCATGATCGTTCCGAGTGCTCCTGATTCTTTTGATTTTACGGTACCGACTTCAATTCCGAAAAGATCAGCCTTCAGCTGCAGCCATTTCGGGGATCTCGAGCCTCCGCCTGTGGCTCTCAATTTGTTGATCTCGATGCCGCATTCTTTCAGGATCCGCAAATTTTTGTAACCGTCATATGTAATTCCTTCGACAAGGGCAGTAAAAAGCTCTTCAGGGCCTGTTTCGAAGTTCAGACCGATAATTATACTTTTAGAAAGAGGGTCCATATACGGGGTCGCAGAGCCCGTAAAATGAGGCACCACCATCATGCCCGTCGGATCGTCTTTAATAAAGTCTTCCGCGAGATCCCAGATCTTAACTCCTTTTCTTTTAGCTCTTGCGGAAAGGTAGGGCATGAATGTTTTCAGATACCATTCTCTCAAAGATCCGGAGTTCATAACGAATGCGAAAGATGTCAGATAATTATCGAAAGAAGGAAGAATGGGGAAGCCTCCGTCAAAGAATATCTTCTTATCTCCAGGATATTTGGCAGAAGGATACATGGGCGTATAACAGTCTACCGTTCCGCTTCCGTTAACTACATATTCGGAATTAACGCATCCTGTGCCTATCGCGCAAGCGATCTGATCCTGGGGACCTGCTACGACTTTTACATTTTTACCCAGACCGAGTTCACTTGCGATATGCGGAGCTATTACTCCTGTAACCGTGCCTGTGGGAACTGTTTCGGGAAGAAGCGATCTGTCGATCTCCGCGTATGAGAGCATCTCATCCGACCACTCTTTTTTGTGTATATCGAACATCAGAAGTCTTGAAGACAGTGAATAGTCGCATATAAAACGACCGGTAAGAGAGTATATGACGAATGAAGTGATCGGAAGAATATGAGAGATCTGCGCATATATTTCGGGTTGATTTCGCTTCATCCATATCAGCTTCGGAAGTAAAAACATTATGTGACAGTGATGCCCCGTTATATCGAAAATGTGCCTGTCTCCCAGGTCGTTTTTAAGTTCTTCGCACTCCTTTGTGCCGCGTGAATCTGTATATAAAATAATAGGGGAGAGCGTCTTTCCGTCTTTATCGAGCATAACGCATGACTCTCCGAATGATGTGAGAGAAAGCGCCGATATATCCTCGCATCCGGAAGTCGCGACAGCTTCTTTGATCACGTGAAAAACAGATCTTTTCAGATCATCAGGATCAATTTCCTGACGGCCTTTTTCTCTGTTTGTGGCGTATGCTTTGTAAGACGAACTTACTTCGTTACCTTTCTCGTCAGCAATAACGCATTTGCAACCGCTCGTTCCTATATCAAGTCCGGCGAAAAACATTTTCAATACACCTCTTTGCATTTGCCGAAGGGCTTTGTATAACAATTCATATTGTGTCATATTTAACGGTAAAATGCAAGTTGATTAAATAAGCCTGTTGTGGTATGATTTTCAGCGGTATCAGTAATTTAAGGAGAGTCACCGTGAAAAAACAGCTGTCAGCAAGCTTAAATAAAATAACAATAATTGTATGTTTTCTGATCGTTGCCGCGATGGGACTTCTCCAGAAATATCATTCCGCTGAAATATATTTTAATCTGCCTTTTAATTATGTAATATACGCGAATTTGTTTACGATATGTCTTGTCGCAACATTGACGGGAATAGTTGCGGGTGCTTTGATCTACTTTCTTCTCGGCAAAAAGATCAAATTACTTTCCGTTATCCTGTATGCCGCAGCAGCTGCTTTGATAATCGCGACTTTCTTTATAAATATATCAAACGTTTCCCTGGGATCTGATGCGACAGGTGCGACCAGATGGCTGAAAATAGGAGATTTCGCGATTGATTCCGCCGCTTTTCTGCCGTTTGTGATACTTTTCGCAGTATTTATCGTCACTGAAAAAGGTAGAAACAAATTGTTCTTGTCTTTTTTAGCCGCGATAGTTCCTGCTGTTCTGGTGATATTTTCTCCGAATCTGACACCGGCGGCTCTTGTGCTTTTTACTCTTCTCGTGCTTTTGATAAAGATGAACGCGGACAAATATCTTAATATCAAATATATTTTAATAATAATTGTTTCTTTGATAGCTCTGGGAGTGCTCGTGCTGATCATCTTAAACAGTGACTATTTCATGTCTCATCTCGCTCTTATCAACGGCAGAAAAGGAACTAATATACTTAGCCGCTATACTTATCCTGAATTGAGAGTTAAAGAATACCGTCCTTTCGGGATGTGCTTATTTGAAGTTCCGGGTACAAATGCCGGAGATCCGACAAATAAACTGATCTGGCACAGAAGGCTGGAACTTGTCACGTTATTTTATTCAAACGGATACGGACATTTTATTATCTATATGACCGCGATGATATGTATGCTTGCATTTATGTTCATCCTTTGCGGAAAAACAGACAAACCGTTTGAAAAATATTCAGCTTTGGGAATATGCATTTATTTCACGGTGAGATTTACGTACGCTCTTCTCAGTCAGTTCGTTCTTACAGT
>JAEEGL011781711.1_pt1 | contig 16040 bp, 22 predicted proteins | sample 9134231 | NCBI WGS metagenome assembly JAEEGL01 (sample SAMN16246548, study PRJNA631951) | gut metagenome | biome: gut microbiome; feature: rumen; material: fiber-attached | host: Bos | place: Iran: Karaj | collected 2018-10 | reverse complement strand
TGTGCCGGCCGGCGTAACGGTCAGCATTGCAGAAAATAACAAAGTGACGGTGAAAGGACCGAAGGGAACCCTGGAGCGGGTACTCCCTGCGGAGATGGAGATTAAACAGGAGGGCGCGGAGATCACGGTTTCCAGACCCAATGATCTGAAGAGAATGAAATCCCTGCACGGTCTGACCAGAACACTGCTCCACAATATGGTGGTTGGTGTGACGGATGGCTACGAAAAGAAGCTGGAGGTCAACGGTGTGGGTTACAGAGCCGCAAAACAGGGCAAGAAGCTGGTGCTTTCCCTGGGCTATTCCCATCCGGTGGAGATGGATGACCCCGAAGGGATCGAGACGGTCGTAGACGGTCAGAACATCATCATCGTTAAGGGAATCGATAAAGAAAAGGTCGGTCAGTTTGCCGCGGAGATCCGGGATAAGAGACGTCCTGAGCCTTATAAGGGCAAGGGCATCAAGTATGCCGAGGAAACCATCAGACGTAAAGTCGGCAAGACCGGTAAGAAGTAAGGGAGGGGCATGAGAAATGGTAAGCAAAGAATCCAGACAGAAGGTGCGTGAGAAGAAACATATGAAGATCCGCAACCGTTTCAGCGGCACGCCTGAGCGCCCCCGCCTTGCGGTATTCAGGAGCAATAATCATATGTATGCTCAGGTGATCGATGATGTAGCAGGCAATACGCTCGTAGCGGCATCCACGGTGGAAAAGGATGTGAAGGCACAGCTTTCCAAGACCGATGATGTGGAAGCAGCTCGCGTGCTGGGCGGTATCATCGCGAAGCGGGCTTTGGACAAGGGCATCGAGAGCGTCGTGTTTGACCGTGGCGGTTATATCTATCACGGTAAGGTAGCAGCATTAGCCGAGGCGGCACGCGAAGCCGGCTTACAATTCTAGGAGGAGAGTAATCCATGAGACGTGAGATCATTGATGCCAGTCAGTTGGGCGAACTGAATGATAAAGTGGTTGCCATCAAGCGCGTAACCAAGGTTGTTAAGGGTGGACGTAACATGCGTTTCACCGCGCTGGTGGTAGTAGGTGACGGTCAGGGTCATGTGGGAGCAGGCCTGGGCAAGGCTGCCGAGATCCCCGAGGCGATCCGCAAGGGTAAGGAAGATGCTTCCAAGCACCTTGTGAGCGTGGCCCGCGACGAGAACGAAAGTATCTCCCATGATCAGATCGGTACTTTCGGCTCCGCAGAGGTGCTCCTTAAGAGAGCTCCCGGCGGTACCGGCGTCATCGCCGGCGGTCCTGCACGTATCGTTTGCGATATGGCAGGGATCAAGAATATCCGTACGAAATCTTTGGGATCCAATAACAAGCAGAATGTTGTGCTTGCAACCATCAACGGACTGGCTTCCTTAAAGAGCCCCGAAGAAGTTGCAATGAAGCGCGGCAAGTCTGTTGACGAGATCCGGGCATAAGCGAGGAGGGAAAGATCATGGCAGAAAAGACATTGAAGGTTACTCTGGTGAGATCTCCCATCGGTGCGGTACCGAAGCACAGAAAAACGGTGGAGGCCATGGGACTCACAAAGATGCATAAGACCGTGACGCTTCCGGACAATGCGGCTACCAGAGGACAGATTCAGCAGGTTGGCTACATGTTAAAGGTAGAGGAAGCGTAAGGAGGGCGAAAAAATGGATTTATCGAATCTGAGACCCGCCGATGGGTCTAAACACAGCGATGCGTTCCGCCGCGGCCGTGGCCACGGATCGGGAAACGGCAAGACCGCCGGTAAGGGACACAAGGGTCAGAAAGCCCGCAGCGGCGCTCCCAGGATTGGTTTCGAAGGTGGTCAGATGCCTTTGTACCGCCGCATCCCCAAGCGTGGGTTCAAGAACCGTAACACGCTGGAATTTGTCGGGATCAATGTGAGCCGTCTTGAGATCTTCGAAAACGGCGACACCGTGACCGTAGAGAGCCTGATCGAGAAGGGACTTGTAAAGAATCCCCGCGATGGCGTAAAGATCCTCGGAAACGGCAATATCACAAAGAAACTGACGGTAAAGGTGGATGCTTTCAGCGCTGCAGCGAAAGAAAAGATTGAAGCAGCAGGAGGCAGCATCGAGAACGCGTAAAACGGACGGAGGTGTCACCATGTTTCGCACTTTGGTGAATGCATTCAAGATCAAGGATATCCGGAAGCGGCTGTTTTACACGATATTCGCACTGATCATCGTGCGTCTTGGCAGTCAGCTGCCGGTACCCGGGACGGATCCGGAGACTTTCAGCAACTGGTTCCAAAACCAGCTGGGCGGTGACGCGTTCAACTTCCTGGACGCTTTTACCGGCGGATCCTTCTCCAGTATGTCCATATTTGCACTGGGCATCACACCTTATATCATGGCATCGATCATCATTCAGATGCTGACCCTGTCCATTCCGAAGCTCGAAGAGATGAGCCGGGAAGAGGACGGGCATAAAAAGCTGAACGAAGCGACCCGTTATGCCACCATCGTTCTGGCACTGCTGGAAGCGATCGGTACGGCAGTAGGTTTCGGACAGCAGGGACTTTTAAACAAGACTGACGGCAAGGCGATCGACTATATCACGGTCATCGTTGCGCTGACGGCAGGTTCGGCCTTTGTGATGTGGCTGGGCGAGCAGATCACCGAAAAGGGTATCGGCAACGGCTCTTCCATCATCCTGACCATCAACATCGCCTCACGTATCCCTTCGGATATCGGCGGCCTGTTCTCTCAGTTTGTTACGGTGGAAGACAAGAACATCGGTGCAAAGATCCTTTCGGCGATCATCATTGTGGGTGTGATCCTGCTTGTTGTGATCCTGACGGTTCTTCTGAACGATGGAGTAAGAAAGATTCCTGTACATTACAACGGAAGAAGCAACAACAGCCGCATCGCGGCAATGGGCAACACCAATAATATACCGCTGCGCGTGAACACCGCCGGCGTTATGCCCGTCATCTTTGCTTCGTCCATCATGCAGTTCCCGGTCATCATCTGCAACCTCTTCGGCGTTACGCCGTCCAGCGGTTGGGGGATGCACGTACTGAGGATGCTGCAGAGCAGCTACTGGTTCGGCGGAAATGCCAGCCCGATGTGGTATACCCTCGGCCTGCTGCTGTATGTGGTAATGGTGATCTTCTTCGCTTACTTCTATACGGCCATCACCTTCAATCCGGTGCTGATCGCCGATAACCTGAAGAAGCGCGGAGGCTTTATCCCCGGCGTACGTCCGGGCAGGCCCACTACGGAATACCTGAACAACATCCTGCAGTACATCATCTTTATCGGTGCGGTCGGGCTGTTCATCGTGGTGACGATCCCCATTGTGTTCAACGGCGTATTCGCCGCACAGGTAACCTTTGCAGGAACCTCCCTCATCATTATCGTAAGCGTGGTGCTGGATTCCATGCGCCAGGTCGAGACCATGATGGTGGAGCGCAATTACAAGGGCTTCCTGAATTCATAAGTTTTGGATCTGAATGTCCGCGGAGGGGTGACCCTCCGCGGCTGTTGTTCACTTCAGGCCGGTCCGCAGGGGCCGGCACAGACAGGATTAACGGGAGATAAGATATGAAGATCGTAATGCTCGGCGCCCCCGGTGCCGGAAAGGGAACACAGGCAAAGATGATCGCAGAGGAATATGCGATCCCCCACATTTCTACCGGTGATATCTTCCGGGCAAATGTAAAGGGCGGTACGCCGCTCGGAATGGAAGCGAAGGCTTATATGGACCGCGGCGAGCTGGTACCGGATGAGCTGACGGTACGTATCCTTCTGGACCGCGTCGCAAAGGATGACTGTGCGAACGGTTATGTTCTGGACGGTTTTCCCAGAACGATCCCCCAGGCGGAAGTACTGGACAGCGAACTGGCAAAAATGAATGACCGTATCGATTTTGCTATCGATGTGGAGGTTCCGGATGAAAATATCGTGCGTCGCATGAGCGGCCGCAGAGCCTGCTTAAACTGCGGCGCGACTTATCACATCGAGCATATCCCCCCCAAAAAGGAAGGGATCTGTGACAATTGCGGAAGCGAGCTGGTGCTGCGTGACGACGATAAGGAAGAGACCGTAAAGAAGCGTCTTGCCGTATATCACGAGCAGACGCAGCCGCTGATCGATTTTTACAATAAAAAAGGCGTACTGAAGGAAGTTGACGGTACGGTGGATTCGGCAGAAGTTTTTGCTGCGATAAAGAAAGTGCTTGCTTAGGAGAAAACAACAATGTCGATTTCGATCAAATCCCCCAGAGAGATAGAACTGATGCGGATCTCCAATCATATGCTCTGCGATATGCACAGAGAACTGGAGAAGCTGGTCTGCCCGGGGCTTCCGACCATCGAGCTGGATCGCGCCGCCGCAAAGTTCATCAAAGAACACGGCGTAGAATCCAACTTTCTGAATTATGACGGTTTTCCCGCATCGATCTGTGTATCGGTGAATGAGGAAGTAGTGCACGGCATCCCCAGCGCGGAGAAGATCCTGAGGGAAGGCGATATCGTATCGATCGATGCGGGCCTGATCTATAAGGGTTATCATTCCGATGCGGCGCGTACCTATGGCGTGGGGAATATCTCGGCGGAAAAGCAGCAGCTCATCGATGAGACACGCAACAGCTTTTTCGAAGGGATCAAAATGGCAAGAGCCGGGAATCATGTCTCGGATATCTCCAATGCCATTGCGGATTATATCTCACGTTTCGGTTACGGCATTGTACGCGAGCTGGTGGGACACGGACTGGGGACCTCGCTGCATGAAGATCCACAGATCCCGAACTATCATTGTTCGAAACGCGGCCCGAAGCTGCAGGCCGGTATGACCATTGCCGTAGAGCCGATGATCAATCTCGGACGCGGCGATGTGGTATGGGAAGATGATGAATGGACGGTGGTGGCGGAGGATGGATCACCTTCCGCACACTATGAGAATACGATCCTGATCACCGACGGTGATCCGGAGATCCTGAGTCTGTATTGATGGGCCGGGATGAGATGCTGGGCCGTCTGGTACGGTCGAGAGCGGGACACGATCTGGGAGAGATCTGTCTGGTGATCCGGGAAGAAAAAAACAGCGTCTGGCTCGCCGACGGAAAGGGACGCAGCCAGGACAAACCCAAGCATAAGAACAAAAAGCATCTGGCGCTGTTAAATGCGGGATGCGGCGCGGAGCAGAAAGCGCTGCTTGCGGCCGGGGAGAGGCTCCGGGAGGACGAGATCAGGAAACTGATCCGGGAATATAAGAAAGTTTTGCAGGAATCAGAAGAAGGAGAAAGTGAATGTCTAAAGCAGATGTGATCGAGATCGAGGGGACAGTGACGGAGAAGCTTCCCAACACGATGTTCAAGGTGCAGCTGGAAAACGGCCATCAGGTGCTGGCCCATATCAGCGGTAAGCTTCGTCAGAACTTCATCAAGATCCTTCCGGGAGACCGGGTGACCATGGAACTGTCGCCTTATGATCTCTCAAAGGGACGTATCGTCTGGCGCGACAAATAAGGAGTCGCGGATAAAGAAAAATAGTACTTGCATTGGGCTATGCCCTGTGCTATACTAGATAACGGTCTTTTTTGGAGATGACAGGACGGATGCGGCGAGACCCGGCCGCGGAGGTGCTGTCACGTAGCAGTACAGGAGGTTTTAAGCAATGAAAGTGAGATCGTCAGTAAAACCGATCTGCGAGAAATGCAAGGTCATCAAGAGAAAAGGGAAGATCATGATCATCTGTGATAATCCCAAGCACAAACAGCGTCAGGGCTGAGCACTAATGAGCGGCTGGGGCGACATTTTTCCGTCAAAAAATGCCTGCCCATCATCGATAAATGCGAGGTGACTTCACCACCGGGCATTTACGATTGATACCGCCCGCGAAGGTGTACCGCGGGAGGGCAAAGCCGGAGTGATCCGGCCGGGTTCCGCAAGGGCCCCAATCAATTAGTAACTGTTAATAGTAGAAGAAACGGAGGAAAAGAAACAATGGCACGTATTGCTGGTATTGACCTGCCCAGGGATAAGCGCGTTGAGATCGGCCTTACCTATATTTACGGTATCGGCCGCGTGAGCGCGAACAAGATCCTTGCCGCAGCAAAAGTTGATCCCGATACCCGCTGCAGAGATCTGACCGATGATGAAGTCAAGCAGATCTCCGCTGTGATCGAGGAAGGGTACATGGTAGAAGGTGATCTGCGCCGCGAAGTGGCGCTGAACATCAAGCGTCTGCAGGAGATCGGCTGCTATCGCGGTATCCGTCACAGAAAGGGCCTGCCGGTCCGCGGTCAGAAGACCAAGACCAACGCCCGTACCCGCAAGGGTCCCAAGAAGACCGTTGCAGGCAAAAAGAAGTAAGAAGTAAGAGTAACTGTACATTTTAACATAAAAAAGAAAGTAGGTTAGTTTTATGGCAGCAGCAAAGAAAGGAGCTTCCAGCGCCGCAAAGAAGACGGCGAAGAAGCGTGTCAAAAAAAACGTTGAACATGGACAGGCACACATTCAGGCTTCCTTCAACAACACCATCGTGACGTTGACGGACAGCGAAGGCAATGCTCTTTCCTGGGCATCCGCAGGTGGGCTTGGGTTCCGCGGTTCAAAGAAATCTACTCCCTATGCGGCACAGATGGCCGCCGAGACAGCAACAAAGGCTGCTCTGATCCACGGCCTTAAGACGGTGGACGTGATGGTAAAGGGACCCGGTTCCGGCCGTGAGGCTGCGATCCGCGCACTGCAGGCCAACGGGCTTACGGTGACCAGTATCCGTGATGTGACGCCGGTACCTCACAATGGGTGCCGCCCGCCGAAGAGACGTCGTGTATAGTGTATAATTTTGGAGGATAAAAGATCATGGCAGTAAACAGAGTACCTGTATTGAAAAAATGCAGAGCCTTGGGTATCGAACCCGCCGTGCTCGGCGTGGAGAAATATACCCACACCCGCGAATGGAAGAGCGAGGTGGACGGGCGTAAAAAGAATATCAATAAGCGTCTGGATCGCCGTGTGAACGAGTCTATCCGCAATCCCCGCAATGTGAACAAGAAGGTCAGTGAGTATGGCCTGCAGCTGCGGGAGAAGCAGAAGGCAAAGTTTATCTATGGCGTGCTTGAGAAGCCTTTCCGTAATTACTACGACAAGGCAGACCGTATGCGCGGTCAGACCGGTGAGAATCTGATGATTCTCCTGGAAAGCCGTCTGGACAGCGTTGTATTCCGTCTTGGTTTTGCACGTACCAGAAGAGAGGCCCGTCAGGTGGTGGGCCACAAGCATGTGACCGTTAACGGGAAGAAGATCAATATCCCGTCCTATCAGATCAAGCCCGGCGATGTGATCGAGCTGACCGAAAAGGCAAAGGGACTGCAGCGTTTCAAGGACGTCATCGAGGTGACGGAAGGCAGGATCGTTCCTGCATGGCTGGAAGTGGACTACGAAGCAAAGAAGGGTACCATTAAAGAGCTTCCGAACAGAGAAGCGATCGATGTGCCCGTAAACGAGATGCTGATCGTCGAGTTGTATTCCAAATAATTAGAGGCGGAAGAAAACTCCAAGCTTGAAAAGAAGGAGAACAGCGCATGTTAGAATTTGACTTTGATTGTCCCAGTATCGAGGTCGTTGAGATCTCGGAAGACAAGAAGTACGGCCGTTTTGTTGTAGAGCCTCTGGAGCGCGGCTACGGCATCACTCTCGGAAATTCCCTTCGCCGTATCATGCTGGCATCCCTGCCCGGTGCGGCAGTAAGCCAGATCAAGATTGACGGTGTGCTGCATGAGTTCACTACGATCCCCGGGGTCAAAGAGGACGTGCCCGAGATCATCATGAACATCAAGTCCCTGGCGATCCGTGATGAGAGCGACAGTGACGAGCCGAAAAAGGGCCATATCGATTTCGAAGGGATCGGTGTGGTGCGCGCATCGGATATCACCTTTGATGATCCCGAACTGTCCGTTGTGAACGGTGATCAGGTGATCGCTACCATAAGCGGTAACAAGGACAGCCATCTTGTGATGGATCTGGTGATCACCAAGGGCCGCGGCTATGTGAGCGCCGACAAGAACAAGAAGGACGATCTGCCGGTAGGAAGCATTGCCATTGATTCGATCTATACGCCTGTTGAGCGCGTCAATGTAACGGTTGAAAATACCCGTGTGGGCCAGATCACCGACTATGACAAGCTGACCATGGATGTGTATACCAATGGCGCGCTTTCACCCGATGATGCAGTGAGTCTTGCTGCAAATGTGTTATGTGAGCACCTGAAGCTCTTCATCGATCTGTCCAATATTGAAACGGTCGTGATCAACAAGGGTGCAGATTCCCAGGAGAAAAAGGCGATCCAGCTGAACATTGATGAACTGGAGCTGTCCGTTCGTTCCTTTAACTGCCTGAAGCGTGCAGGCATCAATACCGTGGAGGAGCTTTGCAATAAGACCTCGGATGAGATGATGAAGGTGCGTAACCTGGGCAAGAAGTCGCTGGATGAAGTGCTTGAGAAGCTGAAAGAGCTGAACCTGCATCTTCGTGACAGCGAGGAATAAAGCAATATGATCCGCCGCTTCGGCGGAGAGTAAAGATAAGCGCCGTTCTGATAAGACCGATGAGCGCAGAATGGCAGGAGAACTCCTTGCACGGCCGGTAAGCCCGAAGAGCGCGGTGGTGTACGGAAAGGAAAGGAGAAAAGAAATGGCACAGTACAGAAAGCTTGGGAAGACCTCTTCCCAGAGAAAGGCTCTCCTCAGAAACCAGGTGACCATGCTGATCCTGAACGGACGCATCACCACTACCGAAGCAAGAGCTAAAGAAGTGAAGAAGATCGCCGAGAAGATCATCGCTCTCGGTATCCGTGAAAAGGACAATTACGACACCGTCACGGTAAAGACCAAGGTCGCCCAGAAGGATAAGGACGGCAGACGCGTCAAGGAAGACAAGGGCGGCAAGAAAGTGACCGTATATGATGAGGTGGAAAAGGAGATCAAAAAGGATAAGCCTTCCCGCCTGCATGCACGTCACCAGATGCTGAGCGTCTTCTATGATGTAAAGGAAGTGCCCGCCGAAATGCAGGGGCGCAAGAAGAATACCAAGAAAGTCGATCTTTGCGCAAAGGTATTTGACGAGATCGCACCGAAGTATACGAACCGTAACGGCGGCTTTACCCGCATTGTCAAGATCGGGCCCCGCAAGGGCGATGCCGCTATGATGGTGATCCTGGAGCTGGTATAAGCATATAACAGCGTTACAGGGCTCCATACGGAAAAGGCGCAGAGCTACAGGGGCACCCGAAAGGGTGCCCTGTTTTTTTCGGGGAAGCTGCTTGAATGAAGAAGAAAAAAGAAAAAAAATCGGAGAAGACCGGCGGAAACAATGCCGTGAGTAAGAAGGAAACGGCTGGGGCCGGCGTTTTCCTGGATATCAGCGGACTGCGTTACGAGTATATACGCCGCGATGAGGAGAACAATGTAGAGGGTATTACGACTGCGGTGGATGATGTCTCGCTCAAGGTCCGGCCCGGCCAGTTCATCGCGATCCTCGGACATAACGGCTCGGGCAAATCCACCCTGGCAAAGCATATCAACGCGATCCTTATGCCTGCGGAGGGCACGGTCACGGTAGACGGGATGGATACGCAGGATGCGGAAAGGCTCCTGGATATCCGCAGGACTGCCGGCATGGTCTTTCAGAACCCCGATAACCAGATCATCGGGCAGGTGGTGGATGAAGATGTGGCTTTCGGACCCGAGAATATGGGAGTACCGACGAAAGAGATCGAAGAACGTGTGGAGGAAAGCCTGAAGATCCTGGGAATGTGGAATTACCGCGATGCTTCACCGAACCGTCTTTCCGGAGGACAGAAGCAGCGTGTATCTATTGCCGGCGTTATCGCGATGCATCCGAAATGCATCATCCTCGACGAGCCGACGGCCATGCTGGATCCGAAAGGGAGATACGAGGTGATACGCGCAGCCAGGGCCCTGAACGAGACGGAGGGCATTACGATCATCCTGATCACGCATTATATGGAGGAAGTGATCCATGCGGATACGGTATTTGTGATGGATGGCGGGAAGCTGAAGATGAGCGGAAGTCCCCGGGAGGTATTTTCCCGGGTGGAGGAACTGAAGGAGATGCGGCTGGCGGTGCCTCAGGCGACGGAACTGGCCTGGGAGCTGAAAAAAGCGGGGCTCGATCTGCCGGACGGCATTCTGGATCGGAAGGAACTGGTGAAAGCCCTGATCAAATGCGGACGTTCTGATGGAAGAATATAAACTGATCGCAGATCATCTGACATATTCATACGGCAAAGGCAGCGGCCGGGAGCGAAAAGCCCTGGACGATGTGAGTTTTGTACTCCGTAAAGGCGAATTCGTCGGCCTGATCGGACATACGGGTTCGGGCAAGTCAACGCTGGTACAGCAGCTGAATGCGCTGCTTAAGCCGGATTCCGGCACGGTCTTTTTTGAAGGCGCGGATATCTTTGAAAAAGACTACGACCGCAAGGCGCTGCGCGGAAAGGTGGGACTGGTGTTCCAGTATCCCGAGCACCAGCTTTTTGAAGAAACGGTCTTTGCCGAGGTATGTTACGGCCCGAAGAATATCGGTATGGACAGGAAAGCGACGGAGCTGGCGGCCTACGCTGCGATCAAGCGTGTGGGCCTGGAAGATGAAGTCTTTGACCAGCCGCCCTTCGACCTGTCCGGCGGACAGAAACGGCGGGTTGCCATTGCTTCGGTACTGGCCATGAAACCGGAGATCCTGATCCTTGATGAGCCTGCTGCCGGACTGGATCCGGCAGGCCGTATGGATCTTCTTTCCATGATAAGGGAACTGAAGGAAAAGGAAGGGATCACGATACTTATGGTATCCCATTCCATGGAGGACGTTGCCGAAATGGCGGACCGTCTCATGGTCATGGACCGCGGAAAGCTCGTTTTTGACGACAGCCCCGCAAAGGTATTCTCACACGTGGAGGAACTGGAGGAAATGGGTCTGGCAGCACCGGAGATGACTTATATACTGCGTGATCTTAAAGCGGCCGGCTTCGACGTGGACCCTTCGCTGATCACGCTGAAGGATGCGAGAGATACGATACTGCGCTGCATGACGGGGGAAAAGGCTTGATACGCGATATCACGCTGGGACAGTATTATGCGGCGGATTCTGTCATCCATCGACTGGATCCGAGAACAAAGCTGGTGGGAACACTGGCTTATCTTATCGCGCTTTTCATCTTTAACAATCCCTATGTATTCGCACTGGCTGCCTTTTTCCTGATCACACTCATACTGCTTTCGCATGTGCCCTTCCGTTTTATCCTTAAAGGCCTGAAGCCCATCCTGTTCCTATTACTCTTTACGGTGATCATCAACATGCTTTTTGTCAAAGGAACGCCGCTTTTCAGCATATGGAAGATCACGGTGACGGAGGAGGGCGTAAAACAGGCGGTCTCCATGGGAGGGCGGCTGATACTGCTCATCCTGGGTTCCAACCTGATGACGCTCACGACCACGCCTACCAGGCTTACGGCGGGCATGGAGCATCTGATGCGGCCTTTGAAGCTGATCGGTGTGCCGGTGCACGAGATCGCGATGATGATGAGCATCGCGCTGCGTTTTATCCCCATACTTATGGAGGAAACGGACCGGATCATGAAGGCACAGCTGGCCAGGGGAGCCGATTTTGAGAGCGGTAATCTTTTCAAAAAGATACGCAGCTTTGTTCCTGTGCTGGTGCCGCTGTTTGTTTCGGCCTTCCGCAGGGCCAACGATCTGGCTATGGCCATGGAGGCACGCTGCTACCACGGCGGAAAGGGGAGGACCCAGTACCGTCCGCTGCGTTATACACGCCGTGATGCCGTGGCATATCTCATACTGATCCTTTATCTTGCAGCCGTATTCGCAGCCGGAAAGTGGCTTTCGGAGCTGGCCACGCCGTGGTTTAAGGAGATGATCGGCTATGCCGGAAGCGTCAGTGTTTCCATGAGTGAAGTATACTGATGTTCACGTTCCTGTTCAGTGGCCTGCCGGCCGCTGAACGTAACGTGTTCACTCTTTTTTCAGAAAATCTCCCTATGCAAAAACTCGTTTGTCTGTTATAATAACAATCCGGGATTTTGCGGGGGGAGGATACTGCGAAATTGCCGGATCCCGGGATGCGGTCCACCCACAGGAGACGTGTTTTATGGAAATACGCGGTTTTACATACGGTTATGATGGCAGGGAAGGGGATTACCGTTCCGTCGGAGGGATCCTGTCGCAGCAGCGGCTCTTTGAGACCGGTGTGAACTGGATCTGTCTCTGCTTTACGGTGGAGCAGGAGGATATCTTTTCCCGCAGGATAGCCTTCCGTTATGGTGAGACTGTCAGCGACCGCGATATCATAGCCGTGGTGAAGAATGCGCATGAGCACGGTGTGAAGGTATGCTTAAAGCCGATCCTCAATTCACGTGACGGGATCTGGAGAGCAAGGATCACTTTTCCCGATGTCGACCAGTGGGGACGGGATCTGTACTGGGATGAATGGTTTGAGGCCTATGGGGCCTTTATGACGTATTACGCGCGCCTGGCGGAGGAGCTGGGCTGTGAGATGTTCTGCGTGGGCTGCGAGCTGTGCGGCACCGAGCAGAAGGAGTGGCATTGGCGGAAGCTGATCGAAGAAATCCGGATTTTTTATCATGGAAAGCTTACCTATAATACCAATCACGGCCATGAGCTGGAGGTGAAGTGGTTCAAAGCATTGGATTATATAGGGACCAGTGCCTATTTCCCCGTGGGAAGCGAAGGACATGTTTCCTTTGAGGACATGGCGGAGAAATGGAGTGATGTCTTACGGCAGATGCGGGAGGTATACGAGCATTTTGACAGGCCGGTGATCTTTATGGAGATCGGCTGCAGGAGTGCGGCGGGCTGTTCCGAGATGCCCTGGGATTTTGAGCATAAAGATCTGCCGCATGATGAAGAGGAGCAGGCAAACTTCTACGACTCCTGTCTGGATGTTTTCTCAAACCGGGACTGGTTTGCCGGCTGTTTCTGGTGGGACTGGAGCAGTCTGATCTATACCAGCAGAGAGGAAGCGGAAAAGGACAACGGCTTCAACATTCACCTGAAGCGTGCGGAACAGGTGCTGAAGAAATGGTACGAAAAACTGGCTTAGGATTATTACTTCTTCTGACCGCGCTCCTGGGAGGCTGCGGTAAAGATACAGGGGATAAAGCGGGGCAGCCCGTGGTACTGGACATACAGGAAGGGACATACGCGTTCGTACGCGGAGACGGGGAAAAGGTGGGGCCCTGGCCGTCACCGACACCCACGCCGGTCGTGGTCGTAACGCCCACACCCGTGCCGGAACCGGAACCGGCTGCACCTGCGCAGGGAACGACTTCCATAGCTGTGGATGAGCTCAGGGCGATCCAGTACAGTGCGGAAGAAGAGCAGAAGATACAGGATTTTTATGAGAATACGGTTTTTACCGGCGATTCGGTCCTGCTGGGTTTTCGGAATTACTGCGCCCGCAGCGGGGACCCGCTGTGCAAAAAACTGGAGTTTCTCGCATCCGGCTCCTATTCCCTTCATAATGCCTTTGTGGAGGTAGGAGAAAAGAGTATCCATCCGCTGTATCAGGGGCAGCAGTATCCGCTCTGGGAATCCATTCCGATGATGGGCGCGAAGCGCGTCTTTCTCTTTTTCGGGATCAACGATGTATCCTGGGGCGTACAGGATGCGATAAATCTGTACCCGCTTCTGATCGAGAGGATACAGGAGGCAGCGCCGGGCATTGACGTGACGATCATCAGTGCGACCTATACCCTGGCGGGAGCCGGCAAGGGCGGGATCAACAATGCAAACCTCGCCGAGTTCAATGAAGGGGTAGCGAAAGTGGCGGCCGAACGCGGCTGGGGTTTTATCGATATGGCAAATACCCTTTCCGACGGAAACGGCAATCTGGCGCCGCAATACTGCAGTGATTCGTTCCTGCATGAAACAAGTGAAGCATATGATGTCTGGTATCTGATGATGAAAGCTTACGCCGCGGAACGGCTCGGGATACGCTGAGCGATAGCCGTGGATGTTATGGAGGAGAAAGAAAGTGAAGATGAGAAAAGTAAGCGGATGGATCGCTGCAGCGGCAGTCTGCCTGCTGGCAGCCTGCGGTTCTGAGAAGCCGCAGACGGAAGGAGCTAAGGCGACGGCAACACCCACACAGCAGGTACAGCAGCCTGCGGATGATGCGGCGCCGACGGAAGCTGATGCAGTGGAGGAAGAGGCGGCAACGGCGCAGGAGATCTATGATGAGATCTGTGCCGAATACAGCCTTCCGGAGATGTATCCGCAGGATGATAACGGTATACTGAATGCTTACGGTCTTGATGCGGCAAAGATCGAGAGCTATGTCTGTATGGAAGCGGCAGAGACACGGGCAGACCGGGTATTCATCGTGATGCTGAAGGATGCCGCCGATGTGGCCGATGTCGAGACAAAGTTTAATAATGTCCTGGGGCAGCTCTCCTCGCAGGATTCGCTGGATTATTATCCCGATCAGGCGGATGTGATCACCTCCGCTTCGGTAAAGACAAAGGGAAATACCGTATATCTCTTTATCTCGGAGTATGCGGACGGAATGGAAGAGATACTGCTTGATGCATTGAACTGATCATGGTCTTTTCCAGTATCCCTTTTGTATTCTTTTTCCTGCCGGTCTTTCTGCTGCTGTATTATCTTTCACCCGGCAGGATAAAAAACACGGTGCTTCTGGTCTTCAGCCTCCTCTTTTATGCCTGGGGAGAGCCGAAGTATATCCTTCTGATGCTCATCTCGTCCATGGTGGACTATCTGGACGGGATCTTTCTGGGGCTTTTGCACGCCCATCCGACGGCGCGGAAATTCTGTCTCGGTACGGCGCTGCTGGTCAATCTCGGCCTTCTGGCCTTTTTCAAGTATGCGGATTTTGCCGTGGGGATCTGGAATTCGCTTACGCCCTGGGATGCGAAGCTTCCCGGGATCGCGCTGCCCATCGGCATCAGCTTCTATACCTTCCAGACCGTCAGTTATTCCATCGATGTCTACAGGGAGAACATACAGCCGGAGAAGAATTATTTCTCCTATCTGACCTATGTATCCATGTTCCCGCAGCTCATCGCCGGACCCATCGTCCGTTTTTCCACGGTGCAGAAGGAACTGCATGAACGGAAGATCTCGGAGAGCGCTTTTGTCCTCGGAGCCAGGCGCTTTCTGCTGGGACTGATGCGCAAGATACTCATCGCAGACCAGCTGGGGGAGCTCTGGGAACTGCTCCGCCACGCGCCGGGGATCTCGGCGCTTACGGCCTGGCTGGGACTTTTATGCTTCACGCTGCAGCTTTATTATGATTTCTCGGCCTACAGCGATATGGCCATCGGCCTCGGACGCATGCTGGGCTTCCATTTCCCCGAAAACTTCATCTATCCCCTCAATGCCACCTCGGTGACGGATTTCTGGAGGAGATGGCATATCTCCCTTTCCAGCTGGTTCCGCGATTATGTTTATATCCCCCTGGGTGGAAACCGCGTGAGCGTGCCGAAGCATCTGCGGAATCTTTTTGCGGTATGGTTCCTGACGGGGCTGTGGCATGGCGCTTCCTGGAATTTTGTGATCTGGGGGCTTTATCACGGGATCTTTCTCGTGCTGGAAAAATATGTCTGGGGAAAGAAGCTGGAAAAGCTCCCGGCGGTCCTTAAGCATCTGTATGCCATTGTGATCGTCGTGGTGGGCTTCGGGATCTTTACCTTTGATGACCTGCATGAACTGGCAGCCTATTTCCCGAAACTCCTGTGCCTGGACGGGAATGCATTTGCGGGCAGCGAACTGCTCTGGTATGCGGGGAATTATCTTCCGTTTCTGCTTGCGGCGCTGCTGCTGGCCTTTCCGCTATACCCGGCGCTTACGAAGCGGCTGGAAACGGTACAGCCCTACCGGAGGAAGCTTATCGCGATCTGCGCTTCCGTTGCGATGACGGCACTCTTTCTGCTGGCGGTAGCGGCCATGGTGGGGGACTCCTACAGTCCCTTCCTGTATTTCCGCTTTTAAGGAATGACACTTTATCAAAAGACTATGGATG
>JAEEGL016962882.1_pt1 | contig 16041 bp, 14 predicted proteins | sample 9134231 | NCBI WGS metagenome assembly JAEEGL01 (sample SAMN16246548, study PRJNA631951) | gut metagenome | biome: gut microbiome; feature: rumen; material: fiber-attached | host: Bos | place: Iran: Karaj | collected 2018-10 | reverse complement strand
TTCCGATGACATAAGCCTTATCGCCCGCTGCCGCAAAGCTCTCGATCGATTTATCCGCATCCTTTGCGTCTACGGCAACGACCATACCGATACCCATGTTGAAAGTGTTATACATCATCTTCTCATCAAGGTTTGCCTTGTTCTTCATGAGCGTAAATATCGGCGGTATCGGATACGAGCCCTTTTCTATGACTGCGTGCGTACCTTCCTTAAGCATCCTCGGGACATTCTCGTAAAATCCCCCGCCCGTGATATGACTACACGCCTTGAGCGTAACACCCGCGGCGGCTGCATTCTTAAGTGCATTCACGTATATCCTTGTCGGAGTAAGAAGGACATCTCCGAGCTTACCCGACAGTTCGTCATAATATGTATCGAGGCTCTCCTTCGTCATCTCGAACACTTTCCTGACAAGGGAAAAACCGTTTGAGTGTACTCCGGTCGATGCTATACCTATAAGCACATCACCCTCTGCAAGGGTGCTTCCGTCAATTATCTTCTTCCTGTCTACGATACCTACCGCAAATCCGGCAAGATCGTATTCGTCCTCTGGCATGAGCCCCGGATGTTCCGCGGTCTCTCCGCCGACAAGTGAGCAGCCCGACTGTTTGCATCCTTCGGCTACACCCTTTACGATCTGCGCGATCTTCTCGGGATGATTTTTGCCGCAGGCTATATAGTCAAGGAAAAAGAGCGGCTCGGCGCCTCCGCAGACTATGTCGTTAACGCACATCGCGACAGCGTCGATACCTATCGTGTCATGCTTGTCCATCAGGAACGCGAGCTTGACCTTTGTGCCGCAACCGTCGGTACCCGATACGAGCACCGGATCCTCCATGTCCTTGTAGCCTGCCATCGAGAATGCTCCGGCAAAGCCTCCCAGGCCTCCTATGACCTCGGGCCGGTTCGTTTCTTTGACAAATCCTTTTATGAGTTCAACGGACTTGTAGCCCGCCTCGATGTCGACTCCGGCTGATCTGTAATCCATAAGCGTCTCCTTATTTTTTGTAATTCTGATATCCGTTCTCGGCGAGCTTCTTATCCTTCGCGATGACAGATTCCTCCATCTCCTTAGAATAATCCTCGAGCTTTTTAAGCAGGGCATCATCCGATATCGCAAGCATCCTTGCCGCGAGCAGTCCCGCGTTCGCACCGCCGTTTATCGCAACAGTCGCAACGGGAATACCTGAAGGCATCTGCACGATCGAATACAGGCTGTCCCTTCCTCCGAGGCTCGTCGTATGCATCGGGATGCCGATGACCGGGAGCGGAAAAAGAGCCGCACACATACCGGGCAGATGTGCTGCCATACCTGCACCTGCGATGATGACCTTCATGCCCTTATCCTTTGCTGACTTCGCGTATTCAAAGAACACATCCGGCTCCCTGTGTGCCGAGATTATTCTCATGTCATAGTCGATCCCGAACCTGTCGAGTATCGCTGCGGCCTTGCTCATGACCTCCATATCCGAATCGGATCCCATCACTATCCCTACTGTTGCCATATCTTCCTCCGTTTCAAAACATCCTTACGTAAAAATCATATCATACAGATTATATCAATCCGCTCATGATTTTCAATCATCCGTGACGCTCTGCCATGATCGCGTTCCTGTGCCTTATCTCTTCGGCGCGCTCAAGCACTTTTTCCTTCCAGTCGTCGTCCTGTGCATCGAGCTGGTATGCTTCAAAGCCGTACTGTCTGCCAAGCGAACAGATGACGGATTCGTCATCGACATGCAATGAAATTCGGTACATGCTCGGGACCTTCTGCGGGAGCAACTGTTTCCTGTCGCGCTGCACTTCCTTCAGATGACGCTGTCCGTTTATGATACCGTCAAACTTAACACCGTATAAGAAAAACAACAACTTGATATACCTGATGGTGCGAAATGACGACGTGTATACCCAGACCTCGTAATCCATCGACTGCAGCTTCTTGATGAGCTCGGGCGTACCAAGTCTCAGCCTTTCCCTGAATATCTTGCACAGCGGGAACGCAAGGGACGGCTCGGTCTTATGTGTAGCAGGGTCTACGAACAATACCTCATCAAGGTCGAACGACACCCGCATCTTTTCTACAGGTATCTTACTCTTCATCTGTCGCGATCCCATCGACCGCACTCATCACTTCCTTGGACCATTCGGAGGCGAGACACTTTATCTCCTTCTCCTCAAAATCCTTTGACTGTGAGTGCGTAACGATCACTACTTCCCTGTCTATATTGACTGTCATCTTATACTTGTTCGCGATAAGCTCTTCCGTCTTTTTGCGCTTCTTCATACCCGTTATGATGCCGTCCACGGTAACCCCGTAGAGGCCGAAGAACCTTTTGATATCATCGATCGAATAATAGTCGGAAGAATACACCCAGACATCATATCCGGACTTTCGAAGATAAGATATTAGTGCCGGAACGCCAAGGCGTATGTGCTTTCTCCTTAAGATGAAATGCCAGAATGCAGGGGGCTTTTCCGCATCCGCGCCGGGCTCGGCGAACACGACTTCATCAAGATCCATCGTCACGCGCCTGTCATGCTTTGCGGCCTCGAGCATCTTCCTGATGTCACCGTCAAACACGGCATTAACGACACTTACCGGGATCTTATTTATACCGAGTCTTAGCGCCGCCGCCCATCTGTGATGTCCGTTCAGCAGCATATATCCGTCGGGCCTGATCTTCTGTATGATAACAGGTTCATCCATTATCGGAAGATCCTTGGCAATATTGTCATTGAACTTCTTGACATAGTCAGAGATTATCCCGAGGTTCGGACCGATATCCGGAAAGCAGAACTCATCCTCCGGGTTCGGATGAAGCTTTGTGCACGCCATCTTTTTGACAAGAAGTCGCTCAAGTACCCCCGCCTTTATCGGGACATACACGCCCTTTCCCTTGTTTACCTCTTCCTGCAGATACTGTTCAAACTCTGTTCCGGCCATTTTTCTGTTCCTCTTACTGTTTATCGAGCGGCTCGTTCAGTTCCTCACATCCGGGCAGTACAAACCTTCCGTCCTCGATGATCGAAACGCTTCCTTCATCCCCGACTGCGCATATATACTCAAGTTCGTCATACGGTATCGTTATGTCGGTATGACACTGGAAATATGCTTCCTTGACATTTTCTTTCCTCTTTGCCGATACCTCGTTCTGCCTCGCGATGATCTCCTTGCCGTCAGGGTTATATACCTTAACGTCCTCTTCATGCGAATAGCACGTATCACCGACCGCGAAGTGAGGTCCTGTCTTTTCACCGATCAGTATCGGGAGGAGCTCTTCGATGTTGAATCTTATCGCCATCACATAAGCCGTTGTATTGGTACCGATTGCGAACTCTCCGAGAGGGAGCGTATCATGCTTATTAAGAAGATTGTCCTTTATGAACTTTTCGTTATCCTCTTTCTTATCGTAATTCGCACACGAATATGCGCTTATCATTCCGTCCTTAAAGGTAATCTCAAGATCCTTGTACAAAAGTCCCTTAAGGTAAACCTTAGTTACATTTAATACACCGTTCGTGCCGGTAAGCCGGGGCGAAGTAAACACCTCTCCGACAGGTATGTTAACATCCGCAACACAGTTCTCGAACTTTGTCTGCTTATCGGGATCGGTTATCGGCCACAGTTCGACCTTTATGTCCGTCCTGTTATCCCCCTTTCCCTTTATGTGCACGTATTCGGCCTTATCAAGCGCATCGATGATGCACTGCTGTATCCTCTGATACTTCTCGTAAGGGAGTGTATTGAGCTTTACGGTCTCTGCAAATATCTCTTCAAAATCCCCTCCGATCTCGGGAACGGGATATGATATTATCGTGAAGCTCCTCTCCTCACCGATGATATATCTGTTGACGATCTCCGATGCCCTCGCCGTATAGTCGACGGACAGCTTCTGCGTCTTCTCGCTGTGCGATACCGCGTTGTCCTTTACGGCCGGAGTAAAAGGCTTTTCACCGAACGTCTCCATTACCGCGGGACCGCCATGCGTGTTTGCAAGCTCCTTCATGTCCCTGTACGCGCCCTCGAGCACCTCGAGCTTTCTCGTTACAAGATCAGCGTCAAGATAGAGCGCCGCATCATCCTTGTGATCGTAATCATACTGCCTGTTCGGGATCGCCCCGTAAAATCCTATCCTGTCTCCCGAACTCTTTGTGAGCGAGACGGATCCTGCCCTGTATATGACCGAAGCAAGTCCCATCTTTTTAAAGTTATCAACAGCAGCCCTTACAACTCTCTCGAACCCGAGACTGTATCTGATGTTGACGGTCTTCTTCTTATCGAGCGGCTTGCCGGCGAGCACGAATCCCATCCTGTATCCTTCGGTGAACGTATCCGCCATCATCTGTATCTGCTCATCCGAAAGCGTCGCGAGGAACTTCGCTACCTGCGTCTCATTTTCGGTGACATATTCCCCGGAAAGGTAGAGTGTCCTCTCATCCAAAAGGTCTTCTTCGCACACGATCTTCCTGAGAAAGTCATTTGCCGGATCTATCTTATCCGCTACATTTGACGGTATGATTATGTCGCAGTTGTCGCTCTCAAACCAGTATATCATATCCCTTACGGACTCTGCCTCGGGGTATGTGCCGTCAACTGCCGCAAAACGGAAGCACGAGTATACCTGAACATAAAGCTCCGCATAGATCGTGAATATCTCTTTGTTTCCCTCGAAAGCATACGGGATCAGCCCGCGTATCTCGCAATACAAAAAGCAAAGGAGCTGTGCTGTCTGCTTTGCATCCTTTATACCTGCCGACTCGAAGGCCGATACGATATAGTCGGGATCAGCAAAGCTCCTGTCGTAGTTTTCCGGGAGGATATCTTCGTAGAGCTTATGATTTTCGCTTTGAAGTTCGGAAAGGGACATATCCTTTATGCCGCCGGAAAGGCTCCTCTCAAGAATACCGTTTAGCGTAAGGAGCATATCCGAACATGTGTTAAAGAACGACAAAAGAGGCTCCCCGAAGGCATCCTCTCCAATCGTTTCCCTTATCCTGTCAATGACGAGAGCACACCTCTCGTCGATCAGTTCATTTTCCGTAAGTGTCATCATCCCTCCGATCAGGCAAATGCCGAGATCAGTATCATGATCAGCCATCCGGCCAGTATGATCCCGTTTATGACTATCGCCGCTATCGCGGCCGATATATAGATATCGCGCTCATTAAGGCTCATAACACCGCAGAGCACGCCGACGATGTTCATTATGGCCGAGAACAGACCGATCCCGCCAAAGCTTATGTCTATGTTGCCGGCATTGCGGTAACTGAACAGCACCGCAGTGATCACGACAGACAGACAAAAGACGCCGATCATTATCCCTATGATGCTCATGAGGGAGTAATGCCTTGTCGTGAACATGAAGCTCTTCTTTTTGCGGATCTTGACCGGCTTGCCCATTAGGCACCGTACTTGCTGTAATACTCGTCAAGTGCCGCTTTGATCTTATCATCTATCACGACCCTGCCGCCTACATCACGGCCGTACAGGTACTCGGTAACCTCCGCCATCGTGACGATCGCATTGGCTGCAAAGCCGTACTTCTCGGTGATCTCACGAAGCGCAGCGACCTTCCCGCCAAGTCCGACCTCCATGCGGTCAAGCGATACCATGAGTCCGACAACGTTTACATCACCCTGCGCCTTCAATATCGGATATGTCTCCTCTATCGACTTGCCGCTTGTAGTGACATCCTCGATGATCACTACCCTGTCGCCGTCATTCATCCTGCTGCCAAGTAATATCCCCGCATCACCGTGGTCCTTCTCCTCCTTGCGGTTGCTTGAGTAGCGAACCTGCTTGCCGTAAAGCTCGCTGTACGCTATGGCTGTTGTGACCGAAAGCGGGATGCCCTTGTACGCGGGTCCGAACAAAACGTCCCAGTCATCGCCGTAATTCTCATGGATCGCCTTGGCGTAGTATTCACCGAGGCGCTTTAACTGACCGCCCGAAACATAAGCACCGGCATTCATGAAAAAAGGCGACTTACGCCCGCTCTTAAGCGTAAAATCGCCGAACTTCAAAACATCCGATGCGACCATGAACTCAATAAATTCCTGCTTGTACTTTTCCATATCTTTATTTTCCCTTTTCGCTCCGAGGACGGGTGCACGAACTATTCGCTTAGACTTCCAAATTAAAGAACGGACTTGATATCAGTTTTCATATCCAACACCGCAGCTCTGGCGGCATCCGCGAATCCGTCCTCGCCGTACTTCGATGCGTACGGTTCCTTTTTGTATGCGGCGATTATGCCGCGCGAACTGTTGACGATAGCTCCGAGCCCGTCCTTGTTAAAGAACGGTTTGAGATCCTTGCCTGTTCCGCCCTGTGCACCGTATCCGGGTACAAGTATGAACGACTTGGGCATGATCTTTCGGAGTATCTCACCCATCTTCGGATACGTGGCTCCGACGACGGCTCCGACATTACTGTATGCCCCGTCCATTGAAAGTGCGGCCCATTCTTTGACCTTGAGTCCCACCGCCTCATACAGCGTAGCGTCCGAATCGTGCAATACCCTGTCCTGGAACTCACCGCTTGACGGATTGCTCGTCTTGACAAGAATGAATATACCTCTGTCATTCTCATTGCACACATCTATAAAAGGCTTGATCCCGTCAGTCCCGAGATAAGGATTGACCGTCGCGAAATCTTCATCAAAAACAGGGATCGCTTTGCTTCCGACAGTGATCTTTCCGAGATGTGCGTTGGCATAGGCTGCGCTCGTACTGCCTATATCTCCGCGCTTTACGTCGCCTATGACGATAAGACCCTTACTCTTGCAATAATTGACCGTTTCGGTAAATGCGATAAGTCCGGGCACTCCGAACTGTTCATACATCGCGATCTGCGGCTTGACCGCCGGAACGAGATCACAGACCGCATCAACTATCGCCTTGTTGTATTCTAAAACAGCAGATGCCGCGGCGTCGAGAGTCTCACCCTTTTCCGATACTGCCTTATCCGTTATCTTCTTCGGGATATAAGACAGCATCGGATCGAGACCGACAACGATCGGGGCATCTTTTTTCTTTATCTCTTCAATAAGCTTCGAGATCATTTATAAGGTTACCATTTCCATTGTTTCTGCATATTTGCGTATATTGCTCGCATTTGCATACTTCCTGACCTTGTCACCGCTGACAACTACGAGCGTGGGTGCCTGCATGACACCATAGCGCTGTGCGAGCTCGGTATTCTCTTCGGCATCGATCAGAACATAGCTCTCATCCTTGAGATATTCCTTGGCGAGCTTGCAGTTGGGGCATGTCTTCGTCGTGAACAGATACTTGACATTCTCTACAGGCTCAACCTCAACCTTGGAATCAATGTCTGTTCCGGACATCTTGACTACCGCAGTCAACGGGCGCTTCAAGCTGCTGTTAGCGATATCATATACAAGCCTGTTCTTGTATTCCTGGCTCTTGCCGTCGTTCCAGTTCTGTACCGGACGGTAGTAACCCGTGATCCTCGAATACACTTCCGTTGTTGCTCCGCAGTGAGGACAAGTCTTGATCTCGCCTGCGAGATATCCGTGCTCACGGCATACCGAATAAGTCGGGCTGAGCGTATAGTAAGGAAGCTTGTAGTTCTCTGCGATCTTGCGCACAAGTGCGGCAGCTGCCTTCCAGTCGGGAAGCTTCTCTCCGAGGAACGCATGGAATACCGTTCCGCTAGTGTAAAGAGTCTGAAGCTCATCCTGGATATCAAGCGCATCGTATATATCGGATGTGAAATCAACCGGAAGATGCGATGAGTTCGTGTAGTAAGGTGTATCTCCGGCATGGCCCGCGGTCTTGATGTTAGGCCAACGCTTCTTGTCGTGCTTGGCAAGACGGTATGTCGTTGACTCAGCCGGTGTAGCCTCGAGATTATAAAGATCTCCGTACTGCTCCTGATAATCGGACAGTCTCTCACGCATGTGATTGAGAACTTCCTTCGTGAACTCCTGTGTCCTCGGATCTGTCATGTCCGCACGCAGCCAGTTCGCATTAAGTCCTACCTCGTTCATGCCGATGAGTCCGATCGTCGAGAAGTGGTTGTCAAAGCTGCCGAGATATCTCTTTGTGTAAGGATAGAGTCCTTCATCAAGAAGTCTCGTGATGACGCCACGCTTGATCTTGAGCGATCTTGCGGAGATGTCCATCATACGGTTGAGTCTTCTGTAGAAGTCATCCTTGTCCGTCGCAAGATATGCGATCCTCGGCATGTTGATAGTAACAACACCTACGGAACCCGTTGACTCGCCCGATCCGAAGAATCCGCCGGTCTTCTTGCGAAGTTCTCTTAAGTCGAGACGGAGTCTGCAGCACATGCTCCTGACATCGGACGGCTCCATGTCGGAATTGATATAGTTGGAGAAATACGGTGTTCCGTACTTGCTCGTCATCTCAAAGAGAAGTCTGTTGTTCTCTGTATCGGACCAGTCAAAATCACGTGTGATCGAGTATGTGGGGATAGGATACTGGAATCCTCTTCCGTTGGCATCACCTTCGATCATCGTCTCGATGAATGCCTTGTTGATCATATCCATCTCTTCCTTGCAGTCCTTGTACTTGAAGTCCATCTCCTTGCCGCCCACAAGTGCGGGAAGCTCTGCAAGGTCAGCGGGAACTGTCCAGTCGAGAGTGATGTTCGAGAAAGGTGCCTGTGTTCCCCAACGGCTCGGTGTGTTCACACCATATACGAATGACTCGATGCACTTCTTGACCTCTTTGTAGTTGAGGTTATCAACCTTAACAAAAGGAGCAAGGTATGTATCAAATGATGAGAAGGCCTGGGCTCCTGCCCATTCATTCTGCATTATTCCGAGGAAATTGACCATCTGGTTGCAAAGAACCGACAGATGTGCTGCGGGAGCGGATGTGATCTTACCGCTTATACCGCCGAGACCCTCCTGGATCAGCTGCTTTAAAGACCATCCTGCACAATATCCCGTAAGCATTGACAGGTCATGGATATGAATATCGGCATTCCTGTGCGCCTCGGCGATCTCCTCATCATAGATCTCCGACAGCCAGTAGTTGGCCGTAACTGCTCCGGAATTGGAGAGGATAAGCCCTCCGACCGAATATGTGACAGTTGAGTTCTCCTTGACTCTCCAGTCCTCAACCTTAACGTAACTGTTAACGACATCCTTGTAGTCAAGGATCGTCGACTTCATGTTACGCATCTTCTCGCGCTGCTTGCGGTAAAGGATATAAGCCTTGGCAACCTCGCTGTAGCCGGCTGACTCAAGAACAACCTCAACGCTGTCCTGGATATCCTCTACAGTAACCTTGTCCTCTTTCATCTTCGTCTGGAAATCCGCTGTAACACGAAGTGAGAGAAGATCGATCATGTCATTGGTGTACTGCTTCTCGCAGGCATTAAATGCCTTCATTATCGCGTCACTGATCTTCGCGATATTAAAGTCCGCTAATTCCCCGTTTCTTTTTACTACGCTGAACATTCTGACTACTCCCTCCTGAAAAGACCCTTATTAGACCCCTCTAATTATTTGGATTTGTATATTAGATCACGTCGGCTCCGTATACCGGGCATAAAAAAAAGCGCCTCAAACCAACGTACGCCTCAAAGTATATCATCCGATCCCGCCTTCGTCAACCACGGAAATACAATATCTTATGTTAACAAATCCGCTCCACCACTATATGTTGTACATCATGCACAAAAAAAATGGTGAAATTTTTACCTGCTTCCAAGGAACAGATTTTCGCGCTGCGCGACCTCGTCATCAGGGTACAATTCTACGTACTGCGCCATGTATTCCTTGGCCTTGTCAAAATCATAGAGCATCTCGTATGCGACCGCCCGGTTGAACATAAGGCCTTTCGCACCATCACCGTTCCCAAGCGAAAGTCCCGCCTCTATAGTCTCAAGCGCGCCCTCGTAGTCGCCGTTTTTGATCTTGCATGTTGACAACTGCTCATATATCCTGCCTGCCTGAGAGTTCTCACGTATAAAATCTTCATATATGGTCATCGCATACGTATCGTCCCCGAGCGCTTCATATGTCCTTCCCAGATACAGGATGAGATTCTCGGTAACCTGTGATTTTCTTGCATTCTCAAGATCCGTCCTCGCATCCGTATATGATCCGAGATAGTATTCGAGCACTCCCTTGTTGTAATCGGAAAGCTTGCTCCCTGCGGACATGGCCTTCTCAAGATAAGCGTTAGCCTCGGTCTCAAACCCTTTTGAATGGAGCTCCTCATATATGCCGACATATCTGTCGTAATCCGTCGGAGCAAGTTCAATGCTGCTGTCAAAATCAGCGATCGCCGCTTCCTTCTCATTTAAAGCAAGCTCTATCTTGCCGCGCAGAAAATATGCGCCGTCATCCTTCGGACGCAGAGCGAGGACCGCATCCATCGTCTGCTTCGCCCGCTCGATATCCCCCATCTTGTATTCGTCCACCGCCAGATAATATGAGATATCCATATCCGTTTGTTCCACAAGACCGTTGGAGCACCGGAGCGCCGACTCAAACGCATCACGTGACGCTTCAGGGTCACCTTCTCCGAGGAGCGCGATACCCTTTGCGCGGTATATGCTCTTATCCGCACCCCCACCGGATATTGCGGCATCCGCAATGGATACGGCGGTTGCATAATCCCCCGTCTCGATCGCCGCATACGCGCGCTCTGTCGCAGACTCGGGATCGGAGCATCCCGAAAGGAGTCCCGCCGCTAATGCACATATAATGATTTTCAAGTACGTTTGATGTTTCATATTGCCATCCGTTGTGATATAGTAAACAGGATACACGGTGAAGCTATGGTAAATGACGTAAGCAGGAAAAACCTCATACCGCAGATCAAGCTTTCATGCAATGTCCTTAAGTTCATTGCGTGCATATTCATGCTCATAGATCATCTGGCCTACGGTCTGTTGCACAATTATCTCGTAGCGCACGGCATGGATATCGCGCCCGATACATACAAGGACCTTAACACGTTCTATGATATATGCAAGGGTGTCGGCCGTCTGGCCTTTCCGATATTCACCTTTTTCCTCGTGGAAGGCTTCATGCGCACGAGGAGCGTTAAGAAATATGCGCTGCGGCTTCTCTTATTCGCCCTCCTGTCGGAGCTTCCGTTTGACCTCGGGCTCTTTGGCAAGACGGTGCGTTTCGAGCATCAGAACATAATGCTGACATTCTTCATCGCACTTCTGATGCTAAGCGTCATCAGGTTCCTGTGTGCGAACACGCTCGGACTGTCCAAGGTCGTCTTCTATCTTGCCAATATATGCACGGTTATCGCATTTGCCGATATTGCCGTTATCCTCAAGACCGACTACTCATGGAAATGCATGGTGCTTGCAGCCGTACTGTACTACACAAGATCGACCGGTGCGTTCCGCCTTCTGTGCGGTGCTATCGCCACATGCTGGGAAAAGTACGCGCCGATATCATTCCTGCTTCTTTTCTTCTACGATCCCGAGAAGCCTCCGAAGTACAAATACGCATTCTACGTATTCTACCCTCTGCACCTCATCATCATCTGGATGATCTCAAAGCTTATCATCTAGTCAATTGCGTGCAGTATCTTTCCCTTTATCTGTTCCATACAGCAGCTTAAAAATGCGCCGACCACGGCCCTTACTCTCTTCTTGTCCTCATCGGTCATATCATCCATGACCGACTTGGCGTTTGTCATTATCGTAGATAGGTTACCCTTAAAATCATTCAGATCGCTGATGCCGGCAGCGACAAATACCTCATAGACCTTGTCGATGAACACCTTCATCTCTTTGGGATCCGCGTTCTTTGCCCACTCGGTGACCGCCGCATCACCTATCTCATATCCCGACGCAATATCATCCCTGTATACAAAATCATCCCCATCAACTACCCAGTTGAACGGATCGTGCTGCAGTATGCCGACAGACCTCGCCTCTATGACTTTGTAGTCCTCCTGTGTCTGAAGGAGCATCCCTATGATCGATGAGTGAGGCACGTACTTGCGTATCCTGTCCTTTATCTCTTCATAATCCGAATCCTCGAGCGTCTGTCTCGTAAAGCCCGGGCCGTCATGTGAATATATGAGCTTTATCCGGTCACGGACAAGGTGTGAACACTTCATCGCCGAATACACGGCAAGATTGCCTCCCTTGGAATGTCCCCCTGTCGTAAAATCACCCTTTATCCTCTCCGCCGCATAGTGAAGATAATCAACCGCTTTGACCTGCGCCGGTACCGGCGTCATGAAGGACATGTTAAAGTCCTCTTTCCATCCGACCACCGTCTCATCGGTACCGCGGAACACTATATGCGCATCATCACCGTCAAGGTAAGCGGTCACCGCCGAAAACTGCATTTCCCAGCGGTTGCTGACAAGGTCTATGAAATGGTTCAGGCCGACATTCTTAAACCTTTCCGAGGCTGCCATCGCATCAAACAACTCACGGTTGACCTTAGCATATCTCTCATCAGCGAACAGATCGTCCACGTCAGAGGACGACGCGATCTCGGCTATAGTTACAGGTTCTGAAAATGAACCGACATCGGGAACTAACCCGTCAAGCTTCAGATATGAAAACTGCGACAGTATAAGGGCATCCACCTTGTTGAACGCGCTGTCCTTAAATGTCTTATCGCCATAGTCCGCTATATAATCGACGATATTCTTCAAGCCTTATCACTCTTTCTGATCTTTATGATACAAAGCGCAAGTCCAGCCACGAACGTAAAGATCGCGATGAACTGCGATGTCGAGAACGGACCCACGGATCCGCGAAAATCATCCCTGAAATACTCTATGACAAAGCGTCCCAGACTGTACAGTATCAGATACAGCGACGTCGGGATACCGGGTATATACTTAAGCTTTCCTTCACCGGCTCCGTCCTTTGTCTTCGGACACGTGCAGAAATAATATGCAAATATGATCACGAATATGATGAAGTTACCGGCAGCCATCATCGGCTGTGTCGGTATGAGCTTCACACCTGCGGGCGCACAGCATCCTTCGGGGAATACGAGCGAAAATGCCGAATCCGTCTCGCGTCCGTAGCAGCATCCCGCGAGCAGGCACCCTACCCTTCCGAGCGCCTGATTGAGAGGAACCGCCGTTGCGAACAGGTCAATGTAGTGAAGGAAGTCAAGCTTCTTGACCCTGCAGTATACAAATATCGTTGCAATACCGGTTATGATGCCCCCGTATACCGCAAAGCCTTCAGATCCCATAACTGAGATAGGATCTGAAAGGAACGCGCGAAACTCGACTATGATATGAAGGAGCTTTCCTCCGAGGAACCCTATCACGAGAACGAGCATGGCGATGTTTACAAAATCACCGTCGGACAGTCCCCTTCTCTTTGCAAGCCAGCTGCCCGTAAGTACGGCCGCCAGGAACCCCAAGCCTATCATAAGGCCGTATCCGTGTACCGTGAACCTTCCAATGCTGAACAGATCTATTGCCATAACATGCCTTTCTTTACAAAAAGGGCCCGGACAGATGCCCGAGCCCTTTGATCATACTATATCACTGCAGATTAAGTCCGCCCCACTTGTCATCAGGTATGAGGGCTACATATGTCTTACCGGTGTTGAGAACTATCTCGTTACCGTCTGTATCATAGTAGCGTGTAGGAGTAACTTCGTCCTCCTTACTCCATGTAACAGGGATAGCCTTGCCTTCGGTGATGAACCATCCGTCACGCTGGAAGTCGATCGCATGGAACATCATGTATCCGTTATCATCGAACTTGACGTATCTTGCATTCTGCAGGAGCACGTTCGTGAATCCGAGCTGCGCATCGCCGTTGCCGGGATCCGTGTGCTTCTGGCCGTACTCCGAATACATGTAGCGCTGCGAGGCGGGATCGTACTCGAGCTTTGATCCGTTATGCTTGAAAGGAAGCTCGACCTTTGTGCAATCCCTTACGCCGGGTGCGCTCGAAAGATCGTTGATCTCGGAATCGGTTGCAACGAACTGATAGTGCGGACCACCGTTGTAGTACTCGTTGTATGTCCTTGAAACGTTGCTCTTGCTCTCGAAGTTCTTGTCAAGGTCTCCCGTGCAGATATACTCGGTGAACTCTCTTGACTTGCCGTTGTCTACTCTTGAGAAAGTTCCCGAGAAGTTGTCAACGAAAGGCTTTGCAAGATAATCATCTATATAGAACGGGCCGCCGTCGTGACATACGACTGCGTTCCATTCGGGTGCTATTACAAGGTTCGTAGGTCTCGTACTACGGATACTTCCGAGCTGGTCGATCTTCTCCCAGTCCTTAACAAGTACCATAAGACGTGTGATCCCGTCGTTAGCGAGTGAATTGGTCATCTCATATACAACATCCGCATACTGTGACAGTCCGTAGTGGGGAAGCGCCGTCTTCTCGTTATCGACCATTGCTGCGATAGGCCTCTGGTCCTTGAGCTCTTCCGGTATCCACTCATTGGTAAGCTCACTTCTGTACATACCCTCGTGTGAACCGTCATCAACGGGTGCTGTGTCTTCTATACTGATCGCGGGCGTATTGTTAACAACCTCGATCTTCGGCGCCGGAGCTGCTGCTGCGGGTGCCGGTTCCTCGTCCTTACAACCCGACAGTGCTGCGACTGCCACAAGCGCAAGTAAAAGGATACTCCTCTTTTTCATGATAAAACTCCTCCTGAAAACTAATTACAAAATAACAATCCGTGATATTATAACACCAATCATTGAGAGATTATACCACAACATGATGTGGTTGTCACCTAAAAGTTGCACAAATTTCCGCCGTGAACTTTTCGGCGCCTTCTCTGTTAAGGTGTGACGTGTCGGAAAAATACTTTCCGTCGTAGACACGAAGTTCGGTCTCATAATCGATATCGTCGCAGACGGTCGACATCTGCTTGATGTAGGTCCTGTAAGCGGCATAATAATGCTCATTTAGTTCTTCAAATGTTGCCGTATTGACCGCCGGCTGCAGGAGCTTAACGCTTATGCCGTGATCGTTGCAAAGGCGCAGGAGCTTTTGCATGTACAACGTTATAAGCTTTGCATCACCGTCGATGACCATATCTTCATAGGAAGTCTCATAGGATGGATCGTAACACTCCGTAAGAGAACCGAACTGCCCGTATCCTAAAGACCTCTCCAGTTCTGTGTAAGTTCCTGCATTTGCATCATAACGCGCGACAAACCGTGCTGCCGTGATCGCCGGCAGATACTTGTTCGGAAGGCCGCACCTTGCAGACAGTTCATCAACGATATAGCCGTCATACAATACCGACCCGGCATCGCACAGCTTCGCATTATCTTGCAATTCACGAAGCTTACCGAGCGATATGGCCTTAAAGTAAACCGTCCTTGTTTTGTAATTATCTATATGCCAGTAATGGAACGGTGCGAACATGATAATTGCCGTATCCGGAGCTTCATGATCTTTAAGGTACTCCTCAAAGAAATAATACATCTCTATCGATGTTGCCCCGCCAACCGCAAGATTTATACACTTCCCGTCCATGTATTCGGGCATGATCGCGCTCATCGCACCCGAATCTCCGAGGATCACAGTATCAAAACTCTCACCCGGGTACTCCTTCCCCGATACTACCGCTTTCTCGTAAGCCCATTTGGGATACTCGTTATCCATGTAGCATATGGGGCACAGTAAGGTATAGGCGATAAGGGCTATCGCCGGAACGCTTGCCAATATGCACTTTACAATAAACTTCAGCTTTGTCATGTCACATCTGTGAGTATATGAACTCTTTTCCGGTAAGGTTTGCGGAGAACAGTATCGCTATAAGTAGCGTATAGTAGAGCGCCCACCGAAGCGGTGTGGGTATGACTTTAGCAAGGCCCGGGGTATCGGTACCCCGCCTGTTCGCCTTACAGTCCGCGATAAGTACGAAAAGGCTCATGCCACATGTAAGTGCAAGATTAAATCTCCCGCGCCCGAGCGTTGTAAGCTCGGCAAAGACACCCTTTAACGTAAACCTTGTGAGTATCGACTTGATCGCGATCCACGAAGATTTCACGCTGTCATTCGCAAAGAATACGAATATGTACGCAAAGAGTATGTACACTCCTATCCGCTTT
>JAEEGL014999366.1_pt1 | contig 16041 bp, 10 predicted proteins | sample 9134231 | NCBI WGS metagenome assembly JAEEGL01 (sample SAMN16246548, study PRJNA631951) | gut metagenome | biome: gut microbiome; feature: rumen; material: fiber-attached | host: Bos | place: Iran: Karaj | collected 2018-10 | reverse complement strand
GGAAAAGAACGGTTATGGTTCCGATTGGCATCCGTCAGAAAGGTCACACGAGATCGCTTCTGACGAACTTACCGAATTTATAAGATCTCTTGGAGGAAAATATGCTTTATAATATTTTACCCGAGGCGGCGCAGAGTTACCAGTTACCTGTCGCCATGGCATTTAGTTTTGCATTGACATTTATACTTCTGCGATTGCTGGACAGATTTCTTCCCCGTGACGGAGGCAGAGCCTTTGCGGTAGATGGAGAAAAATCTGCGGGAAAGCCCCGCGGCGCAGGTATAATTTTTATATCTGTGTTTGTGATAGTATCGGCAATCTTTGCGCCCATGAATCTTGAACACGGATTTTACCTGATATTGATCATGGTGGCAATGATGACCGGCTTCCTGGATGACGCTGCGAAGAGTCCATGGGGTGAATATCTTAAGGGAGCTTTGGACCTGGCTGTGGCGATACTTACCACATTCGTGTTCCTTGCAAATAACACGACGCAGATCACACTTGCGGTTTTCAACCATTCATTTGTTATGCCGAAGATCCTGTTCGGAATCCTTTCCGTCATCGTGATCTGGGTCAGCATAAATGTTACCAACTGCTCCGACGGAGTGGACGGATTGTCCGGAAGCGTTTCTATTGCCACACTTATGGGATTCTTTGTGATAATGCAGAAGATCGGAGTATCCGAAGATTTTTCTCCGATGATTCTTATCCTCATAACCGGAGTTTCGGCATATCTTTGGTTCAACGCAACGCCCAGCAAACTTATGATGGGTGATGCGGGGTCACGAGCAATCGGTCTGTTCATAGCTATCTGCGCATTGAAGACTCAGGATCCTTTCCTGTTCCTGAATCTGGCTCTTGTATTTATCCTTGACGGCGGACTGGGATTATTAAAAGTTTTCCTTTTGAGATTCCTGAAGATACATATTTTGAAGAACGTCAGAACTCCTCTTCACGACCAGGTCAGAAAAGTTTGGGGATGGTCCAATACACAGTGTGTGTATAGATTCACCATAATCCAGCTTGTAATATGCGCAACGGTTTATTTCCTTGTGTAAAGATATTTAAGGAGATGTGTAAAGAACAATGTTTGATAAATTGACTAAATCCGATATCGAAAAGATGGAGGCGGAGATCGAACACCGCAAGTTAGTTGTAAGGCCCAAAGCTTTGGAAGATGTAAAGGAAGCCAGAGCACAGGGAGATCTCTCTGAGAATTTTGAATATTATGCTGCTAAAAAGTTTAAGAATCAGAATGAGAGCAGGATCAGATATCTGGAGAAGATGATAAAGACTGCCACCGTTATAGATACGGAGTCCGATGACGATGAAGTCGGAATGAATAATACAGTAACACTGCGCTTTTTGTCTGACGGTTCCGAGAAAACATTCAAGATCGTCACCACGGTCAGAGCAAACGCTTTGAAGAATCTTATCACCAATGAGTCTCCTCTCGGAAAAGCTGTTTTGGGGAAGCGTGTGGGAGAGACTGCACATGTTGAGGTCAACGCGGATCTTAGTTACGACGTTGAGATCGTGGCGATTGAGAATACGGACGATTCCGGCGATGAGATCAGAGGATTTTAGTTTTCTTTAAGGAGCATTTTATGCCTGAGGAAAAGTTTAAAAAATATATTTTGTTTGATCTGGACGGAACGCTTACGGATCCGAAGATAGGGATCTGTACTTGCGTTCAGTATGCACTTTCGGCCTTTGGAATAGAGGAACCCGATCTGGACAAGCTGGAGCCTTTTATAGGACCACCCCTTCTTGACAGTTTCAAAGAGTTTTACGGTATGTCGGATGAGGATGCCAAGAAGGCAATAGAAAAATATCGGGAACGCTTTTCAACTGTGGGCCTCTTTGAAAATGAAGTTTATAAGGGCATACCACATATGCTCAAGAGATTGAAGAAAAACGGCTTTCACCTTGCGGTAGCATCGTCAAAGCCGACTGTTTTTGTTGAGAAGATCATGGACCACTTTAAACTCAGCAAGTATTTTGATGTTATGGTGGGAAGTAATCTTGATGGCAGCAGGACTAACAAAGATGAGGTAATAAATGAAGCTCTGAAGCAACTTTTTCATGGAAACAGGATAAATAAGGATCTTGTTTACATGGTGGGAGACCGCAAGTTTGATGTTGAAGGTGCAAGAAAACAGGGTGTAGATAGTGTTGCGGTGGCTTTCGGTTACGGGGATTTCGAAGAATTGATGGAGGCTCACGCAGATTACATCGTGTTTTCTCCCAAGGAATTGGAAGAGTTTCTGATGAGAGAAACAGAGGAGTACACGGAGGGACGTATCTGCAGGAAAAAGGGTATGGGAATGGGAACCATTTCTTTTAAGGTGGTTCTTACAGTCGTGGGCACATTTCTTGCATTTATAATACTCAGGTTTCTGAGTGAGATCCTTCTGACGGCTTTGTTTAACAGGGTAGTGGGAGCTTTTCCGGATGGAATAAGGAGTTTTCTTTTAAGCGGAGCGGAAGTCTCAACAGGTAGTTCTTTTTACAGTGGAAATATCGGAAACATCATAACTGGACTAAGCTACGTTATTTCATCGATCCCCCTTGCTTTTATCGCAATACGCCCTATTCGCAGGACCGCAAGGGAAATGTATCTTCTTCATCCCATGAATCCGGGTGCACCGAAGATCATAGCCGGGATCGTATTCGTGATAAGTTTTACACTCTCTACACAGATAGCTGCAATACTGGTAAACGCAGCCGCTGTGTCAAATTCCTATGGGGAAGTTGTGACCTCACAGTACAGTTGTCATCCCGTGATCGGTGTGATCGTGGCATGCCTGATAGCACCGATGGCGGAAGAAATACTTTTCAGGGGTATTATTTTTACATCATTCAGACGCTATACGCCGATCTTTTTGGCTGTGATCATTTCGGGAGTCATCTTCGGAATCTATCACGGCAATATAGTGCAGGGAATATACGCATTTATTTTCGGATGCCTGGCGGCGCTGTCATATGAGTATTACGGACATTTTGCAGCACCTGTGGCAGTTCACGTAATTCAGAATCTGGTGGCGTATCTGGGCACATATCTCCTCCTGCAGAACACATTTGTGGTCAGCTGGGTGTTTGTGGCTATCATGGGAGTAGTCGCATTGGCTGCTGTGATCTTACTTTTTAAGATTAGATCCAAATGAGGGAAGTTTATCGCACCCAAAAAGGTTTATTATCGTAATTGTAATACTTTTGGGTTTGAACGGATCGGGGAAAGGAGATAAACATGCTTTTATTTCATACAGCAGATGTTCATCTTGATTCAAAATTAAATCGCTATTTTGACAGTACAAAGGCAACTGAAAGACGTCACGAGATTCTTCAGAACTTTCAGAAAATGGTTGAATATGGGGCAGAAAAGGGTGTCAGGGGTATTCTTATCGCAGGCGATCTTTTTGATGTCACTAATATCTCCGCTCTCGCCAGAGATGCGGTTTATTCTTCTATAATCAACAATCCCGGAATTGAATTCTTTTATCTCAAGGGAAATCACGATGATGACGGTTTTATAAGGCTGATCTTGGATAAATATGGAGAGATTCCCGACAATCTCAAATTATTTTCGAATGATTGGACTTCTTACGAACTTAAGGAGCCCGATTCCGATATATCGGTAGTCATCACAGGCGCTGAACTCAACGAATTTAACAATCGTAAATTGGCGGACTCTCTTTCGCTCGACAGAAACAAGGTTAATATTGTTATGCTTCACGGTCAGGAGACCGATACGGCAGGTAAAAAGGATGCAGAGATAATACCTCTTCGCGAATATCATGACAGGGGAATAGATTTGCTGGCCCTGGGGCACATTCATGAGCCCAAATATGAAAAATTGGACGCACGTGGGTACTATTCCTATGCGGGATGCCTGGAGGGAAGAGGCTTTGACGAGGTCGGCGTGAGAGGATTCAATCTTCTTAACGTTGATAAAAACGGTATCGAAAGGACCTTTGTACCTTGGGCGAAACGTACGATTTACGATATTTCTGTTGACGTATCGGAGGCTATTACTTCAGATGATGCCATAATCGCGATCAAAAACGCCATAGTGGATGCAGGCATCGCTGAAAAGGATATGATCAAAGTACGTCTTGCGGGAAGGGTGTCTCTCGATGCTCTTATCGATCCCGTGTTTATCGCCACAAGGCTTAATGATGAGTATTACTTTGTGAAGGTTGTGGATGAGACTAAACCTTTGATAAACTATGAAGATTTCGCTGTGGACATGTCTCTAAAGGGGGAGTATGTCCGTCTTATCAAAGGGATGGTTGAATCAGGCGAGATAGACGGTGCGGAGGCGGAAGAATGTATCGCCATGGGCATCAGAATACTTATGGGGGAGGAAAAGCTGGTATGAAGATAACTAAGATTTATATCGAAAACTTCGGAACTATATCGGACTACTCCCTGGAACTCAAGGATGGTATAAATACCGTTCTTGAGGATAACGGATGGGGAAAATCCACTCTCGCTAATTTTGTAAGAATCATGTTCTATGGCCTTGAGGGCGACAGAAGCAGGAAAAATATAAGAGATAACGAGAGAAATCTCTATCGTCCTTGGAATGGCGGTACATTTGGCGGTTCCATAGAGTTTGAATCCGTAAAAGGAAAATATATACTTACCAGAACCTTCGGAACAAACAAAAAAGAGGATGATACCTTTAGCTTAAGGGATGCATCAACCGGAAAGGAAAGCAGTGATTACAGTGCAGAGGACATTGGCAAGGTTCTTTTTGGCCTTGATTCCGACAGTTATCAGAAGACGAGTTTTATCGGTCATGACAGTATCAAGTACAGCGGAGTGGGAAGCGAAGTCGGCTCAAAAGTCAGTTCCGCACCTCAGGCTGAAGATATTGCCGTGTATGACAACGCCTGCGAACTGATGAAGAACTATCTCAACTCTCACTCACCCAAAGGAGTAAAGGGAAGCCTCTCCAAACAGAAGAATCAGATTTCTGAACTGAAGAGGGAGATAGAAAGGATTGACGATATCACACGCCGGGTTGAAAATGAAAAAAATGCCATGATCTCTGCTGAGGAGGCTTACGAAAGCCTTCTGGAGAGCAAGAAAAGCTACGAAAAAGAAAAGAAAAGTCTTATAGATGTCAGAGAGAAAGCGTTGAAAAAGAAGACATTCCTTGAAAAGCAGGAGAATGTTTTAAAAAGAGAGAAAAAGATCGAGGATCTGAAGAAGGAGCTGGGAACCTTAAAGCCTGATGAGGAACTGGTTTCAAAGGCAGAAGGAAAGATCGATGAGATATCTGCCCTTTCCGTGAAGCTGGAGACTAGAAAGAACTCGACGCACAATGATAGATTTGAAAGGCTCAGGTCTAAGTACGGCGAGAATATTCAGGACAGCGATGAGCTTGGGCAAAGAATAGAAGATATGAAATCCGTGCAGGAAATGATCCATGCACAGCGAGGTCTTGCAGAGCAGATAGATCGTGAAAAGGAAAAACTCGAAATAGAGCGCATCAGGCTTGATGAACAGCGCAGAGAAAGAGAAAACTTGATCGGAGCAAAGCGCAGATCAGCCACCGGTCTTCTGGTGATAGGCGTCGTTGTTACAGTTTTGGCGATATGTACAGCCGTTGTTTTTTATTATGTGCTGCACTTTGGGAATATTCCTACCATAATAGCCGGAGCCGTGGCTCTTGCGGGACTGGCCCTTATCATAGTGGGAGCGGTGGGAATAGGAAATCTTCGCGGTCTTAGACTAAACGACGATTTATACAGCGGAAGCGGTAGTGGAGATGTTACAGCATCACTTTCACAGGAGATCAAAGAGTATGACCTGAGGATTAAGGAAACGGAGAAAAGGATCAGCGATTATCTCGACCGCTTTGATATCGAGTACTACAGAAGTGATGCCGAAGGCATACTCCACTCCATTAAGAGCGAGATCGCAGAATACAGGGAAAACCTTAAGGCGGAGAAAAATGAAGCAGAGGAGATCGGTGCTCTGGCAGAGAGAGGAAAAGGACTTTGCGCCGAGTTAAAGGATATGCTTTCATCCCTTGGAATACCCGGTGAGGAACCTGTATTTCCCGGGGAGAACAAAGCCATCAAGAAAATTTTGGATGATCTGAAGAGGGCTGCATCCGAGGGAGCGTTCTTAGCTGCTGAGCTGGAAAAAGACCGTAAAGACCTTGCAGAGTTTGAGGATGAGAATCCCGGAATAGCGAAAGAAGTCATACCGGAATCCAAAGATATTGATATCAGAGAAAAAGAGATAGACGATAAACTTTCCGAAACAGATCTGCAGCTGGATGCGCAGAGAAAAGAGATCAATGAATACAGCCGGAGCATAGAAATCCGTAACAACGAGCTCGAGGAGCTCATGGCTAAAAAGGATGAACTGGCTAATCTTACGGAAGAATATGAAGAGGAATTTCACAGATACGGTATAGTCAAGAAGACGGAAGAGCTTCTGGGCCGGGCAAAGGATGCTCTCATCTCAAGGTACATGGCTCCCCTTAGGTGTTCTTTTGAGAAGTATTATGATATACTTAAGGGTAGCGGTGAAAACGGAAATGCTTCTGATTTCCTCATAGATACAAATCTTGAGATAACGAAAAAGGAACTTGGTAATTACCGTGATATCCGGACACTGAGCGACGGAACCGGAGACCGTATAGGACTTTGCATGAGAGCTGCATTTTTAGATGTTATGTACGCTGATGAAAAGCCCATAGTCATTCTGGATGATCCGTTTTCAAATCTGGATAAAAAGAATATTGAGTGGGGATGGAGATATCTTGATCTTCTTTCAAAGGAGTATCAGATCATATATATGACATGTCACGCCAATCGCGTTAAAGCTTAATGAGGGGTGATCATGCAACGCAGAAATGAAGGAGACACAATTTATTATGAAAAAGAAGATTCTATGTTGGATTTTGGCAGCCGGAATGATGGTTTCTATGGCGGCTTGTGCGTCCAAAACATCCACCGGACCGGTCAACAACGGCGACGATACAGAGGTGGTTTCACAGGTTGAAGATGAAGTTATCTCGGACGAGGATAACGGAGAGTCCGAGGATGAAACGGTTGTCGAGGAAGAGCCTGTTACAGAGGAAGAGCCTGTAGTCGAGGAAGTACCCGTAGAGCCCGAACTTACCATGGAAAATGCTAAGGTCGGAGAAGTTGTAAACGGGATTGTTAAGGTTGCAAAGATGACTACCAGTAAGATTCCCGATAACGATGCCATGAAATTTGTAAGGGATGTAGAAGTTGGATGGAACCTTGGAAATACTTTTGATGCATGTGATTGCTCATCATATGTTTCTAATGAGCTTGACTATGAATCCGCATGGTGTGGAGTTAAAACCACCAAAGAACTAATTTCCGAGATAAAGAATGCGGGCTTTAAATCTATCCGTATTCCTGTGTCATGGCATGAGCATGTTGATGCAAACTACAACATCAGCGAAGCTTGGCTTAGCAGAGTAGAGGAAGTTGTGGGATGGGCTTATGACGAAGGCATGTATGTTATCCTCAACATTCACCACGACAATGATGAAAATCATGAGTATCCTTCTTACGCTAAGCTCGATCAGTCAAAGAAGTATCTTACGGCCATCTGGAGACAGCTTGCCGACAGATTTGCGGATTATGACGAGCACCTTATTTTCGAGACCATGAACGAGCCCAGGCTTGTTGGTACCGATGTGGAATGGTGGATCGATGAAGAGTCCGAGATCGGTCTCGAGGCCCTGGATTGTATCAATCAGTTAAACCAGGCTATCGTGGATACCATCAGAGATAACGGCAAGGGATATAACAAGACCAGATATATCATGACTCCCGGATATTGTGCATCTCCCAATTTTGCACTTTCCGATGCATTTAAGCTTCCGGATGATTCAAAGGCAGATGCTGAAAACAGGATCATTGTATCGGTTCATGCATACACTCCCTATAACTTTGCCCTTAATCAGAATAAGAACGACGGAGCTACCGATAATTTCTCCATAAGCGGAAAGAAGGGAACCGATGATATCGACTGGTTCATGAGCAGCCTTTACAACAAGTTTGTATTAAAGGGAATTCCCGTTATAATCGGTGAATTCGGAGCCCTTGATAAGAATAACCTCAACGCCAGAATGGAGTTCACCGCTTATTACATTGCAACAGCAAGACATTACGGAATGAGCGCATTTGTGTGGGATAACAATGCATATCTGACTGACGGAGAGAACTTCAGATTGATCGACAGAAGCAATTGCGGATGGGTATTCCCTGAGATCGTGGATCAGATGATGTATTATTGCAAGGACAGTGCGGAGTAGTATACTTCAATGCTTTTAACCTACAAGGATAAACAGAATAGAGCTAAGCAGATAAGGCGGGTACTTGAGATACTCATGGTCCTCGCCCTTGCGCTTTATCCTCTCAGACATATTCACCGTGGCCTGGATTTGTGGGATGTTGGATATAATTATGCCAATTTCCAATATATGGGAACCGAGTCTATGGATCCGATGTGGCTCTTTTCCACATTTCTGGCTACAGCTCTGGGACATCTATATACACTGCTTCCCTTTGGGAAAACTCTGTTGGGGATGAATTTTTACACGGGAATGATGGTCAGCATCATTGCTGTTGTTGCGTATATTTTCTGTACCAGAAGATTGAAGATACCTTATATAGCTGCCTTTATCGGCGAGTTTATAGCGATCAATCTGTGCTGGTGTCCTACTGCACTTTTATATAATTACCTGACATATTTTCTGTTGCTTGTAGGAGTCATAAATCTTTACGTGGGACTGAAGGACGGAAAACGCAGATACCTCTACGCTGCGGGAGTATGCCTTGGATTAAACATATTCACAAGATTCTCCAATCTCCCGGAGGCGGGACTTATAGTAGGCGTGTGGGCCTATGAATTTCTTGTGATGCTTGAAAGAAGCCGGGAAAAGTCTGTCGCTGTAAAGAAAAAAGAGGGAAGAGAGTTCTTTAAACGTATCGGGATCAGATCCTTCTGGTGCATTTTGGGATATGCCTCCGCTGTTGGAGGTATGCTCCTTTTTATAGGTCTCCGGTATGGCATTGATGAGTATCTCGCCGGAATTAAGAGCCTGTTTGCCATGACCGAAGAGGCAACCGGATATACCGCGTATTCTATGCTTTATTTAATATATGTCGGTTACAGGAAAAACCTGGTTTGGATTGGCATAGTTATGGCATTTGTTTTGCTTGGAACATTGATTGTGGCAGCCGGTAAACTTGCAGATGCCCAGCTTCGTATAACGTGGGATAAAAGAGGTATCTTCGGTAAAAAATTTTCTTATACGGGGCTTTCCTATTTCGTCTGTGTATTGCTTGCCGGGGGAATGGTGTACCTGTTGTGCATTATCAAAATCGGAACGGGAAGCTATTCTGAGTTTGGTAGTGGCAGGTTCGATGAATACAGTTTTATGGGGGTTCCCGGTATTGTCTTGACCTTGATAATGATCTTATGGGCCTTTGGAGAGATTTTCTTTACCAAGGATGATATAAATGACAAGCTGATTTCCGGACTTATTCTTTTGGTTCTTCTTATCTCACCAATAGGAAGCAACAATGGACTCTATACAGTCATAAATAACTTGTTCTTGGCAGCACCTTGGTTTGTGGGACGTCTATGGAGACTGATTGCACGGGAAGAATCATATGCGCTAAGGATGAAACCATTCTTTAAAGAGAATAAAGAAAAGAGTCTTGTGATAAGACATTTACTTTTACTTAAAAGTGGCTTTTCAAATTTTCCGTTGAAGATTTTTCTTTTAGCGCTTCTTGGACTATGCAGCGTCAGATTTATCATGTTCGGCGCTACATTTTCGTTTTCAGAGGCAAGTAATTCCAGAAATGCTCACTCCGTTATCGAGGACGAGCCAATGTTTAGGGGCATCAGAATGCCCGAGGATAAGGCCGTTGCAATGGACGGACTGATGGACTATCTGGATAGTAATGGACTTCGAAAAGACAAGGAACTTATAACATACGGTTATTTACCTGCGCTTTCTTTTTATCTTCAGATGCCTTCTGCCTTCAATCCGTGGATGGATCTGGCATCGTACAAATATGGCATTATGAAAGAACAGATCGATCTGATAATAGATATGATCGGATCTGAAGACAAGCTGCCGGTAATCATCGTAACTCCCGAGCTTGCCAAGTATGCGGACGGAAAAGATGATGAAGAGGATGCTCTTGAGATTACGGATAAAAAGTTTATGCTCATCATGGATCTGATAGATGCGGGTGGATATAAACTGAGATACAGTAACGAGAAATTTGCGGTATTTGTGGATGGGGACGGAAGATAATTCTTTATTTCAAATACATATATCGGTGAGAGGGCTTGTTGAGTTCCTTCTCCGAGACGGCAGTATAGACAACCGTGTCGGAGGAGGATCAGAATTGGCTGCTATGCAGGAGGGGAGCAGAATTCACCGCATGATACAGGGGAAAATGGGACCGGATTACACGGCCGAGGTTCCCCTGTTTTTTTCGTGTGCAAAAGAAAAATACGAGCTACACGTGGAAGGCCGCGCCGACGGAATCATTGAAAATGATGAAGGTGTGACTATTGATGAGATAAAGGGAACATACAGGAAACTGGAGCATATGTCTGAACCCGTGGGTGTGCATTTGGCTCAGGCAAAGTGCTATGCATATATGTACGGAGCAGGTAAAGAACTTGAAGAAGTAAGAGTAAGGCTGACATACTGTAATCTTGAGACAGAGGAAATAAGATACTTCTATCAGGATTACACTTTTGAGGAACTATCAAAATGGTTTGGAGGGCTAATCGAAGAATACCACCGTTGGGCGGAGCTGAAATGTCTCCAATATTTAAGAAGGCAGGAAACCATATCCAAGGTTGAATTCCCGTATCCATACCGAGAAGGGCAAAAGGAACTGGCCACACAGGTGTATCAGACCATCGCAAACAAGCGAAAACTCTTCCTTGAAGCCCCCACCGGAGTCGGAAAAACCCTTACAACGATTTTTCCGGCTGTAAAAGCTGTTGGAGTAGGTAAAGCGGAGCAATTATTTTATCTGACGGCAAAAACTATCACAAGAACCGTAGCAGAGGAGACTTTCGAGCTGTTAAGAGGGCAGGGATTAAGCTTTAGAAGCCTTACTATCACGGCAAAAGAGAAGATCTGCTTCCTGGAGAAGGCGGATTGTAACCCCGGTGCATGTGAGTATGCCGATGGGCATTATGACAGGGTGAACGAGGCCTTATACGCTCTGTTAAAAGAAAATGAGATCCTCTCCAGGAATGTAATAGAGGAATATGCGCATAAATACAAGGTCTGTCCCTTTGAATTGACCCTTGATGCATCGTTGTTTGCGGATGCCATTATATGCGATTATAACTATGTTTTTGACCCTAATGTTAAGCTACAAAGGTTTTTTGGCGATGGAGTACAGGGCAATTATATCTTTTTGATAGATGAGGCACATAATCTTCTTGAACGAGGAAGAGAAATGTACAGTGCGGAGCTCATAAAGGAAGATTTTATGTCGCTTCGGAGAGAAATAAAAAAGACTATAATGTCAGAAACTACCTCTTCAGGTAAACATAATCAGATAAAAGGACAATTGTTATTTGATTTAAATACTCCTGCAATCGCAGAAAAATTGGAACTTTCAGAGTTGGCGACAAGCGAATCGGAAAATTCGATCCAAGATGAGGCGACAAATGAGCTGACAGATAAACTGACAGGTGAAGTGACAGAAGATCCGACGATTGACACGTTGTATTATTCATCCGGAAAGGTAAACAGAAGTTCCGCCAAGAGTATTTTTGTAAAAAAAGGCTACGCGGATAAAATAGTTTATCTTTTGGAAAAATGTAATAAGATCCTTCTGGAAATGAAACGTGACTGTGAGTTCGGAAATGTTGTTGAGGATATAGACGATTTTGTAAAACCTCTCACCAGATTGTATTCCGCCATGAGCGATTATCTCGAGGAAAGAGAGTCAAAACCTCCGGATATTATGGACGAATTCCTGGAATTTTTCTTTAATGTGTCTCATTTCCTGGCCATGTACGAGCTTCTGGACGAAAATTACGTTAAATACACTCGTTTGGAGGATGATGGGCAGTTTGTGATCAAGCTTTTTAATGTAAATCCCAGGGAAAACCTTAAGGGATGTATGAAAAAAGCGGCCAGCACCATATTGTTTTCCGCAACACTTCTTCCTATACAGTATTATAAGAAACTTCTCGGCGGGGATCCGGAGGATTATGAGGTTTACGCCAAGTCGGTCTTTGATCCGGCTCAAAGAGGAATATTCATTGCGGATGATGTTACCAGCAAATATACCAGGCGCTCCGACGAGGAGTTTAACCGTATTGCTGAACACATAGGGGAACTGGTGCAGGCAAAGAAAGGCAATTATATAGTTTTTTGTCCTTCCCACTCCTTTATGCATAAAATATATGATATCTACTCCGAGAGTCTTGCGGGACCGGGTGAGGAATGCATCATGCAGCTGGAAAACATGTCCGAAGATGACAGAGAAGATTTCCTGAGTTTATTTGAAACTGAGAATAATCTTACAGCCTTTTGCGTGCTGGGAGGGATTTTCAGCGAAGGGATAGACTTGAAAGAGGAGAGACTGATAGGTTCTGTTATTGTGGGAACGGGACTTCCGCAGGTATGCTTCGAACGGGAACTTCTGAAGAATCATTTCGATGAAGAAGGAGAGGACGGATTCGATTATGCATACAGATTTCCCGGGATCAATAAGGTCTTACAGGCTGCGGGAAGAGTTATCAGAACCGAAAAAGACCGAGGGATCATAGCACTTTTGGATGAGAGATTCCTGCAGACAAGTTACAAAAAACTGTATCCTCTGGAGTGGCAGAATATACATAAAGTAAACGTGGTCAACGTGGCAGAGGCAGTGGAAGAATTCTGGTCGGGCAACTAAAAATGGTTGCCCGATCTATTTTTTTGCATAAATATACCACTAATTGTTGACATAATTTAATTGAATACACATGATATTGTAGTTTATGTATACTGCTTTATGTTAACTAACAGGGTTTCAATATGATGTCATTTATGCAGAAAATGGCCACATGACAATTCATTTCTGAAATTTATGACACTAGAATCAGTTTGTGGATAACTCTGTGGATAGTGTGGATATTTCCAGTAAAATCCACAACTTCCCATGTGGATTAGTGACATGGAAATCTGACAAGAGAACTTGTGTCAAAGGGTAAAAATGCAAGAACAGCTATGTCAATACATCATCTGGTGGCATCAAATTATGTAACTCTCAAAATCATGTGTTTTAGTTAACATAATGAGTGCATTTTTTTGTATTATAATATATACTTTTGGAATAAAATGTGGGAAAATAAATAGGATCTTAAAGAAACGGAGGATGAAAGAATATGTGGGCGTATGAGAGTGTATTTTATCAGATTTATCCATTGGGATTTTGCGGAGCACCCTTTGAAAACGACGGAATAGCTCAAAGCAGAATATTGAAAGTGGTTGACTGGATCCCTCACATGAAGAAACTCGGTATAAATGCAGTGTATTTTTCACCGGTTTTTGAGTCTGATACACACGGATATAACACCCGTGATTATAGAAAGATAGATAACAGACTTGGCTCAAATGAAGACTTTGCTCTTGTTTGCAAAAAACTTCATGAGAACGGGATCAAGGTGGTTTTGGACGGCGTTTTCAACCATGTTGGACGCGGTTTCTGGGCATTTCAGGATGTTTTGAAGAATCGTGAAAATTCTCAGTATGTAAGCTGGTTTTCCCGTATCGCTTTCGACGGAAACTCAAATTACAACGATGGGTTGTGGTACGAGGGCTGGGAAGGCAATTATGACCTGGTAAAGCTTAATCTTGGAAACGAAGACGTGGTCAGACATATACTGGACAGCGTTACACAGTGGGTAAATGAGTTTGATATAGACGGATTAAGGCTTGATGTGGCATATTGTCTGACGGATGAGTTCTGCAGGCGCCTGCGCAGTCATTGCGACGGATTAAAGGAGGACTTCTTCCTGGTGGGAGAGGTACTTCACGGAGAATACGGACGCATGCTTCAGGCCAAGGATCTTCACTCCCTTACCAATTATCAGTGCTATAAGGGGCTGTATTCAGCCTTTAACAGCTATAATCTTTTTGAGATAGTTCATTCCCTGGCAAGGCTTTTCGGACCCGAGGATTGGACTGTTGCAAGGGGAAGTCATCTGTTCAGCTTCTGTGATAACCACGATGTGAGCAGAATCGCATCCATACTGGAGAACGAAAAACATCTGCCCCTGGTTTATGCCATGTGTTTTGGAATGCCCGGCATTCCCATTGTATATTACGGAAGCGAGTGGGGAGCGAAGGCTAGGAAGGAAGAGGGCGATCCTGCACTGAGAGTATCTTTTGATGCTCCGGAGTGGAATGAGCTTACCGACTTTATCTCCAAACTTGCGGAGGCAAAGAAGAATTCCAAAGCGCTGAATTACGGTGATTTCAAACAGATTGTGCTCACGAACCGTCAGTGTATCCTACAGCGTGCCTGTGACGGTGAGAGAGTGCTCGTGGCTATAAATGCCGATGGAAATCCTTTCACGGCTCATTTTGATGCAGGATGCGGTAAAGCAGTAGATCTGATAACCGGCGCGGAGCATGATTTCGGCGGCGGAAGTGAATTGCCGCCCTACAGTGCCTTTTTCTGGAAGTGTGAGCACTGACGAAAAGGGACTGATTTTGACCGTTTCCGGAATGTGTGGTACAATCAAGGCAGTGAGGGGAGCACTCACGTAACATGTGTTATTGCAGTGAATATCAGGAGGTGCGGATATGTCAAAAGAAGAGTGGAAAGAAAGCGGAACTGAGCTTGGGCATGCATTTAAGACTTTCGGTAAGACATTTGTGCGTTCGGCTGAAACCACTACGGATAAAGTAGTTGATTGGGCGGATGATGTTACGAAGAAGGATAAGAGCGATGATATCGTTCAGCCCCAGCCAAACAGTACCGTATACAGTGACGGAAGCTGGAAGAAAGTTGGAAAAGAGCTTGGCGAAGGCTTTGCCGGTATAGGAAAAACCCTTCTTCACACTGTGGGGATCGATGACAATGAGAAGAAGGATCAGAAGTAATTAAACAGGATCAAAAAAGCTCCGGACCACACTTTGAGGTGGTACCGGAGCTTTTTTTACGTTGCGCCTTCGGCGTATTTTATCAGTTAAGAGTAAGAGGATCGATTCCCTGCTCCTGCTGCTTCATGGCGCGAACCTTGGTTGAAAGGCCAAAGAGGTTTATGAAGCCTTCTGCATCGTGATGATCGTAAAGATCTCCGGTGGTGAAGGAAGCAATGCTCTCGTTGTAGAGAGAATAGGGAGAAGTGGTTCCGGCCTTGATGATATTGCCCTTGTAGAGCTTAAACTTAACTTCACCGGTAACAAACTTCTGAGTGGACTCGATGAATGCCTGCTCTGCCTCGCGAAGAGGGGTAAACCACTTTCCTTCGTAAACAAGGCTTGCAAACTTGCCGCCCATCTCTTTCTTGAATGCATAGGTGTCGCGGTCAAGGATGAGTTCCTCCAGCTGATTGTGAGCCTCCATAAGGATGGTTCCGCCGGGGGTCTCATAAACGCCACGGCTCTTCATGCCTACTACACGGTTCTCGACGATATCTACGATACCGATTCCGTGCTTTCCGCCCAGTGCGTTAAGTTTACGGATGATGTCGGAGACCTTCATCTTCTCACCGTTTAAGGTCTTGGGAATTCCGGCCTCAAATGTCATGGTTACATATTCGCCCTGATCGGGAGCCTTCTCGGGGGTGACACCAAGAACAAGAAGGTGATCGTAGTTGGGTTCATTTGCGGGATCCTCAAGCTCGAGTCCTTCGTGGCTGATGTGCCAGATGTTACGGTCGCGGCTGTAGGAACTGTCTGCAGAGAAGGGAAGGTTGATCCCGTGCTGCTTGCAGTACTCGATCTCGGACTCACGGGAATCCATGGTCCACTTTTCGTTTCTC
>JAEEGL012726914.1_pt1 | contig 16041 bp, 13 predicted proteins | sample 9134231 | NCBI WGS metagenome assembly JAEEGL01 (sample SAMN16246548, study PRJNA631951) | gut metagenome | biome: gut microbiome; feature: rumen; material: fiber-attached | host: Bos | place: Iran: Karaj | collected 2018-10 | reverse complement strand
TGCCGTGGCCGGGATCATTGAACATTCGGCCGGTAAGGAGATCCTGATCATTGCAGGAACACCGGCAGCAGTCGGCGGCAGTGTATATGACGCGGCAGTGTGTATATATAACGGGGAGCTTTTGGCTGTTATTCCGAAGAGTGTGATCAGTGACAGTGCGGCAAGATACGGTACCAGGATATTTACTCCCGCTCCGGAACTTAACAGTGAAGTCCGGTTTGCTTCGAAGACTGCTCCGTTCGGGAAAAGGATCGTGATCGATATCGATGCGGCAGAGGGAATTGGCATTGCTGTGGAGTTCGGAGATGACGCGCTGAAGATCCCGGCGCCGGATACGGAACACTGCCCGGCAGGGGCAACGCTGATCGCCTGTCTCAATGCTTTTCCCGCGGCTGTAGGCGCAGCGGAAAGAAGAATGGCTCTTTTTGCCGTATCAAGCGCGGGTATGCACTCGGCATTTATCTGTGCCGGCAGCGGTGATGGTGAATCGACACAGGACCAGGTGTTCACAGCTGAAAGTTACATATATGAAAACGGGAGCCTGCTCGCGGCGGGGGATAATTTCGATAAAGGCATTTTCGGTCAGGCTCAGCTTGTTTATGCAGATGTCGATGTCGAAAGACTGATCCATGACCGCAGGAAAGATGCTTCTGCACCGTATAAGGGGAATTACTGCCATATCGGGCTCCATATGGAACAGACAGCGTGCAGGATCGACAGGAAGATATCACCATATCCTTTTATTCCCGAATCCGCTGCGGAAAGAGAAAAAAGGTTTGAGCAGATACTGAAAATGCAGGCACTTTCTCTGGCCCGCCGTCTTAAGCATACCGGTTCCGTTCATGCTGTCATCGGACTCTCGGGCGGTCTGGATTCAACGCTTTCTTTCCTCAGCACAGTGCGGGCATTCGCATACCTGGGACTTGAGAAGAAAAATATTATAGCGGTGACGATGCCCTGTTTCGGGACCACGGACAGGACATACACAAACGCGTGCAGGCTGGCAGAAAACTTCGGCGCGACCCTTATGGAAGTCCCGCTTAGAGATTCTGTACTGGCACATTTTGGTGATATCGGCCATGATCCCGAAAAGAAGGATGTCGTTTATGAAAACGCACAAGCCAGGGAACGTACGCAGGTGCTGATGGATCTGGCAAATGAATATAACGGTCTGGTCATAGGTACGGGTGATATGTCGGAGCTTGCACTCGGATGGGCTACTTATAACGGTGACCATATGTCGATGTATGGAACGAATGCGGCCGTTCCTAAAACGCTGGTCAGGCACCTGGTCAGATTTGAAGCGGACAGGCTGGAGAACGGGATACTCAGGGAAACGCTGAATGATATCCTGGATACGCCTGTATCCCCGGAACTTTTGCCGCCCACCGAAGACGGCCGGATATCTCAGGTGACGCAGGACCTTGTCGGACCTTACGAACTGCATGATTTCTTTATCTACTATACAGTCAGGTTCGGCTTTTCACCTGCAAAAATACTCAGGATCGCGTGCATCGCCTTTGAAGGCATGTTTGACCGCGAAACGATCGCCGGCTGGCTTAAAGTCTTCTTAAGACGTTTTGTAACGCAGCAGTATAAGAGATCATGTATTCCCGACGGGCCGGGGATCGGCAGTGTATCGCTCTCGCCCAGGGCCGGCTTTAGAATGCCCTCTGACGCGGCGGCCGCAATGTGGATGGAAGAGTGCGGAGGGCTGATCTGATGTATGACAGACTGCTCCGTTTTACAAAGATGGAAGGCTGCGGCAACGATTATATCTATATAGACGGTACGGAAGGGGCCGGAGAAGGCCTGGATAAAAAGAAACTTGCCGTTAAGCTTTCTGACAGGCATTTCGGGATCGGTTCGGACGGTGTGATCTGGATCAACAGGTCCGATGCTGCGGATTTTGAAATGGAAATGTATAACGCTGACGGTTCCAGAGCCGAGATGTGCGGCAACGGGATCCGGTGTGTCGCCGGCTTTGTAAGGGAACACGGACTTCATACCGGTAATACCGTCAGGATCGAAAGCTTCGGGAAAGTCAAAGAACTGTTCTATCTTTCGGATCCCGGTGATGCCGTACAGATGGTCAGGGTCAATATGGGAGAACCGGTACTTGCCGCTGCCGGCATACCGTATACCGGCAGTATGCCGGATGGACCCGACAGACCGGTCATAGAACAGGAATTTGAAGCCGGCGGTACAAAATGCAGGATCACCTGTGTATCCATGGGCAATCCGCACTGTGTCGTGTTCGTTGACGATACGGACAGCCTGGACCTCACAAAGACCGGCCCTGATTTTGAAAATCATCCTGCTTTTCCCGCCAGGGTAAACACTGAGTTCGTAAAGGTCATTTCGCCGGATCATGTAAAAATGAGGGTCTGGGAAAGGGGCAGCGGAGAAACGCTCGCCTGCGGTACCGGCTGCTGTGCTGTCGCCGTAGCCGGCATCCTCAGTGGGAAGACCGGCAGGAAAGTAACTGTGGATGTACTTGGAGGCTACCTTCTGATAGAATGGGAGAGCACTGACGGATATACAGGACCGGTCTGGATGACCGGACCCGCCAGGACAGTATTCGAAGGCACGGTCAGGATCCAAATGACCTGAATAATACAATTTCGACTGATATGGAGGAAATGAAAATGACATTACTTGATGCATGGCGCGCGAAAGCGTATGACGAGAAAGCTGACAAAGGAGTGCTGAAAAAACTCTGGTCGGATTATTTTGAGAAAGAAAAGGCTGTCTATGAACAGCTCCTGGAAGATCCGGAAACGGAAGTAAAGGGCACTGTAGCCGAACTAGCTTCCAAGTACGGACTGGATATAATGACCATGACAGGTTTTCTCGACGGCATCAATGATTCCTTAAAAGAGCCCAATCCGATCGAAGAAATGGATGAGAATACGGTAGTCAGCCTTGCTTTCGATACAAGGAAACTGTATATGAACATGGTTGCCGCCGGCGCGGACTGGCTGTATACGATCCCTGCCTGGGAGAAGATCTACGACGAAGAGACCAGGAAAGAACTGTATACCGAACAGAAAAAGTCCGGCACAGTCGTGAAAGGGCCCAAGATCTATCCCAACGATCCCTGCCCCTGCGGAAGCGGTAAAAAATATAAGAAATGTCATGGAAAGGCATCATGATCCCGGATCGATATGACGTTAAAAGCCCGGCTGTACACCGGGCTTTTTCATTGTTTTGCAAAAAACGGATCCGGAATGTCAGCAGCAGAAATAAAAGCCTCCTCCTCCGCAGCACAAATTAAATAAAGCGCTCATGATGCACACCCGCATGCACAGTCCCGCCGTTGTATCCATGGAAGGGCTGTAGGGATTCTGCCGGTCCCGATACCATCCTGTACCCTGGGAGAGCCTGGTCACAAGATCACGGTATGTCTGGTTGGAAGGTTCCATGGACGAAGCGGTCCTGGCATGTTCCAGTGAGAGGACATTATTGCCCATGCCGGCATTTGCAACAGCAGAATAGTAGTACCACATGGCTGTCCTGTTTACGATCTGGCTCAGAGCGTTCAGGGCTTCCTGATAATGCCGGTTATTAATATAATTGGCAGCGGCACGCATACGGATACCGTCCTCATCGTTACCGAAGCTGTCCTGTGTGCTTTGGCCGCCGGCAAAACCGCCGAAACCGCCGAACATTCTCCAGATATCTTCAAAAGTCGTATAGCCGCCCTGGCCGAAGCCGCCATATTGTCCGCTGCCGCCCGTGCCGCCGGCAGACCCATAGGAGGAAGAACTGCCCGAACCATATCCGGACGACGCATAAGGATGCTGCCGCTCGTACATGATCTGGTTGTAAGCTTCCTGTACAAGCTTGAACATTTCTTCAGCTTTGTCTTTATTCGGATTATTGATATTCGCGTCCGGATGATATTTTCTGGAGAGCTGTCTGTAAGCTTTTTTTACGTCCTCGTCCGTCGCGTCTCTGGAGATGCCCAGTACTTTGTAAGGATCACTCATTTGATCTTGTTCTCCTCCCTTTTCTGTCTGGCCGCGTTGTAACGGGTCCATACTCCGGAATACAGGATATTGCGCAGGACTTCAAGATGGCGCAGTACCGGAAGCGTCTCAAAAGTCTGTGCGCATTCCGACATCATCATTGTCAGTATGTTTTTGATCGCGTCGTCAAAATCAGGCTCATTGATCCGGGGCAGGAGAGGATTGTAGTTTCCGGTCTTTTCATCAGCGGCAAGGTCATCATACGCATCCATGATGTAGATGAATTTACCAAGATAGAATCCGATATGGCGCAGCGCGGCTGCCCATTCATCCTCATACACGGCGAAGACTTCGCTGAGCAGGTTCCCGAAAGCGCCGCTGGGCAGGTCGATGTTCTCTTCCTTCGACGTTTCATAATCGTGCAGTTCTTTCAGATAACCGGTCATGAGATCGGCTTTCTGCTTCAGGCCGGCTTCCAGTTTCCTTTCCTTTCTGCCGAGCAGCCGGGAGAGAATGAGTTTTCGGAGTTTATGCTCATCGCTCCAGTCGTCCAGGGAGGAGTAATAGGAGAGCATGATCGTCATATCCGCAGCGTAATCCGTGAAACCGGTCCGGATCGAACGGTGTTTCCTGAGAGGATGGATAAGGCATCTTTGCTGTGTATCCAGTTCTTCTGTTTCATACAGGCCGGACAGCAGCAGCGTAAGGAAAGTACTGTCATAGGAAAGCGTCATCTGGCCGAATCTGCCGTGGCGGTCTTTTAATGCTTCGCAGAGACCGCAGTAATAAGCCCGGTAGATATCATACTCTTTCAGTTTGAGTTCTTTTGGATTAACGATAATGTATCCGAACATCAGCTTCTCTTTCTGAATTCAGTGCCGCATTTCGGGCAGCGCACGATGATATTGCCTTTGCCTTTTGGGATCCTGATCTTCTGTCTGCAGGACGGGCAGCGGTAAATATGGTACTGGCTGTTCGGCAGGAGGGAGCGGGTCTTTTCCGGCAGATAGCGGAAAAAGCCGATGACTTTGTTCCGTATCTTCAGATAAGCCTGGTTTTCCCTGTATCTGGCGGGTATATTCCTGGAGAACATCCTGAAATAGATATAAACTGCAAAGCCAAGTTCAATGATCCAAAAATAGGGGATCCGGAATATCGTGCTGATAATGATAACGATCAGCCATACGAACAGCAGGAAACGGCTGAAGTTATCGCTTCCGTATCTGCCCTGCATAAAAACGGCAAGTCGGTATCTTAGTCTGTCCAGCATTGTAAAACGCAGCTCCTTTCTCAGGCACTTATCTCATTGCCGGTATACAGGTGGTAATATCTGCCTTTCTGCTCCAGCAGGCTCTCATGTGTGCCTCTTTCTATGATACGCCCGTTCTCCAGGACCATGATGCAGTCCGAATTCCGGACAGTTGACAGCCTGTGCGCGATAACGAAAGTGGTCCGGCCGTGCATGAGAGAATCCATTCCGCTCTGTACCAGGCTTTCCGTACGTGTATCGATCGACGATGTCGCTTCATCAAGGATAAGCACCGGCGGATCCGCAACAGCCGCTCTCGCGATCGCCAGGAGCTGTCGCTGTCCCTGTGAGAGGTTTGCACCGTCACCGGTCAGCTGTGTATTGTAGCCTTCGGGCAGCCTTACAATAAAGCCGTCGGCATTGGCAAGCTTTGCGGCGGCAATGCATTCCTCGTCAGTAGCATCCAGCCGGCCGAACCGGATATTGTCCATGACAGTACCGGTAAACAGATGGGTATCCTGAAGGACCATGCCCAGCGAGCGGCGCAGGGCAGACTTTTTGATTTTGTTGATATTGATATCATCATAGCGGATCTTACCGTCCTGAATGTCGTAAAAACGATTGATCAGATTGGTGATCGTTGTTTTACCGGCACCTGTTGAACCGACGAAAGCGATCTTCTGGCCGGGTTCCGCGTACAGATCGATATTATGCAGTACGATCTTATCCTCTGTATAGCCGAAATCAACATCATTGAATGTAACACGGCCTTCCAGCCTTCGGTAAGTGACTGTGCCGTCAGCCTGGTGCGGGTGCCTCCATGCCCAGACACCTGTACGTTCCGTAGTTTCCGTAAGGGAGCCGTCGGCTTCTTCCTTTACATTGACCAGTTCCACGTAGCCGTCGTCCGTTTCGGAAGGCTCATCCATCATTTTAAAGATCCTGTCAGCACCGGCAGCCGCCATGATAATACTGTTGATTTGCTGGCTGATCTGGGTGATCGGCCAAGAAAAGTTCCGGTTGAGGGTAAGGAAAGCAATCAGTGTACCCAGCGTCAGTCCGGAGAAGGCGCCGGTGCCTTTGATGGCCAGGGCAGCGCCGGTCACGGCGCATAATACATAACTGATATTACCAATACTGCCGTTGACGGGCATCATGATATTTGCGAACTTATTCGCATTGCAGGCACTGTCAAAGAGCTGGTCGTTTTTTCCGGTAAACTCATCAATGGCTTTCTGTTCATGGCAGAAGACTTTGATGACTTTCTGGCCGGTCACCATTTCTTCTATATAACCGTTGACACTGCCCAGATCCTTCTGCTGTTTCACAAAGTAGGATCCCGCTTTAGTACCGATCTTTGCCGATACAAAGAAGGTAACACCGATCATAATAATAGAGAGTATAGTCAGCGGAAGGGAGAGAACGATCATGCTGACAAAGGTCATGGATACTGTAATGATGGAATTGAGAAGCTGCGGCAGGCTCTGAGAGATCAGCTGCCGCAGAGTATCCACGTCATTAGTATAAACGGACATGATATCGCCATGGGAATGGGTGTCAAAATACCGGATCGGAAGGGATTCCATGTGAGCAAAGAGTTGTTTTCTGACTTTCAGCATGGAACCCTGGCTGACGTTTATCATGATCCTCTGGTAAATAAAATTGGAGAGAATGCCGATGGCATAGATCCCGGCCATGGTGACAAGAGCCTTTGCGAGAGGCCCGAAGTCGTCCGAATGATTTTCGATCATCGGTGTGATATAGACGTCGATCAGTGTGCGCATAAACAGAGTGCCCCGCAGATTGGCAATAGCGGCCGCAACAATGCATATGGCGACAATGATGATATGGGGAGCGTAATCACTGAAGACGAGCCGGATCAGCCGTTTCATGACGTCACCAAAGTTTTCGATCTTTACGGGTTTAACAAAACGGGATGCGCCGCGGCCTCCTCCCGGTCCTCTCTGTGGTTGCTGCTGTCTTTTCTGTTCGGGCATGTTACGCCTCCTGTCCGGGCTGGTCGAAATCGCCGCCGCCCTTAATCTGTGTTTCATATATTTCTCTGTAGATATCATTGTTTTCCAGCAGAGCTTCGGGCGTGTCGAATGCATTTATGCGCCCATTGTCCATGACGATGATCCTGTCGGCGTTTTCTATACTGGAAATACGCTGTGAAATGATCAGCTTTGTAGTATCGGGGATCATTTCGGCAAATGCTTTGCGGATCCGGGCATCTGTCGCAGTGTCGCAGGCGCTGGTCGAGTCATCGAGGACCAGTATCTTCGGGGACTTAAGCAGGGCACGCGCAATGCAAAGACGCTGTTTCTGCCCGCCGGAAACATTGGTTCCTCCCTGGTCGATCAGGGTCTCATAGCCATCCGGAAACTGTTCGATAAATTCGTCCGCGCAGGCAAGCCGGCAGGCTTCTTTGCATTCTTCCAGAGTGGCGTCTTCCTTACCCCAGCGCAAATTGTCCAGAATCGTACCGGAAAACAGCACGTTTTTCTGAAGAACGACGGAAACAGCATTCCGCAGCGTGTCAAGGTCATATTCTCGGACATCGGTCCCGCCTACTTTAATACTGCCTCTGTCGACGTCATAGAGACGGCTGATCAGACTGACAAGAGTGGATTTGCCGCTGCCGGTAGACCCGATGATGCCGATGGTCTCGCCGGATTCGATCCGCAGCGTGATATCATGAAGTGTTTCTTCCCGTTCTCCTTTGGCTTTCCGGTCGGTCAGGATCTCATCCTCAGCAGAACCCTTATAGGAAAAATCGACGTCTGTAAATTCGATGCTGCCGTCCCGGACCTTTGTGACCGGTTCGGCTGGGGCTGAGATATCCGCCTTTTCGTTGATGACTTCGGTGATCCTCTTCGCGCTGGCCACGCTCATTGTCATCATGACGAAGATCATGGAAAGCATCATCAGGGAAGCCAGTACGCTCATGACGTAACTTAAAAGAGATGTAAGATTCCCCGTTGTCATGACGCCATTTACGATCTTATGTGCGCCGAACCAGGAAATGGCGATGATGCAGCCGTTCACGACAGTCATCATGACCGGACCGTTTAGAACGACATATTTTTCAGAAAGGACGAACATTTCATACAGGCTGTCGGCCGCTTTGGAAAAACGGTCGTTTTCGTACTCTTCACGGACAAAGGCCTTAATGACCCGGATCGCGGACACATTCTCCTGTACGCTGGCGTTCAGGTCATCATATTTGCGAAACACCTGGGAAAAGTACCTGGCCGCATGGCTTACGATAAAGATCAGCGCCAGGGCCAGTATAACCAGAGCCACCAGGAAGACGCCGCTGATCTGGACATTGATGGAGAGGCACATGATCAGTGAAAGAACAAGCATCATAGGCGCCCTTACGGCCACACGAAGGCACATCTGGAACGCGTTCTGGATGTTGGTCACATCCGTAGTCATCCTGGTGACGAGACCGGCAGTACTATACTTATCGATATTGGCAAAGGAAAAGGTCTGGATGTTGCGGTACATTGTGTCCCGGAGGTTTCGGCCAAAGCCTGTAGCGGCCGTGGCGGCAAAGCGTCCGCCAAGGATGCCGAACAGCAGACTTAAACTGGCTACTGCCAGCATAAGACCGCCGAAAACGAAGACATTCCGCATATTGCCGGCGGAAATGCCCTTGTCAATGAGGGAAGCGATGACATACGGCAAAAGCAGTTCCGTCAGGACTTCCATCGCGGTGAAAACAGGTGTCAGGATGGCAGGCAGTTTAAAGCGTCCTGTCTGTGCCAGCAGTACTTTGAGCATAGTCGTTAACTCCTTTGGGCTTCTGCGATTACGTTCATATATATACACCGTAACATTATAATGTTTTCAAAAGAGAATATATACAGATTATTATTAAAAAGGAAGAATACTGACAAGATAGTAGGCGGCACAAGTCAGGACAGCCACGGCAGGCAGCTTTGCACCGGCATATGCGCTGATACCGCCGGCAATGAGAGCAGCCGTACCGGCGGCCATGGAAGGAACGCCGCGGATAATTGCGGGAAAAGTCATAACAGAGAGTGTTACAAACGGTACATAATAAAGGAAAGAACGGATAAAGCGGTTTTCGATCGGCTTTCTGAAAAGAAGCATGGGAAGGAGCCGGATGGAGTATACCGTGGCTATCATGATAAGGATTCTGGCAACGACAGGCATGTTATTCTTCTCCTTCTGAGGCAAAGCTTTCGTCTTTGTCTTTTATCGGGTGCAGCAAGGCTGCAAGGGCGGAAAACACGATCGTCAGTATAGTCACTCTGAAACCGTCGGACAGCCCGGATACTACAGGCAGAACAGTGAATAAAGTGCTGGCTGCCATGCAAATAATGATCAGTCCCGCCAGAAAACGGTCTTTTTTAGCCGGCGGGATTATGATAGCAAGGAACATACCGTAGAGGGCAACGGAAAGAGCATTGTATACAGGATCCGGCAGTATACGGCCGACAACTACGCCAAGTACGGTTCCCGCGCACCAGCCGGAAACAGAAATAACAGTCGCCCCATAGGAATAGACCGGTTCGATCGGTGCGGGACGCGCAACGGATATGGCGAACAGCTCATCTGTGATGCAATAAGCCAGTCCGAACCGGTGCCGCAGGGAAATACCGGGATCCGTCTTCTGTGAAAGAGCGCACCCCATCAGAAAATATCTTAGATTGACTGTAAGGGTAGTAAGGATCATTTCAATAACGCCTGCCCTGTTGGCGATCAGCATGAGCGCGGCAAATTCGCCCGCAGACGCGACCATTCCCGCGGACATTAAAAAGGAAGCCGGTGCGGTGACACCTGCTTCCCTGGCGGCTATTCCAAGGGCGAAAGATACGGCAAAATACCCGAGGCAGATGGGAACACCGTCCCGTAAGCCCTGAATAAAAATCTGACGTTTGCCCGTGTTTTCAGCTGTTGTGGTCATGAAGCATAGTTTATCGGAAGAAAGTGCATATTTCAAGAATCAATGTGGATATCTGTTGTTGAGTTTGGTTTTTAAATCATATAGAATATCGGATGAACCTTTTAACAGATAAGGACGATACTGCTTTTATTGCAGCCGGGATCAATACGATACGGAGGAGAGAATGCGCAAAGAACTTGCAAGCACATATGACCCCAGACAGATAGAAGACCGGATCTACCGGAACTGGGAAGAAAAGAAATATTTTCATGCTGAGGTGGACCATTCCAGAAAGCCGTTTACGATCGTTATCCCCCCGCCGAACATCACCGGACAGCTCCATATGGGGCACGCCCTTGATAATACACTGCAGGACATACTGATCCGTTTCAGAAGGATGCAGGGCTACAATGCCCTCTGGCAGCCCGGGACGGATCATGCTTCCATAGCTACGGAAGTCAAGGTCATTGACGCGATCAAGGAAGAAGGCCTGACCAAGGCAGACCTCGGCAGGGAAAAGTTCCTTGAACGCTGCTGGGACTGGAGAAAAGAATACGGCGGCCGCATCGTAAAACAGCTGAAAAAACTGGGGTCGTCCTGCGACTGGGACAGAGAGCGCTTTACCATGGATGAAGGCTCCAACCGTGCCGTCAATACATCCTTTATCCGTATGTATAAAAAAGGCTGGATATATAAGGGAAACCGCATCATCAACTGGTGTCCCGTATGCCGGACCTCCATATCCGATGCGGAAGTCGAATATGAAGAACAGAACGGTCATTTCTGGCATATCAAGTATCCGCTGATCGAGGAAGACGGCAGCATCAGCAAGACAAGGTTTCTTGAATTTGCGACGACCCGTCCCGAAACGATGCTGGGCGATACGGCTGTTGCCGTTAATCCGGAAGATGAAAGATATGCTTCGCTTGTCGGCCAGACGGTCTTTCTGCCTTTTGTCGACCGCAGGATCCCTGTCATCGCGGACGAATATGTCGACATGGAATTCGGTACCGGCGTGGTCAAGATCACACCTGCACACGATCCCAATGACTTTGAGGTCGGATTAAGGCATGATCTTCCGCAGATCAACATCCTAAACGACGATGCGACCATTAATGAGAACGGCGGTAAGTTTGCCGGTCTCGACAGATATGAATGCCGCAGGCAGATCGTGGAAGAACTGGATAAGATGGGCCTGCTTGTCGGCATCGAAGACTATTCCCATAACGTAGGTACGCATGACAGATGCGGGGCGACCGTTGAACCAATGATCAAGGAACAGTGGTTCGTACGCATGAATGAACTGATCAAACCTGCCGTCAGGGCTGTAAAGGAAAAGGAGATACGCCTGATCCCCCAGAGGATGGAAAAGGTCTATTTCAACTGGACGGACAATATCAAAGACTGGTGCATATCGAGACAGCTGTGGTGGGGACACCGTATTCCCGCCTACACCTGCGACTGCTGCGGTGATCTCGTTGTATCTGAAGAAGCGCCAAAGACCTGCGAAAAATGCGGGTCATCGTCCTTTACCCAGGATCCGGACACACTCGATACATGGTTCTCGTCCGCGCTGTGGCCTTTTTCCACTCTCGGCTGGCCGGATGATACGGAAGAGCTGAAGTATTTTTATCCTACAGATGTGCTCGTGACCGGATATGACATTATTTTCTTCTGGGTTATAAGGATGATCTTCTCCGGATATGAGCAGATGGGTGAAAAACCGTTCCATACTGTTTTCTTCCATGGACTTGTCAGGGACTCTCTGGGCAGGAAGATGTCGAAATCGCTCGGAAACGGTATCGATCCTCTCGAGATCATCGACCAGTACGGAGCGGACGCACTGAGACTGACGCTCGTCACAGGCAACGCACCCGGCAACGATATGCGTTTCTATATGGAAAGGGTCGAGGCAAACCGCAATTTTGCCAATAAGATCTGGAACGCTTCAAGGTTCATCCTGATGAATATGGGAGATGAAGCCGGTGAGGATGAGGCTGATTTCCCGGCGGAGGAGCTCGCTCCCGAAGATAAATGGATCCTTTCGCTGTATAACGATGTGGTTCGCGATGTCACCGACAATATGGAACGCTTCGAACTGGGCATTGCCGTATCCAAGGTATATGATTTTGTATGGGGCGAATTCTGCGACTGGTATATTGAAATGGTCAAATCCCGCCTATACGGAAACGGCGGCGAAAGGACAAAGCAGGCTGCGCTCTGGACTCTTAAGAAGGTACTGATCGGTTCCCTGAAGCTTCTGCATCCTTATATGCCGTTCATCACGGAAGAGATCTTCTGCACGATCCAGGACAGGGAACCTTCGATCATGATCTCGGACTGGCCGGTGTATGATGAAAAATACAGCTTCCCGCAAGAAGAAGAGTCGATCGGAATGCTCAAGGAAGCTGTCCGCGGGGTCAGGGTCCTCAGAAATGACAGACAGGTCCCGCCTTCCCGCAAGGCCAGGGTGATCGTGACCTCGCCTGACAGAAATGTACTGGATGTTTTTAATGACGGAAAAGGTTTCTTCATGAATCTGGCCTTTGCTTCAGACATGGTCCTTATGGATGCGGACAGGGCGGACGACATTCCGGAAGGAGCCGCGACCGTGATCCTTCCTTTCTGCAAGCTCTATATACCCATGGAGGAGCTGATCGACCTTGAGGCAGAGACCGCAAGGCTCAGGAAAGAAGAACAGCGTCTTTCAAAAGAACTGGAACGGAGCAGAGGCATGCTCTCCAATGAGAAATTCCTGGCCAAAGCGCCTGCGTCCAAGATCGAAGAGGAAAAACGGAAACAGGATGATTACCTTGTCCAGATGGAAGGCGTCAGGGCACAGCTGGAACAGCTGGAGAAACTGAGTGCTAAGGCATGACGGATCTTCTTACCGCTGCCGGCTATATCGAAGGCATCCCGAAATTTGCAGGAAAATCCGGCCCGGACACTGTCAGGAAGTATCTGGACCTGATGGGGGCGCCTGACAGACATATGAGGATCGTCCATGTAGCCGGGACGAACGGAAAAGGCAGTGTCTGCAGTTATATGGAATCTATTTGCAGGCAGGCGGGTTTAAGTACAGGGCTTTTTATATCACCGCACCTTGTTGATATCAGGGAACGGATATGCATAAACGGCTGTATGGCTGCGGAAAAAGAGTTCTGCGCTGCCTTTGATGCCGTTATGGAACTGGTGAATGAGCGGGAGGATACTCTGGCACATCCCGGCTATTTTGATCTTTTATTCCTCATGGCAATGCATGTTTTCTCCGTTCACAAGCCGGATATTGTTATACTGGAGACAGGTGTGGGCGGAAGACTGGATGCGACCAACACGGTATATGACAAAGAACTGTGTATCATAACCAGGATCGGTCTGGATCATATGCAGTATCTGGGTGATACCGTTCCCATGATAGCCGCCGAGAAAGCGGCCATTTGCCGGCAGGATACGCCTGCGGTCTTTCTGGATGAACCGTCTGAAGCTTTTGACGTTATTTATGAAGCGGCTGTAAGTGCTGGTGCCATACCGGTCCCTGTACATATGCCTGCCGCTGAGGAATGCAGGATCGAAGACGGTATCCTTTCAATGTCCGCGGATGCCGGAACTTTAGGACAGGCAGACATCTGTACGCATACTTTTGCGGCTTACCAGAGAGAGAACGCGGCACTGGCTGTCAGGGCAGCGGCGCTTCTTCCGGAAGTGACTATGGAAGCTCTGCAGCGCGGAATGCGTATGGCGCACTGGAGCTGCCGGATGGATGAAGTGCTTCCCGGCGTGTTCGTCGACGGGGCACATAATCCCGACGGTATGAAGGCATTCCTTGAAAGTGCCGGACAGATCCGTCCTTCCGGGAACGGGAAAAGACTCCTTATCTTCGGTATGATGCGCGATAAGGATTATAAAGAAGCCGCCGGCCTTATCATCGATGCCGGTATTTTTGATACGGTCGCTCTTGTCCGGTTGGACAGTAAAAGGTCGCTGGATAAGGAGGAGCTGGTCTCTCTGTTTGGAAAGGCCGATGCGGAGCTTAAGGTTTTTGATTCCGCAAAAGAAGCGTTTGATGACATGCTGGAGCAGAAAAGCCGTCAGGATATCCTGTTCTGTGCGGGGTCATTGTATCTTGCCGGTGATATACTCTCATACAGCAGACTGCCAAGGGTGAATAAAGATGTTTGATTTTGAAGAAGAATTAAAGAAATTCCATCCCAGCCTCGAGATCGAGGATGCTCAGGAAGCAATATACAATCAGGATCTGGTCGATATGGCCGACGTTATGATCAAGACCATGCGTGATGCCGCCTCTGCCAGGGCAGGCCAGATGACGGAACCGCTTCCCAGATTATAGGACAGGCTGAATATGTATTGCTTTAACTGCGGAACTGAGCTGGGCAGCAGAAGGATCTGTCCCAGCTGCGGTATGGATGTGTCCAATTACCGCAAAATAATCCACATTTCCAATTATCTTTATAATGAGGGACTTGAGAAAGCTTCGGTCAGGGACTTAAGCGGTGCGATCGTATCCCTTCGTGAGAGTCTGCGCTTTAATAAAGAGAACACCGACGCCAGGAACCTTCTCGGACTGGTCTATTTTGAGATCGGGGAAACAGTCGCTGCCTTCAGCGAATGGGTCATCAGCGGGAACATCCAGCCTGAAAACAATCTGGCAAAGGAATATCTTGACAGGATCCAGAAGAGCCAGAACAGGATCGAATCTCTGTCACAGACATTGAGGAAATACAACCAGGCCCTGACATACTGCTACCAGGGCAGCCTGGACCTTGCCGTTATCCAACTCAGGAAAGTACTTTCGCTCAATCCCAAGTATCTCAGGGCCAGACAGCTGCTGTCGCTTCTTTATATGGAAAGGGGCGATTTCGGCAAAGCCGGCAGGGAACTGCTAAGATGCCGTAAGATCGATGTCAACAATACGACTACGCTCAGGTATCTGGGCGAAGTCGAAGCGCACAGACTGCCTGACACCGGCCTTGGACAGGCACAGTCCGATCCTGACGATGTATTAAAATACAAGAACGGCAATGAAACGATCATAAAGCCTGCTGCTGCCGGAAGAAGTCTCTTCCCGGATTCAGCCAGTCTGTTCGGTGCGCTGGTATACGGACTGATCGGGCTGATCATAGGCGCGGCTGCAGTCGGTTTTCTTATCCTTCCGGCCAGGGTACAGTCGGTCAGGGCAAAAAGCGCCGAAGAGGTCCGGAGAGTAAGTGAACAGACTGAAGCTTACATCAACCAGATCGAGCAGCAGAATGAAAAGATCACCTCCCTGGAGGAGGAGAATAATATCGTTTACCAGCAGCTGGATAAGAAGATAAACGGCAGTCCCGATGCCTTGATCGAAAGAGCGGCTGCAGTTTACCTGAGTACTCCGGAAAATACGGAAGCGCTTGCCGATGCGTTCGAAGAACTTGATAAGATATCCGGCGAAGACGTCTCCCCGTCATATACAGAGCTTTATGCGGCGCTTTATTCCAAAGTGTGTGACCGGATAAGGGACGATTATTTCGAAAAGGGACGGGCGACCTATATGGCGGTCCCGCCTGACTTTGGCCTGGCCGCGTCCTATCTTGAGCGGGCACTGAAGTACTGTGACGGCGGACCGAATTCACGTTATACCGGTATCGTCTACTACCTGTCTGCCGCTTATTATCACCAGTATCTGTCGCATCCGGAAAATGTGACGGACGAGATAAAGTACAAGATTGACTGCGCGGTAAAAGGATGATCGGTCATCATCGATGAAAATCCAGAATAGGATTATGTTCCGGATGCCTCGCTGATGCGTTCCGAAATACAGGCTCTGGGCTTTGAACTGGACGGCATTACTGTTCCCGATGACGTTATGCGGCCGGGAATAGAGGAGGCACCGGCAGTTCAGGAAGAAG
>JAEEGL017324233.1_pt1 | contig 16042 bp, 13 predicted proteins | sample 9134231 | NCBI WGS metagenome assembly JAEEGL01 (sample SAMN16246548, study PRJNA631951) | gut metagenome | biome: gut microbiome; feature: rumen; material: fiber-attached | host: Bos | place: Iran: Karaj | collected 2018-10 | reverse complement strand
GAGGAGCGCCGGTCTTTCCCTCAAGGGGAAGGCTTTGATGGGCGTCGGTCTTTCCCTCAAGGGGAAGGCTCTGAGAAGCGCTGGAGGCAGCGCCGCCGGCGGTCTTGCTTTCAGGCTTATCCAGCGGTTTCATGGTGGGGAAAAGCAAAACGTCGCGGATGGACGGGCTGTCGGTCAGGAGCATGATCAGGCGGTCAACCCCGAATCCGAGGCCTCCGGTGGGCGGCATACCGTATTCCAGCGCGGCGACGAAATCCTGATCTACCTGCGCCTTTGACTCCGGATCCTCTTTCCTCTTCTTTGCAACCTGCTCTTCAAAGCGGCGGCGCTGATCGATGGGATCATTCAGCTCGGTAAAGGCGTTGCCGTACTCGGTCGCGTTGATGAAATACTCGAACCTTTCGGTGAAGGCCGGCTCGTCCGGTTTTCTCTTGGCCAGCGGGCTGTTTTCCACCGGGTATTCGTAAATAAATGTGGGCTGGATCAGCTTCTCTTCGACGAAAGCGTCAAAAAACTCGGCGAGGACCGTGCCGCGCGTGGCGTCGGCGGGGACCTCCACGTGTTTTTCCTTCGCGGCGGCGCGGGCTTCCTCATCGCTCTGCCAGGCGTAATAATCAACGCCCGCATACTTTTTCACGGATTCCGCCATCGTCAGGCGTTCCCAATGTCCGAGATCGATTTCAACGCCCTGATAGGTGATCTTCTCGGAGCCGGTGACTTCCTTCGCAAGAAGCTTGTAAAGCTCCTCCACCAGATCCATCATGCCGTGATAATCGGTGTAAGCCTGGTAGAGCTCCACCGACGTGAATTCCGGGTTGTGGCGGGGATCCATACCCTCGTTGCGGAAGATGCGGCCCACCTCGTAGACCTTCTCCATGCCGCCGACGATCAGTCGCTTGAGATAAAGCTCGGTTTCGATGCGCAGATACATATCGATATCCAGCGTGTTGTGATGCGTCTTGAAGGGGCGCGCCGAAGCGCCTATCTCCAGAGGCACCAGGATCGGCGTATCCACTTCCAGGAAGCCCTTTCCGTCCAGATAAGCGCGGATCAGCTTCAGGATCTGAGAGCGCTTGCGGAAAACGTCCGCCACCTCCGGATTGACGATCAGATCGACCTCTCTCTGGCGGTAACGGGTATCCTGATCCCGCAGGCCGTGGAATTTTTCGGGCAGAGGCAGAAGCGATTTGGTCAGCAATACGTAGGACGCGACGTGAACCGAGATCTGACCGGTCTTGGTCTTGAAGACGTAGCCCTCTACCCCGATGATGTCGCCGATGTCCAGCTTCTTGTAGGCGTCGAAGGCTTCGGGGCCGACGTCGTCCCGCTTCACGTAGATCTGTATGCGGCCGCCGCGGTCCTGGATATCCGAAAAGGAGGCCTTGCCCATGATGCGTTTGGACATCAGACGTCCGGCGAGCCGCACCGTCTTCCCCTCGTAAGCGTCGTAATCCTTCACGATGGCGTCGGAAAGATCGGTTCTTTCATACCGGGTCTCCTTATACGGGTCCTTTCCCGCTTCCACCAGGGCGGAAAGCTTGTCGCGGCGGATCTTCAGGATCTCCCGCATTTCCTCCTGTGTCAGTTCCGCTTCACGTATTTCATCCATATCGTTTACTCCTTATTCAGGGAACAAATACGCCGCTTGAAGCGGCGTATCCTGTATTTTCGTCAAAGAGCGATGGAAAGAATTTTGTATTCGATCACGCCGGCGGGCGCTTCCACCTTGACTTTATCGTTTTTCTTCTTCCCCAGTACGGCTTTGCCGAAGGGGGATTCGTCGGAAATGCGGTTTTCCATGGGATCCGCCTCGGTGGAACCGACGATATAGTACTCTTCCTCGCTGTTGTCTCCCAGATCCTTTACGCGGATACGGCTGCCGGTGCGGACGGTGCTGACGTCCGCCGATTCGTCGATGATCTCGTAATTGGAGAGAATGCTTTCCAGCTCGTTGATGCGGGCGTAGAGCTTGCCCTGTTCGTTTTTTGCTTCGTCATATTCGCTGTTTTCAGAGAGGTCGCCGAAGGAACGGGCCTCCTTGATCAGTTCCGCCACTTCTTTTTCACGGACCGTTTTGAGGTATTCCTGTTCGTTCCGCAGTTCCTCGAATTTATCGCGTGTCAGTTTGAAGAGTTTTGCCATGTTTTCTTGCCTGCCTTTCCTTTCCTTACACAATAAGGCAATTATAGCGCAATTCGCGGCTTCTTGTCAAGCGTTTTCTCATTCGCCCAACGCCTTCAGGGCTTCGGCGAGCTGCGTATCAGACGCGACGTCCATCCTGCCGATCAGAGACCGGTTGGATTCGTCCAGCGCGACCTCCACGTCGGGCGTCACGCCGCTTTCCTTCAGGCTTCTTCCCTCAGGCGTGTAATAGCGGATGATCGAAAGCACCACGGCCGATCCGTCCTCCAGCTTGAAGGTGGTCTGACCGTAGCCTTTGCCGGTGGTTGCCTCCCCCACCACCGTGGCCACACCGTATTCCTGCAGAACGGCGGCAAAGTATTCGGCGGCGCTGTACGAATTGGCGTTGCACAGAACGGCGATGGGGCAGTCAAGCTTGACTTCGTCGGAAGAAAAGGTATACCGTTCGCCGTTCTGATATTCTTCGATGAAAAGATCCTTTTCCCCCAGGATCCGGTTCAGGATGTTGATCAGCACGTTCAGATCGCCGCCCGGATTGTTCCGGACGTCGAAGACAAAGCTTTCGGCTCCCTTGGAAAGAAGCGCGTCCACCGCGGCGAGGAAGCCGTCCTGTGCGCCGAGGGAGAATTCGGTGATGCGGATATATCCGACGTTTCCGTTCAGAAGATCGGAAAAGATATACTGCTTTTCAACGATCCTGCGCTCCACCGTCACGTCGAAGCGTACCTCTCCGCGCAGGATGGTCAGCGTCACCGAAGTGCCCTCTTCCCCCTTGATCGCGGAGACCGCGCCCTCGTAACCGAGCGTCGAAACCGGCTGGCCTTCCACCGCCACGATGAGATCCAGAGAACGGATCCCCACCTCTGAGGCGGAGGAGTCGTCGTTCACGTCCAGCACCTGAAGCGCGCTGTCCTCTTCCAGATAATGCACCGTGACGCCGATGCCGGTGTAATTGCCGCTGCGGTCTTCGGTATAGAGGGCGTAGCTTTCGGGATCCATGTAATAGCTCCACTTGTCTCCGAGGCCGGCCACGTACCCTTCCGCCGCCGCATTCATCACGGCTTTTTCATCGTATTCGCCCACAAAATACTTGTCAACGTATTGCTGGATCTCCTCCAGCTTCTGATACTTTCCGACGCTGCCCAGAAGCTTTGCCACGTCGCGCTCCGCGCCCTTGATCGTGGCCGAATAGGTGATCAGCCACGTTACGGCGGCGGTGAGCGCCGCGACGAGAAGCATCCGGATCAGATTGTTTTTCTTCATTCAGTTTCCGCCTTTCCCGTATGCGTCAGGGAGATACGTATTTCAGGGGCGAAACGTAGTCGCCGTTTTTCAGGACCGAAAAATGCAGATGGTTCCCGGTTGACCAGCCCGTCGTGCCCACATAGCCGAGCACAGTCCCCTTCGAGACCCTGTCGCCGACCTTGTAGAGCGCGCGGGAGCGCATGTGCGCGTACATGGTTGAAATGCCGTTGCCGTGGTCCACAACGATCATATTGCCGTAAGCGACGTTGTAGCAGGCCTTGATGACCTTGCCGGCCGCGGCGGCATGGATCTCCGTGCCTCTCGGCGCGGGGATATCGATGCCCGAATGGAAGCTGCTCTTTTTGCCGGTCACCGGATGCGTCCGGTATCCGAAGCCGGAGCTGATCCTGCTTCTGCCCGGAAGAGGCCAGGCAAGCCTGGTGGATTTGCCGGAAGAGCCGGAGGAACCGTCTTTCTTGTCGGTCGTCTTCTCGGAGGTCTTTTCGCTGGTCTTCTCCGACGTTTTCTCGGAGGTTTTTTCGCTCGTCTTCTCGCTTTCGCGTTCGGAGGTCTTTTCCGACGTCTTTTCGCTCTCGCTTGCGGCGGGTTTTTCGTCCGCCTTTTCCGAAGCGCTGTCGGCCGGCTTTTCAGAGGCTTTTTCGCTCTCCTGCGCCGCTTCTTTTTCCTTTTCTTTCTGTTTCTCGCGTTCGGCCGCTTTTCTCGCCTCTTCGGCCTCGGCCTTCACGGCGTCGCGGATCTCGTCCTCCAGCGATTTCTGCCGGGATTCCAGCTCGTCGAGGACGTTCTGATTGGCGGCGATGCTTCCTTTGATCGAATTCACGAGATCGCGGGCGGCCGCCTGGCTTTCCACAAGCTCTTTCATTTTAGCGTCCAGGATGCCTTTGTTTTCTTCTTTTTCGGCTTTCGCTTCTTCCAGCTCGGCTTCTTTCTCTTCCAAAGCGGATCTGTCGCTGTCGAGAGCCGCTTTATCCCGTTCGATCTCCGCCTTCATCTCTTCGAGCTTTTTCATGGTGTTGCGGTCGGCGGTCAGGATATTCGCCACCGCCTCGATCCGGCTCATCAGGTCGGCGACGCTGGTTGCCCCGAAGATGATCCCCGCATATGAGGTAAGATCCTCCTCGTGCATGACGCGGATGCGCGTTTTGAAGGTTTCGTACAGCCTTTCATGCTCCTTTTCCTTGACCGCGATGCGGGTGGAAAGCGCTTTGATCTCGTCGGTGAGGCGGTCTATTTCGCCCTTCGTATCGTCGATCTGGGAGGAAAGGGTCTCGATCGCGTCCTCAAGAACGTCGATCTGCTCCTGCAGAACGTCGATCTCTTCATCGATCAGCTCTTTTTTCTTCAGAGCGGCGTCCTTCCGGTTTTCGAGTTCCCGGATCTGATCCCGCACTTCAGACTGGCGGTTTTCCAGACCTGCCAGTTTGCTTTTCAGTTCCTTCGACGAAGCCGCTCCCGCCGGAAGCGAAGGCAGGAACAGCAGCAGCGCCAGAAAAAGCGCGAACACTCTGTTCAGTCTATTCCCTTTGATACGCGTCATATGCGTTTTCCCCTCTTTCAAGCGGCGATTCATACCCTCAGATAGCGGTTGATGGAAGCAAGGCTTCCCGCCACGCCGATCAGCAGCGAAACGGCGACGAAGCCGAGAAGCATCATCCCGGCGTTTTCAGAAAACGGAACGACCTCCAGAAGGCCCGTGTTTTCCAGTGTCCTTGCCAGAAGCTCGTTGTAAATCAGCGCGGTCAGACCGAAGGCGGTCAGAGAACCGGCCAGCGAGATGATCGCCGCCTCGGTGACGAAGGACAGGCGGATCATGCCCTTGTCCGCGCCCACCATGCGCATGATGCCGATCTCCTCCCGGCGGGTATAGGCCGAAATGCGGATCGTGTTCATCATGATGAAGAAAGAGATCACGCCGAGGAGCACCATCAGGCCCACCGAAACCAGATTGACCGCGTTGCGCATTTTCAGGAAGGATTCGATCACATCGGCCCTGGCACGCACCTTTTCGACCTTCGGAACGCCGGAAAGCGCTTTGGCGACTTCCGCGGCGTTTTCGGGATCGTCCACACGGATCCGGAAGCCGTCGCGCAGCGGATTGTCTTTTTCCAGGCCTTCCAGGACAGACGGATAATCCTCCAGTTCCTCTTTCATGGAAGACAGAGCGCTTTCTCTCGAAACGAAGGCTGCGGATTCCACGTGCTTGATCTTTGCGATCGTTTTCGCCACGGTCTCGATCTCCGGATCCGTCGCGTCCTCGCTGATGTAGATCAGGATCTCGTTGCGGTCGCCCACGCTTTCGATGACCGAGTCGATGTTCAAAACGATCATGACGAGGCTTCCCACGACCAGAAGACTTCCCACCATCATGGAAAAGGAAATCAAAGACATCATCAGATTGTGAAAAACGCCCTTCAGTCCGTCCGAAAGGCTGTAAGCAAAGCAGTTCGCCCTGTTCATACCGTTCCGGACTCCTTTCCCGAGCTCTTCAGCACCCGGTCGCCCGCCACGTTGCCCTTTTCGATATAGATCACGCGGTGCGCGAACCGGCGCAGAAGCTCGTAATCATGGGTGATGACCACGACGGTGGTGCCAAGACCGTTGATCTTGGACAGGAGCTCGATGATCTCATAGGAACGCAGAGGATCCAGGTTCCCGGTCGGCTCGTCCGCGATGATCAGAGACGGATTGTTGACCAGGGCGCGGGCGATGGCGACGCGCTGCTGCTCGCCGCCCGAAAGCTCGGTGGGCTTGCTCTTCATCTTGCCGCCGAGGCCCACGAGGTCCATCACGTAAGCCACCCGGTCGCGGATGGTACTCTTCCCCGCGCCGAACACGCGCATGGCGAAGGCGACGTTTTCTTCCGCCGTCATGTTTTTGATGAGCCGGAAATCCTGATAGACTACGCCCAGCGTCCGCCGGAGCGCCGGGATCTTTCCCTCCCGGAGCTTTTCCATGCGGTAGCCGTTGACCAGAATGGATCCCGACGTCGGTTTCAATTCTCCGGTGATCAGCTTGATCATCGTGGATTTGCCCGCGCCGGATTCGCCGGAAATGAAGAGAAATTCTCCCTCGTCCACCCGCAGATCCACCCCGTTCAGCGCCCGTACGTCGTTGGAATAGGTGACGGCGACGTTCTGAAACAGGATCACGGGAGCGGACGAGACCGCCCCCGTTTCGTTATTTCTTGTCATAGATATCGTAGATCCCTCTCGAATTCAAGTATTTCTTTACCATCAGAGCGACCTTGAAGATAATGGCGTGGTCGAATTCGCGCAGATCCAGTCCGGTGATCTTTTTGATTTTTTCCAGACGGTAAACCAGCGTGTTCCTGTGTACGAAGAGCTTGCGGGAGGTTTCGCTGACGTTGAGGTTGTTTTCAAAGAATTTCTGGATGGTCAGGAGCGTCTCCTGATCCAGCATCTCGATGCTGCCCTTGCGGAAAACCTCCGAAAGGAACATAGTGCAGAGAGTGGTCGGGAGCTGATAGATCAGTCGGCCGATGCCCAGATTTTCATAATGGATGATGCTTTTGTCGGTTTCAAAGACGGTCCCGACCTCGATGGCGGTCTGCGCTTCCTTATAGGAATCGGCCACGTCCTTGAGCTGGTAGGCGTTTTTGCCGATGCCGATCACGACGCGTACGAGCGCCTCGGTATAGATCGTTTCCTCCAGCGCCTTCGCAAGCTTCAGGAGTTCCTTGGAATCGGTGTTGGGTTTGATCTCCTTCACGACGGCCACGTCGTTTTCGTTCACAGAGAAGACGAAATCCTTGTTCTTTTCCGGGAAAATGCTGGAAACGATATTGATCACGGCACTTTCCGCGCGGCCGACCGTGCGGATCAGAAGGACGACGCGCGGCACGTCGCTGACAAAATGCAGCTCCTTGGCCTTGGCGTAGAGATCGCCGGGAAGGATGTTGTCCAGAATGATATTCTTGACAAAGGTCGCCTTGTCGTATTTTTCGTCGTAGTATTGCTTCAGGCCGGAAAGAGAGACGGCGGCCACGGCGGCGGTGTTGCGGGCGATCTCGTCGGTACCCTCCGCAAAGACCGCGTATTCCAGCTTCATGCCGTGCATCGAAAGGGTCTTGTAGGAAAAACTCTTGTCGCTGAAGGTGTTCTTGCCGCTCTCCAGCTCGTAGGCCGCTTCCTCCATCACCTCGCCCATTTTGCGCAGGTCGGAGCACGCGATGATGGTCCCGTCGTTGTCGATCACGCCCACCATTTTGCCGGTGGCTTCCTTGATCTGAAGCACCAACCCCTGAAACAGTCTGCTTGCCATACTTTCACCCATGCCTTTCTTTCGTTTGCCGGTCGTCCTCTCCGGATTTCCTTTCCCGTTCCGCCCGGTGGAAGAGGGAAAGGCGCAAGATTCCAATTAGATATATAATACCTCATTTCCGCGATTTTTTCAAGTGTTTTTTAGTATTTGACAATATTTCCCGTTTTCGCATGAATCATGGCATTTCTTTGCACTTACAGGCATCGATTCAGGCTCATTTTACTGTTTTTCTTCTTTTTCTGTCCGGGCGAAAGAGCCGGGGTTCGTAAAGAAATCCGGCGGTCTTCCAACCGCCGGCTCCGTTTCGTCATAATTGCCAAATCCCGCGTGCGCTTCAAAGCTTCCTGAGCTTGTCCAGTCTTCCCCCCAGGGCGTGCAGAAGCGCGAGGACCGACTGCTCGTACGCAGGGTATTCCTCCCGGAGCAGGTCGTGATCCAGGGGCGGCAGCTTCATGATCTTCTCCTCTTTCCCGCCTTTTTCCCGGAGGATCCTCTTGATATTCCCTTCGGTGCGCTTGATCTCCGCGTCGCACAGCGGTTCGTACTCCTCGGGCGGCAGAAGGAAGAATCCGTTCCGGTTTTCATCCCCGAAGGTGAGATGGCGGATTAGTTTATAGACCGCAAGGTCCAGATAAGACGCCGCCTCTTCCAGAAGCGAGGGCGATCCCGTTTTCGCAAGCATATCGTAAAGGAAACCGACGCCGTTCAGAGAAATCCTTCTCTGCATGGCGAAGGGGGTGTTATTCTGACTGTCGCGTCTCCTTTCGCGCCCGGCGTCGGGAAGTTCGGACACGGAGATGCGTCTGCCCTCCTTGTCGGCGGTGACGCCGAGAAGGTAATCGGTCGAAACGCCGTAGTATTCCGCCGCACGCACCGCAAATTCCAGTCCCGGTTCCCGGAGACCGTTTTCATAATGCGAAAGCAGAGCCTGCGATACGCCCAGAGCGGCTGCAGCCTCCTTCTGACTGATCTTTTTTTCCTTGCGGAGATACGCAAGCGTTTTGGGAAAGCTTTCTACCATACCGTGTCACGCCGTTTCATTTTCGCGAAGCCGTTTCCCGCGGCCGCGTACAGATTTATACGTTCAGTGTAGAACGATTATATTATACGGATTGCTATTTTTCAAGCATATTTCACCGTTTTCCGCGGGCGAACAGATTTTTTGTGATTCTTCTACACTTTTTCAGTCCCGGATTCGTTGAAAGTGACTACGCCGTTCCGAAGCCCTCCGGCTCCTTACCGGGAAAACCGCGCGGAAAAGGCGGGTTTTCCGCTTTGTCAGGCGCGCGCGACGCGCATGGAAGGCAAACGCGACGCGGGCGATACACTTTTCGACCGGATAATGCTCTTCACGGAAGCAAGCTTTGCTTGACTTCCGGAAACGTTACGGTTATCATAAATATGGATAAAACGCCAGGGACTGTCACGGCGCGAAAGCGCCGTCTCCCCTTACGATTCCGGTACGACGGCAGATCGGCCTTTTCTCATCCGGGACAGCCCGTTCCGGATGCCGCCGGAAGGAGGAACCATGGAAATCGGAAAACGGCTCAAAGACATGCGGACCGGTATGGGGATGACCCAGGAGGAATGCGCCGAGAAGCTCGGCGTCGCCAGGCAGACGCTGTCCTCCTGGGAGTCGGGACGAACCTTTCCGGATATCCGCAGCGTGGTCGCGATCAGCGACCTGTTCGGCGTCAGTCTTGACGCGCTCCTGAAAGAGGATGCAGCCGCCGTCGATCGGCTGGAAGACGCCGCCGACGAGGCGCAGGCCCGCAGGAATCAGACGAGAAGACTCCCCTTTCTCGCTTATATGACGCTTTGGGCATTTATCGTAGCTCTTTTCTGGCTGATCGGTCCCCGTACGGATATTGCGGCGCTCGCCTACAGTATCATCGCCCTCGACGTGGTCTTTTCCCTGATCACCCTTGTCTTTTCTTTTTTGATCGGAGCGCAGGATGACCGTCCCCGGACGAAATGGTTTTTCATTCTCTTTTTCAGCCTGTTCTATTTTCTGGCGGATTTCGTCACGCTGGATCTTTCCGACTTCCTGATTCGCGGCGTTTTCTCTCTTCCGCATCTCTCCGGACTCCTCTTCGGCGCTCTCTTCTCCTTTGCGGGCCTCGGCGCCGGTGAAATCGCAAGGCTCGTCCTGTCCGCGCGGAAAAAGAAGAATTGAACCCGCCGCCGTTTTTCCTCCGGGGAATGACGTTCTCCGCGAAGCTCCGTTCCGTTTCCCGCATATCTGAAAGCGAGGTGTTCAAATGACTCGACACAGAAAGGCTCTTCTCCGCCGCTTCCTTTTCCCGTTTGCTGCGTCTTTGGTTCTGATCTTCTCCCTTCTTGCTTCCTGTTCCGCGTCGCCGAAAGGCGGCGCCGCCCCTTCCGGCTCCGACGGAGAAACGGTATCTGAAAGCGCGAAGAGCTATTACGAAAAGCTGATCGAAAAGCTTGCCGAGGAAGAGCGCGCAAGAGAAACCGCCGGAGACGGCGGTGCGTCCGATCCGGCAGTCGACGTGAGCGACGAGTATCTCGGCGAGAAATCTCCCGCCTGTTATGAACGGCTCTCATCGCTCTTCCGCGAAGCGGATGACGGTTCGGACGCGCGCGAAGCGCCTTCGCCCGCCGATCTGATCGATTCTCTCACGGCAGACGGTTCCTCCCCTCTCTTCTGCCTTTATCACACCGCTCTCGACCGTGTGCGGCAGTATCCGCTCGACGACGAATACGCCCTCTCCCGTGCCGTCCGGCTTTTGTCCACGGCTTCTTTCGAAAGGCTTGCCCCGGAAGACGCAGCGGGTTACGGAAATCCTTACGTCAACGAATTTCTCTTTTTCTCCTCCGGAGACGGGGAACGAAGAATCTATCTTTTGCCCCACGATCCTTATGAGGATTTGCTTCTGATCGCCGTGGACGGAGACGCCGTTTCCGTCTTTTCCGCCCCGTCCGCCCGGTCCGAAGGCGGCGAGTCCGAGGCCGGGGAAAGAGGAAGCTTTCTCGCTTACCGGGACTTCCGGTCCCTTTTCGACGGGATGGACGCTTCCCGTCAGAACGTCGCTTTTTCCGCGTCTTCCGCCGAAGAGGCGGTTAGGATCTTCGCGGAGAAGATCTACGGGCGCAGGTTCCTGAACGCCGTTCCGGGCAGCGGATTCGCTGCGTCCGCATATTACGTCAACGGCTATGAGACGCTGAAAACCGGCAAGCAGGAGAACGCCGTGATCGGCGCGCTCGATATCTCCATCGCCTCGCTCGCCCCGGACCCGGATTCATTCGGAGATATGCTTATCCCGGAGAAGGGCGAAAACGCCGGCAGAGTGACCATACACTCGGAATTCCTTTTGGAAAAGCAGGAGGACGGACTCTGGAAAGCCACGCAGACCGGCGTCAGCGGGCTGGAACTGCCCTGACGCTTCCCGGGTCTTCCCTTTTCTCTCTCGCGCTTCGGCCCCGCCTTCCCGAAAAGGCGGGGTTTTTCTTTTCCCGCGGCGATTGCGTTTCAGGCCGACGGCAGGCGCTTGCAACCGCGGCGCGATTGTGATATGCTTTTCGGGAGAAAACAGCAAAGGTGGTCCTTTATGAAACCGGAACGTCCCTATCCCATAGCCCGCGTCACGGCGAAGGCTGAAAACCTGATCCGGAAGGGCTTTCTCTGGGTCTACGACACCGAGGCGGCGCCGATCCCCGACGAGGTCGAAAACGGAGCTCCGGTCGATCTCGTCTCCCCGAAAGGCGCCTGGCTCGGAACGGCGCTCCTGAGCCGGGAGAGCAAGATCCGGCTCCGTCTCCTCTCCCGCAATCCGAACGACCGGTTCGACCGCGCCTTTTTCAGAAGACGCCTTTCCTACGCGATCTCCTACCGGGAAACCGTGATGGGCGGCGATATCGGCGCATGCCGCCTGGTCTTCGGCGAGGCCGACGGGCTTCCCGGACTGACGGTGGACAGATTCGGCGATCTTCTGGTTTCCCAGGTCCTATTTTACGGGATGGAAACGCGGAAGGCCGTGCTTTACGAGGAGCTCGTTTCGCTCCTCTCCGAAAAGGGCGTGACCGTCCGTGGGATTTTTGAGCGCAACGATTCCGCCCTCCGGGCGCTCGAAGGGCTGAAAAGGGAAAAGGGATGGTACGAGGGTCTTCCCCACCCCGGTTCCGCCGAGACCGAGATCGTCGAAAACGGCGTCCGCTATCTGGTGGATCTCGAAAACGGACAGAAGACGGGCTTCTTCCTGGATCAGAAATACAACCGTCTGGCGGCGGCGCGCCTTGCGAAGGGCCGGACGGTGCTCGACTGCTTCACCCACACCGGTTCCTTCGGTCTGAACGCCGCCATGGGCGGCGCGAAGCACGTGACCTGCGCGGATATTTCCGAGGAGGCGGTCTCCATGGCGAAGGCGAACGCGGAGCGCAACGGCCTATCCGGCCGGATGGATTTCCTCACCGCCGACGTGTTCGAGCTTCTGCCCAGGCTCCTTGCCGAGCATGCGCCTTACGACTACGTGATCCTGGATCCTCCGGCCTTCACCAAAAGCCGCCGCACCGTAAAGGACGCGGCCCGCGGTTATAAGGAGATCAATTACCGCGCCATGCGTCTTCTTCCCCGGGGCGGGCTGCTTGCCACCTGCTCCTGCTCCCATTTCATGACGGCTCCGCTTTTCGAGGAAGCGGTGAAAAGCGCCGCCGACGACGCCGGCGTGTCCCTGAAGCTGATCGAGGCGAGGCGCCAGTCGCCCGACCATCCGGTGATCCTCGGGATGCCCGAAAGCGATTATCTGAAATTCTATCTTTTCCAGATCGTCTGACCCGGTTTTCGGTCCGGCATGCGCCTCCGTCCGGAGGCCGCCGGCCCGGTCGGTCCGCATAAATAAACGAAAGAGCTTCGGCGGGGTTGATTCCCCGCCGAAGCTTTTCCCTGTATTCACAGAGGTTTTTCAATCCGGAGGTTCGGTCCCGGCAAAGCCGGACAGGGGATCGGCCCCGGTGATCCCGGCGAGCGCCGCGGCGATTTCCCGCGCGGTCGGCGGAAGCTCTTCCGCGCATTCGATCTTCCGCAGACACCTGCCGCTGGAACAGACCTTGATCATCCTGCGCGCCTCTCCCGGAGCGGCTTCCGGGCTCTCATCCCGGTCCGTTTCCCGCGCGAACCTTTCAAGCAGGCCGAAGAGCGCCTTTCCCTCCCGGTCGGGAAGCGGCAGGATCTTTCCTCCCGCGAAGCCGTTCCCGTCAAAATATCTGATCTGTATCTCCCTTGCGAACACGCGCGTGACCGCGCGTCTGAACCCTTCCGTTCCTTCCGGCTCTCCGTTTTCCCACGCGACCGTCGCGGTCGTGACAGGATGGACCGCATCGGCGCCGGGAACGTTCTTTCTCTTCTTCATCTTTACGGTATCCTCCGCTCCGTCCGTCTGTCCGTCCGTTTCGTCTTCGACGGTCCACCGGCAGACCCTCGGTCTCCGGGGGCACCGGGAACAGGGCGGAAGCTCGCCGAGGCCTTCCCGCAGGAATTTTGCGATGATCGCGTATCCGTCCTCCAGCCTGTACAGCGTCGCATCCGCGCCGCCGATCCTTTCGCGGCGGTCGATCGCCGCCATGAAAGGCGCGTAGGCCGCGCCGTCGTCGATGGGACAGGAGCCGTCCCGCCACGACCAGGTGTGGGCCATGATCTCCCGCCCGTCCGCAAGGCGCACGGGGTATCTTTCGCCCCGGAGGCGGAGACAGGGCGCTCCTTCGCAGGATTCCACCACGTGATGGAAGGTATTGCTCCCGTATCCGACGCCCAGGAGCAGACACCAGCCGCCGTCCTTCATCAGGCGGTAATACGGGGAATCGACGCCCATCGCGGAGGTCTTCTGATGGTCCTCCGTATATCTTCCGGCGTCCTTTCCCCAGGCGGCGAAGGCGTGGGTCGGATTGACGCTCCGGAGGACTCCCGGACGGCGCCAGAAGGCGTCCGCTACGGCTCCGTTGGTCGTCGGGGTGCGGAGAACGTCGAAAATCTCCCCCTCGTCGTAGGGGGCTTCGTGGTTGAAGGAAGGCATCAGCAGCGTGCCTTCGGAGGTCAGGAGTTCGGTCAGCGCGTCGATCACCGTATCCGCCCCGCCCTCGACGTAGCCGAAGCGGCTCAGCGAGGAATGCACCAGGACCTTCATTCCCGCCCGGACGCCGAGCTTTCGAAGCCCCCGCTTCAGGTCGTCCTTCGTCACGCGGGGCACGGGCTTTCCCGTCTCAGGAAAGGCCGCGGTCTTTTCTGTTTCCATATGCTCTCTCCTTCCCCTTTCCCGGCTCTCCGGACGCGCAGGATCTCCGGGTCTTCATTCGTGTTCCAGAACGCCTCCGCGCAGAAAGAGGCGCACGTCGGCGAGCTCCGGGAGACGCGCGTCGTGCGTCACCGCAATCACGAGCTTTCCCCGTTCGCGCGCAAGCGAAACGAGGATATCCGCGATCACCCGAGACGTCCCCCTGTCGAGGTTCGCCGTCGGCTCGTCCGCGAGAAACACCGGGTTGTCCAGCGCCATCGCCCGGGCGAACGCCACGCGCTTCTGCTCGCCGCCGGAGCATTCCGACGGGAAATGGGAGGCAAGCTCCCCGTCGAGCTTGACCTCCTCAAGGTATTCCAGCGCCTTTTTCTTCGCCGACTCTCCGTCAAGGCCCTTGAGAAGCATCGGATAGGTCACGTTTTCCAGCACCGTCCGCCCTTCGAACAGATAGTTCGCCTGCGCCACGGCGGCGGCTGCGTTCCGCCGGTAGGAGGTCAGATCCCGGACCGGTTCCCCGTCCATGAGAAGCTCTCCCCTGGTCGGAAGGGCAAGTCCCGAAAGCAGGGTGAGAAGCGTGCTTTTGCCCGCGCCGGATTCTCCCTCGATCGTCGTGAGCTTCCCCGACGCGAAGGATTCGGTCACGTTCTGGAAGATCATCCGCTTTCCCCGGGGATATTTGAAGGACACGCCTTTCAGTTCCAGTTTACTCATATTCTTTCTCCTTCAGTAACAGAAGCGGACGGAGCGCCGTGAGGAACGCCGTGACGGCGGCGGTGAGCGCCAGAGTCCCCGCGAGATGCCATAAGGCCATGCCCCACGGCAGATGCGGTCCGAGCGGCGTCAGAAGCATCAGGAGAGAAAGGAGATATCCCGGCAGGGAAAGCGCAAAGGAGGGAAGCCAGATCCCGAGGAAGACCGCGCTTCTCCTCTCTCCGAAAAACAGCCGGACTCCGATCTCATTGCGGAGACCGAGCAGAGCGATGATCTCGATCAGATAGGCCACGGCGGGCAGGATCGTGCGGAAGAGTTTTCCGAAGAATTCCGCCGAGTCGACCGATTTTTCCAGCGGCTTCAGCATCCCGTCGATCTCCGAAGCGTTGTAGTTGACCATGACGTCCCGGTTCCGGTCCTGGGGATTCGGGGTGTTGACGATCGCCTGCAGCTTCTGTTCGATCCCGGAAAGCTCGCGGTTGAATTCTTTTTTCAGATCGAAATGCACGTCGTTCATCCAGAAGGTCTGATTGGCAAACATGTTGTTCCAATCGAGAAGGCTGTCGAAATCTTCCTCCGGCATATACGCCTGCGAAGCGTCGGTGATCGCCGCGACCGGGATCTCGCGGGACCGTTTGGCGTTGCCGATCCCCATGGTATTCGCGTATACCGTAAGGGTTTCCCCGACCTTGACGCCGTATTTCTCCGCCGTTTCGCGCGGGAGCCAGATCCCTTCGGAAAGAGTTCCTTCGACCGCGCGGATCCCGGCGGCCTCGGGATCGCAGGTCCAGACAACCGTCATACGTTCGCCGAATCGGTTCTCGTCCATCAGGACCGACGCGGACAGATTGCCGCATTTGAAGTTTTCAAAATACTCCATGTGCTCGATCTCCCGGAGCGCGTGCAGAGAGATCGAAAAGCCGCTGGAAAGGCTTCTTCTTCCTGCGTTGAGCAGGAAATGGACGTCCAATTCCTCATAGACCCGGTCGATGCGGGCGCGGTTCGACGACGCGGTCCTGTCCATCCACGCCGCGGAGAGAAGGAGCAGCAGGACGGCGGCCGCGAGCGCGATCCAGGCCGCGCGCCGTCTCAGGATCGGAAGAAGGTTTTCTTTTCTCACAGCTCAGCCTCCGAACCTCCGGCGGTCGGTGACGAGGACCGCCGCAATGGCGACGAGAGCGTAAAGGACGAGTTCCGCGGCGGCAAAGAGCGCCATGCTCCCCCACGCCCCGGCGGAGAGATTTTCCGGTGCAAGGAAGGGAACGAGCTTCGTCTTCCCGATCGCGAGTATCCCCAGCGCCGAAAGCGCGAGCGAGACGGCCGCCACGACGCCGAAGGCGCGGAAATAGAGCCCCGCAGCTTCGCGCTTTTTTGCGCCGAGACGGCGCTCCGCG
>JAEEGL016896553.1_pt1 | contig 16042 bp, 1 predicted proteins | sample 9134231 | NCBI WGS metagenome assembly JAEEGL01 (sample SAMN16246548, study PRJNA631951) | gut metagenome | biome: gut microbiome; feature: rumen; material: fiber-attached | host: Bos | place: Iran: Karaj | collected 2018-10 | reverse complement strand
CCCAATCCCCAATCCCCAATCCCCAATCCCCAATCCCCAATCCCCAATCCCTAATCCTCATTCTCATGAAAAATAATTATTAAATATATTTTTAAAAAATTAATTAATATTGTTTAAATTTTTTACTATTTTTTATTAATAAAAAATAGATAAATTATTATAAATAGTTAACCATTGATTTTTATTAAAGAGCCATTTAATTAAAGTATTTATTTAACTAAATTACAGAAGAAATTATGATTTCTTCAAACTCTTCGAAAGAAGAAGTGGCAAATTTTTTTGTTGAAAAATTTAAAATAAATGAAAAAGAAAAACAAAATCTGATAAATGAAGATATATGTGGAGATGTTCTCCTTGATTTAGAAGATAAAGATTTTAAATCTTTAAAAATAAGAACCGGACCCAATACAAAAATAAAAACATTTCTAAGGGAAAATCAGGATAAATTTAAAGAAAAAACAATTAGTGAAAAAATAACCTCTAAGTCTAGTAAAGAAGAAGTTGCAAATTTTTTTGGAAGATGTCTTAATTATAAAGGAGAATTAAATTTAGATGGAAAAAGTCTTATTGAATTAAATGAAGAAAAAATTGAAAAATTAGGATTAAATATGGGCCAAAAAAAAAGAATTATTAAATATATTAAATATTTTAGAACATTAAAAATTGAAGAGCCTGAAATTACAGAAATAATATTAACTAGAGAAAGTAGTGAAGAAGAAGTTGCAAAATATTTAAAAAAAAAATTAAATTTTAGAGATGATGCAATAGATGCCTTAGCATTAGATGGAGATAGCCTTTTTTCTTTAGAAGAAAAAGATATTGATGATGCAGATGAATTAAAACAAGAAGAAAAAGATAAATTAAAAAAATTAATAAAAGAATTAAAAAATGAAGGAACTCAGGAAGAAACAGAAATAATATTAACTAGAGAAAGTAGTGAAGAAGAAGTTGCCAAATATTTAAAAAAAAAATTAAATTTTAGAGATGATGCAATAGATGCCTTAGCATTAGATGGAGATAGCCTTTTTTCTTTAGGAGAAAAAGATATTGATGATGCAGATGAATTAAAACCAGAAGAAAAAGATAACTTAAAAAAATTATTAAATGATTTAAAACAAAATAATTTAAAAGAAAATAATTTAAAAGAAAATACTCAAGAATATAATAAAATAATAGATCAAAGAAAAACTGATAAAAATCCTCCTGAATCCAAATCTCCAAAGAATTTAAATAATGAAAAACTAAATATAAAATTAGAAAATGAAAAAAATGATGGCTTAAATAAAAAAGAAAAAGATAAAAAAAATAATGATAAAGAAGAGAAAAAAATTAAAGATAATATAGTAGATAAAAAAGAAAACAAAAAAGTTGACAAAAATGATGATACTAATACAATAAACGAAAATCAAAAACCAAAAAAAAAAAATGGACTTCTCAATGACAAATTTGAAAATATAAATAAAAAATATGAAATTAGCAATATAGAATACAATGAAAATAAAAGTGAAATAATAAAATATAATTTAATTAAAGAATGTAAGATCTATACTTTAATTATGAATTCAAATTATAATATTTTTTTCTTTCTTCCTTTATATTCAAAAGCAATAAATGAAATTAGTTTTTCAACTTTTCACAAATGTAATAAGTTTTCTAATTCTTTTATAATCCATAATTTTTTTTTCATAAATGAAAATATTTATCAAAATGCAGATAATAAAAATATTACACTCCTATTAGTCCAAATTCCACTTAATAAATTTATAAAAGAATTATCAATTATAGTGAAAATTAAAGATAAAATTTATAGAACTGAAATTGAAATATATAAAGAAACCAAAAATTATTTTTATATAGATAATATAAATAATAGTTTTACAATTCCTATTAATATATTATTCAAAAGTGTTATAGATTTCTTTTTTGATAAAGATAATAAAAAAGAAGTTTTTCAAAAATATTTAGTTAAAGCTTTAATATCAATAATATCTAAAAAAATCATTATATTAAGTCCTGAAATTATTTTACGATTTTTTAAATATTGTATTCAATTTAAATTAGAACCTAAAAAGATTGACCATATTACTCTAATAAAAGAAGAAAAAAAAAATAAAAAAACTTTGAATGAAGAATTATGTTTTTCAATTGATGAAATGATAACTCTAACAAATTATAAAGAAAAAGAAAAAATAAAAAAATTAATTATTCTCATTTATACCATTTATGATAAAAAAAGACTATTAAAATTGATAAAATCTCAAAAAGCAGATGAATTTAGTAGAATAATTTTAGATTTATTAAATGGAAAAGAATTGAGATTTGATGATTTATCATTTGAAAATCAAGGAGATAGAAATGTGATACAAAAAAGTTTATTAAAGACTTCACAATCTAAAGATGAAATTAATAATGTAATCAAAATATCAGGAGGATTGACAAATAGTCTTAGATTTATAAAAGATTGTTGGAATGAAATTTGCAATACTCTAGAACAAAATAAAGGCTATTTTAGCTTTTTATTTTCGAACAAAACTCTTTATCTTCTTTCTTTGGAAAATCAACAATTAAATGATAAAGATAATATTAAAGATATTTTTGATTTATTATCTAAAGTTATTAAGCTTACAGAGGAAACAAAATATAATATTATTAGTTTTGAAGAAATATTCAAGCTTTTAATTAATTTCTATTCAAATAAATCTTTAGATGATTTGTGCAAATTAGAAATGTTCGTTTCTCTTCAAAAAAAACTAAATAATGAAAACATAGAATATTTCTATAATGTAATTCATAAAAAAGGAATGGAATTAATTAAAAACAAAAAATTAAAGGTAGAAGAAATAATCAATTTTATGAAAAAAAAAGATTATTATTATAAAGAAGAAAGATTTATAGATAATAAAAATAGAGATCCTACCATATTTAAATATATTCCAATAACAGATGATGATAAGGATTATTCAACTAATATTAAATTAATAAAACAAAATAAATTATGGGAATTATTTTCTAGCAAATATTTAAAAGAAAATTTTTATGAAGTAATTTTAGAACAAATGAAAAAAATAAGGGATTTCAAAAGTATCTTTGAAATATTTCCTAGAGAATCAATAAAATATGATTTTATTATTAAAATAAATGAAAAATTTACAAATATTTTTAATAAAATTTTAGATGAAAAAGAAGAAAATTATGATTTAATTTATAAAATTATTGATAATTTATTATCTTTAAATATAACTAATGGTGAAATAGATGAAACGGAATCAATAATCAAATTAATCCAAAAAGAAAATTCTGATTTTGCTTCTAAATATTTTATTAGTTTATTGGGAAGCAAAAACTCAGGAATTATAAATTCAGAAATAAAACAATTAATTATTGATTTTTTCATTCAACAAAATAAACAAAATTGGCAAATTAAAACTAAAGATGAATCTTTAATAACTTTATTATTAATGTCACCAGATAATGATTTTAGTTTATCTTTACTTAATCAAATGGATGAAATGATTGCCAAAGATGAAGATTTTTATCAAAAAGAAGAAACTAAGAATTTTTTACTATTTAAACTATTTTTTAAAAAATGTGGTCAATTAATAGACAACAAAGATATAAATAGGGGAAAATATTTAGATGAATCAGTCAAGTTAAAAAACAAAATTTTGGATGATTTAAATAATTCCAAAATAAAATATTCCTTAGCAAACAATTTAATAGATGAAAGTAATTTATTTTATCAAAAAATATTTGTAATTTATGATGAAAATGAAAATGAAGCAAAAAAAATTTATAACAAAATAAAAAAAAATTTAAAGATATGCAAAAAAAAATTTGAAAATTATGAAAAAATTGAAGATTTTTATAGTACTTTTTACAATAGTTCAAAAAATAAAATAATAAGATTAATAAAAGAAAGATTAAATGACCTTAAACAACAATATATAAAAGACTTAATGAATTTAGAAGAGTGTAACTTTATAATGGATAATGAATTTAACTATGAGAAATCATTTAAAGAAACAAAAAATTTAAAATATAAAAATTCATGCTTTTTCATGTCAATATATAGAAAAAAGTATGACAGCGAAATATTAAAAAAGTCAGAAGATGAAATTTTTAAAGATTCTATAGATGATTATAAAGAAACATTAACAAAAATAATTGAACATAAAGAATCAGGAGAACCATTTTTTCAAATAAATAATATTAATGAAATTATGTCTGTAATTCAAAATAATAAAAATAAAATTGAAGAAGAAATAATATTTATTAAAGAGGAATTTGATTTTCTAGGAAAAGAAGATTATATTAATAATGATTTATTAAATGATTTAATCATTTATTCACTAAAAGATAAAATAATAAAGCTATTAAAAGGAATAATATACTTTATTGATTTATATAAACAAATAAATGAAATTAAAATTACTGAATTTATGGATAATTTAGAAAAAATTTTGTTCTCAATAGAGTCAAATGAAGTGAGCTGCGAAGAAATAAAAAATACAATTGACTTTTTAATGAATTATGATTATGATATAAAAAAAGAAACATCTTTAATGAAATTTTACGAATTATTATTAGGAAAAAAAGAAGCAATATTATTCATAAAAAAAATAAAAGATTCTAATTTAGAAATAAGAAATTTAAACGAATTTATAGATGAAAATGATAATTCACAATTGCAAACAACTGATATTGATCATTTAATAGATATTTATATTTTTTTTAAAGAATTAATGAATAATAATAAAATTAAAACAGATGAAGATTTTCTTAAAAATTTTAAAACAGAATTTGATAACAACAACAGAGAAATTGCAATAAAATTGCATAGATATTTAAATATTTATACAGAAATAATTCAAATATATCAATCTTATAATGAAAATCCCGAAATGACAATAGAAAAAATTGAAAATATATTGAAAGATTCAAAAGTTGAAATAAAAAAGGATAATACTGATATTTTTATTTATAATATAATATATAAAAATATAAATGGAAAATTAGTTTCTTTTAATATAAATGAATTAGAAGGATTAAGAAATAAAATTTTGATGTCAAGTACTAAAATTAATAATGGAAAAAATGAAGAAGGAATAAAAGATGATAAAAAAACAAAAAAAAATTTAACTGTTGAATTTTTAAATTTAATGGGTAATATAAAACATTTAACTAAAACTTTAAATAGTTTATATAAATCAGGATATCCTAATACAAGTAATTGTACATTAAAAATTATCAATTCCGAGGCTTATGAAGAAAATTATGAAGATGATGAAGATAAACCAAAAAGAACTTTACAAAAAGTAGTTGATGATTATAATGACGATAAAATTAAATTTAAAAATTCAGTAAAAACAGGATATGAAACTTCTGCATTATTAAGATTATTTTATGGAAAACAATTAATCAAATTACATGAAAAAGAAATTGATAAAACTACTGATATATCTCATTTGATTAGTTCGGTTAGTTTGAATAAAATTAAAGAAACAAATGTTGAATTTCAGTATGTTTTTAATTTAGATTATATTAATAATATTAATAAATATTTAAGAAAATTATTTAAAATTAATGGAGTAAATTTAGAAGATATTTATAATAATAATAAAGTAAAAGAAGGTACAGGTTTACTCCCGGGTTTATATAGAAAAGTAAAATCTAACAATTATTCTGATTTAATTAAAGAGGTTTTAAATATATATCTTAATATGACTGGAAATGCTCCTATATATAATACTTTATTAATTTGTAATGAAGAAACAAATATTGAATTAATTAGGGCATTTTTATATAGAGCTTTATACTGCGATAAGCCAATATTATTCTTGATTACGAATATGGAATGTTTAGAATTATCTATTATTCAATATTTTATTTCAATTTTAAAAAATTTATATAAAGCAAAAAACAAAAATATTAATTCATATTTAGTATTTATGTATGAAAAAGTTGATTCAGGTTTAGTTAGAGATATTGAAAGATTAATTCCTGAAAAAAATATATTAAATAATAATTTTTTATATAATCCTAAGATAAATTATGAAGATTTTGAAAAAGTAGAATTATATTCTTCAAAATATTCTGGTTATGGAAAAACAACTGAAATAATTCATAAAGTTAAACAATTAGGTGGGGAATATCATTATTTGCCAGTTGGTGGTTCATTTTCAAGAAAATATTTAATAAAAAATTTGGAAAATCTTCATTTGAATTTAAAAGACGCAAAAACAACTTATTTACATTTAGATTTATCTGAAACAGATAATGATGATTTAATGAATGAAGTATTATTTAAATTATTAATATTAAGATATATAGATACATATGAAAAAATATTTTATTTAGGATTTGATATTCACTTAATAATAGAAATTCCTAATGGCTTTATTGAATTTGATAAAAAATATGCATTATTACAATTATTTAAAAGAATAAATATAGATAAATTAAAACCATTAAGATTGGAAGAAAATATTGAATTTATTCGAGATTCTCCAATATCAATTGTATCAGAAGTATTATTTTTATATGATTCAAATGAAATAGGGACAAAAAATATAGATTTAGATAGTAAGATCAAAAAAAATGCTGAACAATGTGAAAAAATAATAAACAAGTATTTTAAAGTAGAAAATCAAAGCTATTACCAAAAAATGAATTTTATTAAAATTTTATCAGTTCAATTTAGAAAATTCACAAATAATATATACTTTGATTATGGACTAGCAAAATCCAATGGAATAGGAGATTTAATGAAAAATGCTAGAAAAATGGTTATAAAAAATTTCATTGACTTAACTACAGTATTTACTCGTTCTCCTTTTGATACAGTTTTGTTAAAAAAAAATAAACCAAGATTCTTATTTGGAAAATATGATGAAGATCAAGCAAGAGAAGATGCTTTTGAGTCTTTGGCAAATGAAAAACAAGAAATTTTTTCTTTTAAACAAATAGAGCCAAGTTTAGTCTTTTTTAATCAAGATGGAAATTCTATTAGTATTATATCAAATAATGATAAAAATAGCAACGAATATAATAATTTAAAAGCATTATGGAATTCTCAAAATAATGACAAACAAAAAAATCTGGAATTGATTGATTATAAAAATATGAAACATGAAGCTTTTCTTGAACAAATAAAAATTGTATTTGCTTTAGATAATATTAGTATTGAACAATTAAAACAATTATGCGAAAAATTAGGAAATTATATTTTTGTAGCAGATAATTTTATTAAGATGGTTAGAATTTTATTAAATATAGAAGCAAAAATACCAGTTATATTAATGGGAGAAACTGGTGTTGGAAAAACAAAATTATTAGAAATGCTTATAACTTTATATGGGAAAGGGACTGTCAAAATGGAAAAATTACAAATTCATGCAGGAATAAATGACCAAAAAATTGTCGACTTTATTGAAGATGTAAATAAACAAGTAAAAAAAGAAGGTAGAGAAAATGAAATAACTTGGATTTTCTTTGATGAAATAAATACTTGTAATTCATTGGGCTTAATTACTGAAATTATGTGCAATCATACCTATTTAGGAAAAAAAATAAGTGATAATTTTGTATTTTTGGGAGCTTGCAATCCTTATAGAATGTTAACAAAAAAAATGAGAGAAAGTGGTTTAGTTTATTACAATATGAAAGAAAAAAATAAATTAAATAATTTAGTTTACACAGTTAATCCACTTCCTCATGCTTTACTTAACTTTGTTTTTGATTTTGCTTCTTTACGACCAGAAGATGAATTAAAATATATAACTAATACAATTATATCCATTATAATGTCTATTTTGGGAAAAAATGAAAGAGATAAAAAAGAAGAAAAAAAAAAAATAGATAAAGAAGAAAAAGAAGAAAGACAAAAAGTCAAAAAAAAAGGAAAAAACAAAAAAAGAAAAGAAAGAGAAGAAGTTATTGACAATAGGAAAGAACTAAACTTGAAAGAAATCATCCAAGAAATTATAGAAAGTATTAAAATATGTCATGACTTTATAAGAGAAAAATATGATAAATCTTCTGTAAGTTTGAGAGAAATAAGAAGATTTAGAATTTTTTTTGAATATTTTTTAAATTATTTTAAAAAAAAAAAAATTAATAATTCATTGGAAGAAAACATGAAAGCAAGTTTAAATCTAACATTATATTTATGCTATTATTTAAGACTTAATGATAAACAATATAGAAAAGAATTAGCAGATAAATTAAAAAAGTTCTATCCTTCAAGTAACTTTATAATAATTCCTGAAGAAGAAATAAAATTTATAACAAATCAAATGTCAATTGAAGAAGGGAAAGGCATAGCTTTAAATAGAGCCTTAAGGGAAAATTTATTTACCTGCTTTATATGTATTGATAATAATGTTCCATTAATAATAGTTGGAAAGCCCGGGACTGGAAAATCTTTAAGTTTCCAAATTTTATCTGATTCTTTAAAAGGAAATATTTCTGAAAGTGATTTGTTTAAAGATAAAGGAAGATTATTTAGATTTTATTACCAAGGTTCAGAGACGAGTACAGCAGAAGGAATAGAAAAAGTTTTTTTAAGAGCGCAAAATGAGCAAAAGAAAAATAAAGGAGAAAGGATTATATTAGTATTTTTCGATGAAATGGGTTTAGCTGAAAGATCAAATAATAATCCATTAAAAGTAATTCATTATTTGCTCGAAAGGGATCGTGAAGATTCAGTACCATTTTTAGGAATTTCTAATTGGAAATTAGATGCGGCAAAAATAAATCGTGCATTGAGTTTAACAATTACTGATTATGATATTGAAGATTTAGAAGAAACTGCTTTTTCAATTGCAAAAGCAATAGATGTAAATTTATCTGATAAATATAAAGATTTCTTTAAAACTTTAGCAATAACTTATTTTAATTATATTAAATCTACTCAAAATTCAATTAAAGAAAATAAAGATTTTCATGGAAATAGAGATTTTTATGGTTTGATTAAAACTGCTGCGAGGAAACTAAAAGAAAAAAATGATGAATTAATTAAAAATGAAAGAAGAGTTTTGACAGAAAATGCCATATTTTGTCTAAATAGAAATTTCGGAGGATTGGAAGATTCTTCTTCTAAGATAAAAAAAATATTTAAAGATCAGTATCATAAATTCGATGAAAATGTTGACATAGATGGTAAATTCTCAATTTTAGAAGTCATAAAAACAAACAATATTTTAAATATTAATAATAGATATTTAATGTTGATATCAGAAGGAAACGATGGCAGTGAAATTATCAAATATTGTCTTAATATAATAGGAAAGAAATATATCGAATTAGTTGGAAGTAAATATAATGCTGATTTAAAATCAGGTAAATATAGTGAAGAAATACTTAATAAAATAAAATATATTATGGAAACTGATAATGTCTTAATTTTGAGAGATTTAGATATGATTTACCCATCATTATATGACTTATTTAATCAAAATTTCACTTGTTGGGGGGAAAAAAGATTTGCTAGAATTGCTTTTGAAAGTGCAAAAATATTATCTGAAGTAAATCCAGACTTTTATGTCATTGTTATTGTTAATCATAATCAAATTAAAAATTTTAAGTTAGATCCTCCATTTCTAAATAGATTTGAAAAACATATAGTTAATTTTAAAATGCTATTAGAAGAAAAAGACATTGAAATTGCAACAAAAATAAGTGACTTTTTTTATTTAATTTCTTCTTTTAACAATGAAGAAAAATTAAAAATAGATTTAGAAAAATTATTAATTAATAGCAAACAACATAATATCGAAGGATTAATATATAAAATCAAAAATGAAAAAAATAATGATAATTTGATAAATGAACAAAATTATGAAATGTTTATGATAAAAGAAGTATTTAAAAAAATAGTTCCAACATTTTGCCAAGATATAATTGCCTCAATGATGTCAATTAAATTAGATCAAAAATATAAAGCAATGAATGATTTAATAATCGAAATATATAAAGAATCTAGATATAATAATTTCGAATCATTCTTCAAAAAAATAGAATCAAAAAAAAATATAATATATACTTTTAGTAAAACCACTGAAGAATTATTTATTGAAGAAAATAGTATTGAAAATAAATATGGAATTTTTAATAAAAATAATACATCAATTGAAAATATTCAATCCATTAAAAAAGAAAGTGATTTAATATTTATTCTAAAAAACTTCATTAATAAGGAAAATCAAAAGATTTTAATTATTCATTTTTCAGAAAATGAACTCAACAAAGTATATTCCACAAATTATTTGATTAATAATTTCGAAAAAGAGAATCCTAAATTAAACGATAAATTAATAATGTTTATTATTCATAAACAAAGGCAATTAAAAGAGGAAATAAAAAATAAAGGAATAATCCCAGATCTTATACCATTTATTAATGATGACTATTATCAAATTTTTATAGATAACATACAAGGAAGAGAAGATTCAGATGTTTTTAAAATATTGCAAAAAAATAATGAAAATTTGGCAAAAGAATATATTGAAAAATCAAACTTTATTGAAAATAAGATATTTACTGTACTAAATTATATGAAATATAAAATACTATATGAGACAAAATCATTAAATTTAAGAAATTATACAACTGAAATTGCTGAAAAAATAATAAAAAATGATAAAATTAAAGAACTTATTCAAAGTAATATAAAAGAACAAGGAAAGTCAATAAAAGGAATAATAAAAGATATATTTACATCAGATATTGTTGAAGTGAATGATGTTGATTTCTTTGATGTTATTAATAGTAGGTTAAGGTCATATTTTTGCCTATATTTATTAAATATTATTCTATTTAGTTTAAAAGAAAATGTTTTGAATCAAATTTTAAATACTTCTCATTTTGATTTGTTAATGCAAATAGATTTTTTCAAAAATATAATTAATTCAACCTTTGAAAAAACAAAATTTAATTTCAGACCTCCAATAAAAATGAATATAAATGCAAATTTAATAACTATATATAATGGATTGGAAATTCCAAAAAGTAAATCTTATTTAGATAAATTAATTAAATATGTTAATAATGAAATATCTTTAAGATATTCTGAAAACGAAGGATCATTAAGAAAAAATTATTCAAAAGAGGAGAAAGTAGAAAAGATTACTGAATTATATAATTATAAAATGAATAGATTTGAAGAAAACACTAAAATAGAAATGAATAAACATGAATTATTTAAAATGATTTATTTCCAAAATAATGATGAACTTAAAAATCTAATGTTAGAAGAATATTTAAAATATTTTGTTATACAATATTTAGAAAAAAAGGAAGTAGATTATAAAATTAATGAAAATATTGTAAATTTCCTAAAATTAATCTTAAAAGTTAAATTAAGTGAAAATAATAATCATAATTATGATTTTGATAATACAAAAGAAGAATTTATAAAAATAGTTCTTTTTACTCAAGGATATAAAGAAGATATAAAAAATCTTTTTGATTCGTTTATTGAAGTTCAAAAATATTGCCAAAATATAGAAGAATATATGATTTCTATATTAAAAGAAGGAAAAATACAAATTGAAATTTCAGATAGAAATAAGAAATATACAAAAATAGTAAATATAGCTTTCTTTAATATTATTGAAAGTTTATTAAGAGGAATTTTATTATATAGTATTGAATTAATTAAAAAAGATAAAGTTAAATTCTTTGAATTTTTTAATTCTTTTACATTTATTGAAGCAAATTTACAAAAAATTAATAAGAAATTCTATTTATATAGCAAAGAAATATATAATATTAGAACAATAATTAAAATTGAAGAAGAATATAAATATAATCATGAACAATTCGAAGAGAATTATGAAAAAATAATGAATAATTTATTACAACAATCTATTCTTTTATATGATAATAATTATAATGATAATTTATACAATTCTATTTTAGAATTAAATGAAATATTTGAACAAACGTTTATAAATAAAACTGAAGAATATAAAAATTTATTATTTTATATTTTTAGGCAACAATATAGAAATATTTATGATGATAAAATCAGAATAAGGCTTATTGAAAATTTCTTTAACAACCAATTATTAATAAGAAAATCAAAAATATTTTTATATGAATCTTTAAAAGACCTAAAGCCTGAAGTTTATAATGAAAAAAATAAAAATCATGAAACACAAGATTCATTTGTCAAACATTTCATGAATTTAAAAGATAATAAAAATTTAATCAAATATGAAAATTTGATCAAAATATATAATAAAATTAATTCTAAAGAATTTAATGAATTGTTATTATTTTTCTTAGAAGGGCAATGCCAGTCATATTTTAATTCTATTTTAATAAAATATAATAATAATAATAATATTGGTAATAAATATTCTGAAGAATGTTATAATGAATTATTATTGAATACTTCAATTGAATATTTAAAAATAGCTATTCAATATTTATATGATCATCAAAATAACAATGATAATAATTTATTAAAATTATATGCTATTGCTTATATAAAGACCTATTGCTATTATTATGTTGATATAAATTATGATGATCAGAATCGATTTAATTATGATGAAATAAATAAAATATTTAATGAAAATGAAGGAAACAAAGCAAAAATTAGCGAAATAATTAATATTTATATTTTGAGATTATATCTTAAAAAATTTGAAAATTATGAACTATTTATAAATGCAAAATTAAATATATTTCAAAATTCACTTCATAAAAAATTAATAGATGAAAGAGATAAGGCAAGTAATGTAAAATATATTTTCAAAGAAAGTTTAATTTCACCAAAATACTTTAAAAATTATAAAAGTATTCTAACTGAAATAGAAGATTATTTAAAAAAAGAGAATAATGAAGGCAAAAATTTAGATTTTGAAGCAATCAATTGTAATTTAGATTCATTTTATTGTATTTTAGTCAATAAATATCTTTCTTATTTATATAGTAATGAAAAAAATAATACTATTCAACAATTAAAACAAATTTATGAGGTAAGTTCTAAAGGAATAATATTATGTGATGAAGGAAAAACTTTATATAAATATTTATTAGAAGAAGATTTACTAAAAAATAAAATTGTTCAAAAAATATCAGATGCTCCCTTAAACCAAAAAGATTTTGAAATTTTATTATATTCTTTTAGATTTATTTTTAATACGATTAATAATAAAAAATGCTTCTATAATAATTTATTAAGGAGCGATGCTTTCAACTTTATTAATAATAATTTTATTCCAGGTTCGTTTCCTATTCTAAACGAATTTGTACAATCATACAACGATTTATTTCAAGAATTACCAAAAAGAATAGAATTGGGCTATTATGTTTGTAAAGATTGTGGATATTTATATACAATTCCTCCTTGTACTTTCCCTATGAATGAAGGAAAATGTCCAAAAGGTCATAAAATAGGTGGGCTACATCATGTTTGTAGTAAAATGGATATAAGAGTATTTTTAGATGAAAAATCATATGAAGATTTTATAAAAAAATGGAATTATAAAGATCATAAATCTTGGCATGACTCTTTCATTCATAAAACTTTAGATGAATATAAAACTGAATATGTAGATGAATATTTATTAAAAAAAGAAAAAGGTATTATTAAAGATTTTAGATATAATGACTTTGAAAGTAATAGACCTGTGAGAGAGCTAAATATAATTTCATATCGTATAATGAATTTTATTTTATATTCATATTTAATGGGTTCATTTATTCTAGATAATTTAAAAGAAGGAGAAATGAGAAATTTATTAGTTGAAAATTTGTTTCCTCATACTCTATTTGGTATTATAAAAAAAGGATGGGAATTATTAGATAAATCATTGAAAGAAATTGGAATAGAAAATGTTCAAATATTTATCAATATGATTTTTGATAAAGTTATTGAACTGATGAATAATTTAGAATTAGTCCAAACACAAGATCAATTTGATGAATTTGAAAAGGCAGTAGATAATTATATTAAAGATATAATCAAAAATCAAGATAATATTAAAAAATTAAATGAGGATTATCAAAAGTTAAATGATGAATTATTAAATTTTGATCCATATAGTATGAAAGAAATAATTCAAGGTAATTATGATCCTTCTATTTATCAAGACATATATCCTGATATTCAATATTATACAGTATCAAACATTCAAAATTTTGACACTTTCATAAATAAATTCAAATCTTCAGAAGATAATAAAAAAAAATATGCTTTAATAAATTTATTAATTAATAAAGATGCTGAATTAACTAAAGATGCTATTAATGTAAAAAGTTTATTAGATATTAATAATTTAGAAAATCTTTTATTAAAAATATATTCATATAAAATAAGTAGAGAAGATGGAAAAAGTAAAAAATTAAATGAAGAATTGGAATATATAAAAGATAAATACAATGAAATGAATCCTACTATAGTAATAGATGATGAAGAAGCACTAAAAGAAAAATTTATAATTCCTTTTATTAATAGTTGGGATAAAATTAAAAGCAAATCAATACAATATAAATGTAGAAACTTGAAAAATCCTTTAGATATAACTCTTGAAAAAAATCTTTGCTACTTTTTAGTTGATGATGGGGATCAAGATGGAGGTATGTTTTTGGCTTCAGCATACGAGCATTTAATTAAATGGCAAAATCTTTTTATTAATGAAATAATTACTAAAAATAGTATGAGAGGTATTCTTAATAGTTATATTTCCCAATTAGAACAAGAAATTAATATTGAAGATGCAACAATAAGAGAAATAATAAATATTAATGATAATACTTATAAAAGATTGAATGAGCTAATTTCATCAAGTTCTATGAGAAATATATTTAGAGAAAATGATAAAATTAATTATAAGAATTATAATGATATACAATACAATTTTGATTTTATAGAAGAAGAAATGGGTAAATTAATTTTGCCATATCTTAAGAAATTTAAAGATGATATCAAATTTATTATTTATTTCGGTGAGGAATTCAGAGGAGGAAATAGTGACATTCTTATTAAATATAATGAAAAATATATTCAAAGAGAATTAACTGAAGATGAAAAAGAATCATTAAATGAATTATTAAAAGCCAGAAATAATAGCAAATTCCATAAAGAAGTTTTTTCTTCTTTACAGATTCTTATGAATGAAATAATAAAAGAAAATTATGACCAAAATCATTTAATTTATCAAATAATTAAATCCCTTCCAAATTATATTATTTTTAATGATGAATTAATTAAATTATTCAGAAATAAATATGAAAATAACCCAAATGAAAAAATATTTACGATTAATTCATTAGTATCAATTATTGAATTTTTCGAAGCCTTATGCTGGAAAGAAATGCAAAATAAAATAACTCATGATTATCATACAACAGACCTTCCTGAAGAGATCAAAAACAATATTATTGATTATTTTGAAAAATTAACTGAAGATAAAATTATAAATAAGAAAATATTTACTACCGCTTTAAGAAGATTAATTTCAAGATCTCTTGTAGGTTCAAGACAAGAAATTGATATTAAATCTGATAGTGCTTTAAAACTATATATAGATAGACCTGATTTATGGAATAAAAAAATAATAGATAATGACCTATTTTATGCCGAAATTGAAGAAATTAAACAAATTTTTAAAGAAGAAATTAAAATCAGTCATTGTTTGGAATTATATAAATTATTGGATGGAGATCATATATTAAATGAAATAATAAATATTAAAGATAAAGATAACCAAAAAGGAAAAGAAAACCTAAATATTATTTTCAATCAAAATGGGGAAGGAAATAATGATGGAGTTGGTAAAGAAGAAGAATCTGATGAAGAAAGTAAAGATGAAGATTTCTGAATTAAATTTAAATTAATAAAAACATAATTGAAATTAAACAATTAAAAATTAATTTTTTTTTCATTAAAAATAATTTATTAATTATTTTAAATAATTAATTAATTATTTAAATAATTAATCAATTATTTTAAATAATTTAAATAATTATATTGTTATTGGGGATTGGGGATTGGGGATTGGGGATTGGGGATTGGGGATTGGGGATTGGG